>Ga0210020_1004095_pt1 | contig 10940 bp, 8 predicted proteins | sample CryGeymeta201514_FD_183980 | JGI IMG/M metagenome (GOLD analysis project Ga0210020, IMG submission 183980) | Groundwater microbial communities from Crystal Geyser aquifers in Utah, USA - Crystal Geyser metaG 2015-14 (SPAdes) (version 2) | ecosystem: Environmental > Aquatic > Deep subsurface >... | reverse complement strand
CTGTTTCGCGCACAAGCTCGTCGTTGAGGTTGTAGAGCGCATCATAGAATTTGAAAAAGTCCCTGGCGGTCAGCGTATTGAAGGCCGTGTAGGCGGGGTCGCACTTCAGGATTGTTGTTTGATTTGCGCATTGATCCTTTTGCCCGAAGGTGGACAGGATAATTTCCTCCGGCCCGTTCTTTCCGTTTTCCGCGATGGTGTCCCAGCTATAGAGGCCGCGGCGCGGGGTTCCGCTTTTGTAATCAATCTGCGCGAAATCATTGAACCAGGCGTTGAAGGTTGTGATGGCGTTGGGACCTCCGCATTCGGCCTCGATCTGGAACTGTCCGCGGTTTGGGCAGTTTTCGAATGTAAATTTCAGAACGTCTGCGGCGGCGAGATTACTGCTTTGCGCGATCATGCCGTATACCTTTTCGAGCACAAAGTAGCGGGTGTCGGTCGCGCCATTCAGCCCGTTTACCACCTGCTGGTGTTCGGCAGAAAAATCCCCGATATCCTTCCAATTTTCAGGGTAGGAAATAAATTCGGCGAGGGCCGCTTCGTATTCAGTACTGACGAACTGGTCAACGTTGTGAGCCGCCCCCGGGTTTTGAAAATACTCTTTCCAATCCGCGCTGGATGGATCCCAGTATTGCCTGCACGAAGAAAGAAAATACGCCAGCGCCGGTCCCTTGAATGCGGACGCGAACTGGAGCGGCGTATCGGCGTTGATCGAGACCAGTTCGCGCCGCTCCTTCAGATCGTAGATGTAGACGCTGAGATCGTCGGCCGTGCGGGCGGGGAGGCAACTTTCAGGGTTGGCGGGCAGGGAGTCGAGGAAACGCTGGCGGTAGTCGGGGAGTGGGATGGGGCGCGCGGTCTGAGTCGCCGGTTTCGTGGGAACCGCTGTGGGGTCGAATGAAGCGGGCGGAGTCCGGGTGGCGGGGCAGGGAGTCGGGGAGGCGGTCACGTTCTGCGTCGGCGCGCATGAAAACATCGAAAGCATTAATGCGAAAATTACAGCGAGTGTTGGAAGAGATGGGTTTGTCTTTTTCATGGGCGGGCGCAATTCTACTGCTTTTTTGTATTGCGATCCAAATTCAATTGCCACATTTACGCGTCCATAAGTTGGTAAAATCAAGGCATCCCGGCTGTGTGAAAACGAAGTAGAATATGCGAGGAGACCGACATGAGTAGAACACGCGCAAAACGTTATTTGGGAATGACCGTTCCCCAATTGGGATCACTGGGAATACTTTTCCTGTGTATTTGTTGCCTGTTCATTGGCGGATACTGGTGGTTGAACTCGATGGTGGCCGCGGCGTACGCGGCGCCCGTGATGAATTTTACACCCGCGCCATCGGCCACGCCTTTGCCCTCTGAGACGCCCCTGCCCACGCCCTCGCCCACTCCCATCACCTACGAGTCGCTCATCCCAGCAGGCTGGAAGCAGTTCAAATCCGAGGCCGCGCCAGGCATGGAAATCTGGTTCCCTCCGAGTTTTGAGACTTTGACGGAGAGCCTGATGCAAGCCAACAATATGCATTATGTTCCGTTCTCTGAATCCGAAAGCCAGCAGGGTCTCAAATCCATGCTCAATTTGGTGGATATGACCCAGAGTCCCTATATGCTTTACACCACCTTTGGGATGTCCACGCAACCGTTGCCTGCCGCGGACCTGGATAAAACGATTGACCAGGAATTCGCCAACATGATGCTGAACGCCCGCCTGATGGAACGCGATAATTTCGAGATCGGAAATTACCCGGCTCGCAAAGTGGTTTTTGATATTACCGGCAACGGGGTGACGGCCGGCCTGGTGGTTTATTTGATCCAGGAGAATGTGACTGTCTGGTATTTTGGATTTACCACCCCCTACAACGAACTCTATACGCGCATGCCTGACTTTGATCGGATCGCGCAGACGTTTCGGATAGTGGCGCCGTAAAGCGAGATATTATCTCGCTCTACTGCTTTCCCTGTAGCAGATAACCCCCATCCACCACAATGACCTGCCCGCGGATCATGGACGCGGCGGGCGAGCATAGGAATCCCACGGCATTGGCCACGTCCCCGGGCGTGACCAGCCGTCCCGCGGGCGTGTTCGCGATGGCTTTTTCGAGGATGCCCGCTTCTGTGTTGATCGCGTCGAAGTGGGTGATGGCGTCTGTTATGACCAGCCCGGGCGAGACCGCGTTGACAACGATATTCTTCGGCGCGAGTTCCACCGCCAGGTAGCGCGTCAATGACTCGAGCGCGGCCTTCGACGCGCCGACGGCCACGTAATCCGGCAGGACGCGCACCGACCCGGCGCTGGTGATGCTGACGATGCTCCCGCCGCCGCGTCGCTCCATCAACGGGACGGCGCGTTGCGCCGCGAACAACAGGGCGCGCGCGTTGATGTTCATCGTCCAGTCCCAGCCTTTGGGCTTTTGCTCCAGGGCGGGACGGTTGTAACCCGAGGCGGCGTTGTGGACGAGGATGTCCAGCCCGCCGAACTCCCGCTCCACTTCCGCGAACAAAAAATCAATTCCTTCGAGTTCGCCCACGTTCGCTTTGACGACGAGCGCGCGGCGGCCAAGTTTTTCGATCTCGCGGGCGGTCTGTTCGGCAGGGGCGCGGTTGCGGAAGAAGTTGACGACCACGTCCGCGCCGTTGCGCGCGAAGTGCAACGCGATGGCGCGGCCAATGCCGCGGCCGGAGCCGGTGATGAGAACGGTTTTGTTTTGGAAGGAGAGAGGGAACATGGGAACTCTGGGGAAGGATGAAGGATGAAGGATGAAGGATGAAGGATGAAGGATGAAGGATGAAAGATGAAAGATGAAAGATGAAGGACTTCCTGGTGGGATGAAACGCCTAATCAAAGTAGATATTTAAATCCGAGCAGTCGAAGCGGTTGCCGCAGTTTTGGCAGACCACCTTGCAGTTTGTCTCGCCCATCTCGCATCCGCATTGGTCACAGGTGAAGACGCGTTTTTTCGGGGTGGGGGACGGGGCGACTGAAGTCACCACTACCTTTGCGAAGCCGACCTTCGTCGGCTGGTCTTCAGTCCGCGCAGGCGGACTTTGCATTTGTTGGGGCGATTTTTGCGAAGCATCCCTTTGGGACAATCGCTAATCCTCCGTCCACTCCACCGGCTTCAATAGGGACTGGTCAAACTCCGCGATATGCTCCGGCCCCAGCCGCTGAACTTCCGCGATGACCTGATCCAGGTCCGCGCGCAGTTTGCCCACGTTCACTCCACAGCAGATATCCGGCCACATGCGCAGCCACTTCCTACTCCGATCGTACACCTTGCCCACGTTCACCCCACAGCACACATCCGGCCAGTCGCGCAGCCACTTCCTACTCCGATCGTACACCTTGACCGCGCCAACATAATTCCCACGCTGGATGCGCAGATAAGTTACCGCCGTCTCCAGGATGCCCTGGTACAACCTGCGGACTTGTCCCGTCTCCTCGCGCCAGGCCAGTTCCAGCGCCTCGTGCGCTTCGAAGTATTCGCCCGCGTTGAAGAGACGCAGTCCTTCTTTGGCGTGAGGGGGTAATTTACCTTGGCAATCGTTCATGCGGGGACCACTAGCCAGTCTAAAACCTGACATGTCTCATCCGCGCCGTTGCATTCATTCCCGAATCCCTGCGCGGACAAAGGCCACAATCATCATGGTTTTGCGGAGACATGTCAGGTTTGTACATCGCTACCCTCCACCGCTTTCCTCACCCCCTTCAACACCCCCTCCTCATCACACTTGACCAACTCATCAAACAACCGCAGCACGGACTTGACCACCCCCGCATGTGGAGCGATCTCCCGTGCCCGTTTAAAAGTTTTCACCGCCTCTGCGATAATCTCATCCCGCTCTTTACTATTCTCTATTCTCCATTCTCTACTCACTGCACTTCCACACAACGCCAACCCTTTCGCATCCAGCGCGGAATAATAATCGGGCGTCTTGGCAAGGATTTCATCCGCCTGCGCAATGGACTTGGTAAAAGCCTCTTGCGCGGTTGCCCTTTCCCCTTGCCGCAAAGCGATGATTCCGTGCAGGGAGGTTGCATTGTGATTATTTTCTGATACATCGTATTGAAGCGCGGCTTCAATGGTAGCGCAGGCATTGACCAAATCATTTTGGAGAAGATAAGTTTCAGCCAATCCTTTACGGGCATTTTGCTGTACTACTGGAAATGAAATATCATCAGCGATTTCAATAGATTGGATACAGTTTTCTTTGGCTTTTTGATATTCTTTAAGACTTAGGAAAGCGTGCCCCATATTTTCAAGATTGATAGATTTGCTTCTGCGGTCGCCAATTTCGCTTGCAATGACCAATGCCTGTTCATAAAATTTAATGGCATTGCGGGCATCGCCCGCTTCGGTGTAGCGATTTCCAAGATTGCCCAGGAGCCCTCCTTCATCAGTTCGTTTGCCAATTTCACGGGCAATAGTCAATGCTTGTTCATAGAATTCGATAGATTTGTTTATATCGCCTAAATCACCATAGACATTTCCAAGATTATAAAGTGCAGCATCTTCTCCCGTTTTATTTCCCAATTCGCGCATTATTACTAATTGTTCCTCAAAGGATTTCATGGCTTCAAGAATATTTCCATGCTTTCTTGACGTTTGTCCCAACCCCCAAATGAACTGCCCTTCCCATTCACGATTTTTTTGTTTTTGAGAAAGAATAAGTCCATCTTTGTAGTAATTCGAGGCTGCTTTTGTGTTCCCAAGAAAATAATAGGTTCTTCCCAAGCCAATCACATTCATCAAATTCAAGTCATTATCAAGTATTTTATTTTCTAATTGCAGGCGGTAGTTTAGCAAGGCTCGATAGTGTCCCCATAGCAACAAGTAATCATAATCAATATCAGTCAACACACTTGCAGCGGTATCATAATCACCCGCGTCACAGCGCAGATCAAATTCTGCCAGTTGCGCGGAGAGATCATCCAGTTTTTTCCATTCCGCGCGCGGCTTGCGGGCTTGCGCAAAGAAATCTGCGGCGCGGTTGAGCAGGTCGTGTTGGGTAAAAGCAGTTGACCGCAAAGCCCCCTCTTGCTTTTTCATGTCAGCGAATAATGCCTTTAATTCTTCCACAGCCTCTTTTGCTTTTCTCGCACTTTCTTCATCGGAACCAGAAGCGGGAATAACATCATTAGGTTGAACTTTAATTACCTCTGCCTCCTCTGGCTCTTCTGTATCCTTTGTGACCTTTGTGGTTAAATCTTTTTCCACAGGAATAATACTGAAAGCATATTCCTTATCCGCAGGATGTAAATAATATCTCCCAGCCTCACGGCGAGCGAAGTGCATGTTCACCAAACGGTTCAGCGCCAGTGCGCTGTCAATGCTTGGCAAATGCGGTTGCAACAGGTAATCAATCGCGGCGGGGCTGACGGGTCGGTTATACACAGCCAGCGCCTGCATCACTTTTTGCGCGTTCGGGTCAAGGCGGTTGAAGGCTTCGCCCACCAGTTTCTGCACCACTTCATCGGGCAGGCTGAGCTCGAGCAGTTCTTCGAGCGTGGTGTAACGGTCAACCGAGAGGATGGCATACAACGCTTCCAACGCGCGCGGGTAGCCGCGTGTCTTTTCGCGGGCTTTATTCAGCAAGGCATCAGGCGCGGTCTTGAGTCCCACGCGTCCGTCCGCGTCCATTTCACGCAGGACGTTTTCCGCGTAAGGCGATTCGAGTCCTTCATCCAAACTCAGGTGATGCTGTCTGCCTGGCTCGCAAACCGCCAGGTCACGCGGCGCGATGCGGGTGGTGATGATCGCTTTCACGGCATGGTGCTGTCCGCCGAGCAGGGCGTTCAGCGCCTCGCTCAATTCGCTGTCACGCAGGCTCAGGCTTTCGGGGTCGATCAGGGTCTCAAAGTTATCCAACAGCAGGATCACACGCCCGCTGGGGAAGGCATCTAACAGCGCGCGCATTTTATCGCCTGTGGATGTCTGCGGGTTTTTATAGATTCCCCCCAGCGACTCAGCGGTCTCCCTAGGTAGGAGTTTGCTCAGATCCGCGAAGACGTTCGCAAAGTTGACCCTGTGACTGCCCGTCTCGCTCAAATAGACGATCCCGTCGGCTTTCATCTCGCCGAGGTCATCGGGTAGCTCGCCTCTTTCCAACGCCTTGAGCAGGCGGCAGACCATTGCAGTTTTTCCCACCCCCGCGCGTCCCACGATGGTCATCAAGCGTTGCGAGTCGTTATTGAGGAAATCAACAATTTGTTTTGTCTCGATCAAACGATCCTGAAAATAATTCGGCGCGATCCCTGGCGGTGGATTGATAAAGCGCGTGGACGTTTTCCCCGCCACAGGTTTCTCAGGCTGACGCTCGCGCTCGAGTCCGCTTTGGATGTTCTTCTCGGTCTTCTCCTCCGCCGCTTTGGGATTCCTGACGATCTCTTCCTGGCGTTTGATCTGCTCGGTCAATTCGTCGAGTTCTGCTTTGATACGGGGCTGATCTTCATTGCTGGCGCGGCGAAGGTCTCGTTGCGCGTCGGCAAAGCGGTCTTTGAGAGTGTCGAGTTGTCCTTCGGGTGAATCCAAGCGAGCAATTGCTTGATGCAATCTTGCAATCCCAGCTTTAAAGTTGCTGGTGAAGTCAATCCACTGGCGTCTGCCGAAGCGAAACGGGGCTTCTATGTCTGTGTGTAAGCGCAATATTAATACTGGTTTTTTATACCGCAGTGCCCAATCCCATTCTTCGGTGCAGATAGAATTTTCCGCAATGCTATCCTTCGTCATTACGAACAAAAGGCATTTACAAGTCTTAATTGCCTCAGGCACCTTCTCATCCCATTCATCGCCAGGCAAAATGTCGCGTTTGTCGAACCACGTGTCGATAAATGGATAGCCGCCTTCCAACTCGTAGGCTAATTTGGGTCCAAATTCATCTGCGTCGCCGTTAGAGTAACTGATGAAACAATGGTTGGTCATAAAACACCCTCTGTCAATACTTTTCTTCTTGGGTTACAAAAAGAAATAGATGCCAATCAAGATTAACACCATGGGGAGGTAAAGTCTCAGAATAGTGGTTGACCCAAAAACGTTCCAATAAGAATATTTTCCACCTGTGTACAAATCAGGCCGTATGGCAAACAATTTTATCTCTTTGGGGTTTTCCGTGACTCCAGCGACATCGTTGTACAAGCCCCTGAATTTTCTTTCCTGGGTCAAGTAGTACGCGTCTAGAAACCAAAAGATGAGCACTGGCAAAATAGCCACCAGGACGAAATTATGGTTTTTCGTGCTCGCGTAGAGCGCCAAAATTGCAGATGCGATGGTGATTGTCCATCCTTTGATCTGGAATGAATTGGTGTTCATGCGCGTGATCACATCCTGGATAAATTCGAGGTGCTTGATCATTTCAGGGGACAATTTTTCAGAGGGCATGGCTTTATCCTTTCTCATTAAATATTCGCCGCGGTATGTTTTTCTGTTATTATACCCACTATACAAAAAGATTGCTGAATTCTTCGCGAAATGCTCAGTGGGCAAGAACTTGGAATCTGAAATAAATCCACTACCTATCCCAATGCGCAAATTCTTTAAATAGACCTTTTGCATAAGTGTGCCATAATAAGCACATGAGATTCGAGACGGTCAAATTTCTAAAGGATTCAGACTTCAAGGGTCTGACAGGATGATGCGTCCTTTCGACGTTGTGGGTGAGGTTTGGTTTGGATGGATTTCATATTTTGTATACGGACTTCAGGAATGCTAAGTCGTTGGATTGGAATTATCCTCATTTGTCCCCTTGTGTATTCGTAGACGAAATCTCAGTGCCTTAATAGCATTGTCTGCAATCTTTTCAGAGTCGCGTATCCAATAAATTTTAGAAATACTATCCTCAGAGATGTTTATTTTCTCTTTTATTCCCTTGAAATATTTTTCATTTACAAATGTCACAGTCCGTTTCTCGCCATCTGCTAGTGATAAAGTGAATGTGGGAGCGTCATCAATATAAATAAAGTCTTGACCGCTTGAATCCACAGAAATTTTCCGGAATTCCTTTGTAGTGGCAATAGCCACCACATCTTTGTAATATTGTTCTGTCGTTTGCTCTGAAGATTCTTTACCTCTTACAAAATCATAAAACAAACCATATGTCGCCAGCATATCATCAGCGATTAGAATATATTCGAGATAATAAACTCCATATAGAACTTCAATATAATCGTCAAAATAAAATGCTCGTCTCGCGATAAGATGCTTGTTTCGATCTGGGTCTATTTGTACAGTATATTGTGGTGGAATTCGGTCAGACTGTTGTAATTCTCCAGGCCCTAAAACAGGGATTGGATTTTCCGAGTCTCGAATATTCAATAAGCGTGTTCCAAGTCCTGTGACCTCTTTTGATCTATTCCATAATTCTTTAAAGTCTTTAGCAAGCCATGTTCGAACATCTGTATCTGTAGGAGGTATAGGAATTTGTCTTTGAAGCTCTCTTGTTTGTGTTTCTAAAACACGAATACGTCTTGTGCTAACATTGACTTTCTCCTTACTCAGAACGTGTAAATTTTTTATCTGTCTCGTATAATCACGAACTTGAATTCTCTCGTTTGCTAATAAAATCAAAACTCTTATTAACATAATTAAGCTATACACCAAAATTGGTGAAACACAGCCAAGCATGAAAACAAAACTCAGGTTCAGTCTTGAGAGAATGTATCGCGTAAATAAAAATCCAAGCAATAAACTTCCCAAGCTATAAACAAACCTCTTGAGTTCTTCTCTTGCTGTTAGTTTCTTGAGGTTTTCTATTGCAGATTTAATGCCTCTGACTTTTTGATCATGTATGGCTATTTCATCATCAATCGATTTCTTTAGAAGTGCAATTTCCTGTTTTTGAGGCGTCCCAACATCTTCGGTTTTTATCCGAAAAAAGTAATCCCAGATTTTTACACGTTTCTCTTCCCCGCTGTTGATCAGATTGTCGCGATCGGATCGTGAAGGCATATAAGGCATGTAAACTAAATAGTCCCAGATATCTTTGGAATACTCACTGTAGAATTGAATGGGTTGAGATTCGCTCATAGAAAATTCCTAAAGTTATCGTAAGCCCAAGAAAATAAGAGCGCCATCACTAGCCTTGATTAAATTGATCAAGCCCATGTCAATATGAACGAGATCATCTTTGTGAAGTTGATGCTTTATTTCATCTATGGCTGGCGTCCCTTCATTTAGCCCATTTACGACATAATGGTCATATTTTATTATCCCTAAAATTACTAACCCCGTGGATTTTGATTTCGGAGAATTACAAGCTGTTTGGAGATGCTCTTCGACTCTCGGTAAGATATTCTCTTGCAAACGATCTGCGCCTTTTCCCTTTAAGAGAGCAATTACACTTAGCAAATTAAGTGTTGGGTGATTTGGGGCGTTTAGTAGTGATTCGCTACAAATTTTATATGCTTGATTGAAGGAACCCAAATGGATTAGTTTCCTAATCCTTTCAACTGGTTCAATAGCATCTTTGTCATGTTCTGGAATAAATTCTGTGTATTCACTGGTAGATGAGAGCTCGGTGATGGAAGCTTTGGCGCCGAGGTAATCGAACTTGTGTTCGCGAGGTGGAAGAGATTTCAGTTTGCCGAGTTCGGGCTTGATCGTCTCTGGCTGGTTGGTCAGGCGGCGGTAGAGTTTGTCGTATCCCTTGGGGAGAAAATAATAGGTCGCACCTTTGAGCGGTGTTGGGATATGTTCTGTTTTGCTATCTGTTAACAAAATGGGGATGAAGCGTGTGTTCAGCGTATCATCGTCGTACAGGTGTTGATACGTAAGCGAACTTTCCCACTTGATGCCACGACCTTTGCCCTTTTCCTCATCACCCATCGCGCGGCGATAATATGTCTCGGTGCAAATCACGAGGACAAAATCATCCTTTGCAATATGCCGATCCATCCATTTCAACCAACCCTCGGCAGGTGACGATTCGTATTGGTCAATCGTCGCGTCGATGCCATCCGCGCGCAGGCGATTAGCTAATTCCAACACGTGGGCATTGTGTTCGTCCGAGTCCTGACTGTAACTGATGAAAACGGTGGGAGCGGTCATGGTGCCCCTCGCAGGGTGAGTGGTATTGGGTTGGAAACTTTTCCTGATTATACTCACTATATCCGACAAACAAAAAACTTTGGAAATCTCTTTCAAGATTCCCGAAGCCTTTTTCATCTTTCATCCTTTCCCAAACTCCGCTCCCCAGAGGGATGAATCCTCCGAAAATCGGATGGTAGAATCCCATTCAATGATCCAACTCCCATTGTACGTTTCCCTGCTCGTCGGTGTTGCCTCCCTTTTCATGGGTTATGGCGCCGCCGGCCTCTCCGAATGGACGCGCGGGATACTGGCCTTTGGCGCGCTGTGGGCCTTCGCGCAGTTCCAGCGCTGGCGCTGGTTCCCGTCCATCGGCCTGTTCGCCGCGTTGATTGGCGCGGGCTACGGCCTGTGGATCGGCCTGCCCTCCGGCTGGATGCTGGCGGGCGCGCTCGGCGCGCTCTTCGCCTGGGACCTCTCGGATTTTGAGCGCCGCTTGCGCGCCTCAGCCCCCGAGGACGCGCCCGCGCTTGTGCGCCGCCACCTCCTGCGTTTGGGGGTCCTCGCCGCGGCGGGACTGGCGTATTCCCTGCTGGGGATGATCTACTGGTGGAAATTTTCGCTGGAGTGGGTTGGCTACGCCGCGATCCTGTCCGCGCTGGGCTTGGCGCAACTTCTTGGGGAAAAGATGAGAGATGAAAGATAAATTATGAAGTATGAATTATGAAGGATGAAAATCGAACCATCCGATTATGCGACCATCCGACCACCCAATCACCAATCACCAATCACCAATCACCAATTACCAATTACCAATTACCAATTACCAATTACCAGTTACAAACTATCCAACCAAACCCCCGTCTCACGCGGGGACTTGAAATGAAAGACAACCAGGTGTTCATTCTCCTCCAATTCGAG
>Ga0210020_1004086_pt1 | contig 10955 bp, 10 predicted proteins | sample CryGeymeta201514_FD_183980 | JGI IMG/M metagenome (GOLD analysis project Ga0210020, IMG submission 183980) | Groundwater microbial communities from Crystal Geyser aquifers in Utah, USA - Crystal Geyser metaG 2015-14 (SPAdes) (version 2) | ecosystem: Environmental > Aquatic > Deep subsurface >... | reverse complement strand
TTGACCAGCGCGCGCGGCAGCAACTCGTTCATCAGCTGATCCTTGAGCTCGGCGCGCTCCTTGCGGCCCACCGGCCTGCCCGCCTGCTGCTCGATCTCGAAGGCCTTGGCATCCAGCAGTTCGCGCACCAGGGATGCGGGCAGCACCTTGTCCTCGCGGCGCAGGCAGAACATCAAACGCCCGTCCACCTCGTGCACCAGCATCTCGCCTTGCAGTCCCAGTGGCGCAGCCCAGCCCTCGCAGGCCAGCTCCATCTGTCCGCAGCCGCGCGCCTGATGCTTCTCAAGCGCAGCGTTGAGTGCATCTCCGCCCATGGTGAAGGGCTGCTCGAAGCGATAAAACTGGATATTTCTGAACCACATGGGGGGTGTCCTTTTGTTCTGTTGTCGGGATGGCTTACGGGAAATACAGGGTCGGGGAATGTACCCATTCAGCGCGGTATCTCAACCGCGGGTTCAGGCCTTCTTTTGCTCTGCGACCAGCAGGATACCGTCGTTACTGATGACAATCAGCTTGCGCTTGTACAGCGAGCCGACCGCCTTCTTGTACATGCCCTTGCTCAGCCCGAACAGCCCGTTGATGGTCTCGGGAGTGCTCTTGTCGGTCACCGGCAGGAAGCCGCCGGCATTTTTCAGTTCGCGCAGCACGCTCTCCACACCCTCGTCGGTCTTGTCGCGGCCGCGACTGTGCAGCGCGATATCAATTTTGCCGTCCGGACGGATGCGCTTGATGAAGCCTCGCATGCGCTCGCCGCGCTTGAGCGGGCGCACCACCTCATGGAAATGCAGCAGGCCCCAGTGCGAGGTGTTGACGATCACCTTGTAGCCCAGCTCGCTCTTGTTGGCGACGAACAGGTCCACCTCTTCGCCCTCCTCGAAATCGTCCTCGGATTCGTCGTAGAGCAGCGCATCGAGCCGGGCCGAGGCGGTGATGCGGTCGGTCTCCTCATCGACATACACGCCGACCACATAGCGCTTGCCCTCCTCCATGCGGTGCTCCATCTCGTCGAACGGCACCAGCAGGTCCTTGGGCAGTCCCCAGTCGAGAAAGGCGCCGGTCTTGTTCACCGACACCACCTTCAGGCAGGCGAAATCGCCGACCATCACATAGGGCTGTTCGGTGGTGGCGATGATGCGGTCTTCCGAATCGCGATAGATGAACACCTCGATCTCGTCGCCGATCTTCGTGCCTCTCGGCACATAGCGGGTGGGCAAAAGAATCTCGTTCTTCCTGCCGTCGGGTAGTTCACCACCGTCCAGATACAGGCCGAAATCGACCTCCTTGACCACGCTCAGGCGGTTCATCTTTCCCATTGCAATCGTCACAGCACTCATAGCGGGCAATCCTGCATGCTTCGCGGCGATGTTCATATAGCCGGACACAAAACAAAGGGCCGGACAAAAGCCCGGCCCTTCTTGATGCGCGTCAAAATGGGTGATTAATTGATCGTGCTGGTGCAACTCATTCGACAGTGCTGGTGCACTGGGGGCAGCGCGTCGCCTTGATGGCGATGGTGCTGAAGCAATGCGGGCATTCCTTGGTGGTCGGCTCCTTGGGCGCCTCGACCGGAGCTGCATCCTCGCGCTTAAGCTGGTTGATACCCTTGATGAGCATGAACACGGCGAAGGCGACAATGGTGAAGCTGATCATACCATTGACGAACAGACCGATATTCATGGTCACCGCACCGGCCGCCTGCGCGTCGGCCAGCGTGGCATACGGAGCCGCAGCCTTGGCGCCGTCCTTCAGGGTGATGAAGATATCGGAGAAATCCACACCGCCCAGCAACAGACCGATCGGCGGCATCAGGATGTCCGACACCATGCTCTTCACGATGGTGCCGAACGCACCTCCGATGATAATACCCACGGCCATGTCCACGACATTGCCCTTGACCGCAAATTCCTTGAACTCTTTAACAATACTCATATGCCCTCCTTGATGGCCAAATTCGGCGCATTTCAGCAGATATGCCGGCGAAAGACAGGATAATTGTCACATGCTCCGGCAGCGGCAAGCCCTGTCTCGCCATTTGCCTGCTTTCGCCCTACCATGCGCGCCTTTCCAGACATCCTAACGTTCCAAGGGCAATCCATTGATCTCCACATCCGGCATCACCATGCAATTCGGCGACAAGCCGCTGTTCGAAAACATCTCCGTCAAATTCGGCGACGGCAACCGCTACGGCCTGATCGGCGCCAACGGCTGCGGCAAATCCACGCTGATGAAGATCCTCGGCGGCGATCTTGTGCCCACATCCGGCACGGTGAACATCGACAGGAACGAGCGGCTGGGCAAGCTGCGCCAGGATCATTTCGCCTTCGAGGAACGCACGGTGCTGGATACCGTGATGATGGGGCATGAAGCGCTGTGGAAGATCAAGCAGGAGCGCGACATCCTGTACGCCAAGCCCGATTTTAACGAGGAAGACGGCATGCGCGCCGGCGAGCTGGAAAGCCATTTCGCCGATCTCGACGGCTACAGTGCCGAGGCCAATGCCGGCGATCTGCTGATCAGCATGGGTATTCCGGTGGAATCGCACCACGGGCTGATGAAGGCCATCGCCCCGGGCTGGAAGCTGCGCGTGCTGCTGGCACAGGCCCTGTTCGGTGATCCCGAGATCATCTTGCTGGACGAACCGACCAACAACCTGGACATCAATGCCATCCGCTGGCTGGAAGGCGTGATCAACGCGCGCAACTCGACGATGATCATCATCTCGCATGACCGCCATTTCCTGAACAGCGTGTGCACGCATATGGCCGATCTGGATTACGGCGAGTTGCGCATCTATCCGGGCAACTACGACGACTACATGACCGCAGCCTCGCAGGTGCAGCAGCGCCTGCTCTCCGAGAATGCCAAGAAGAAGACCCAGATCGCCGAATTGCAGGCCTTCGTCAGCCGCTTCTCGGCCAATGCATCCAAGTCCAGCCAGGCCACCTCGCGCGCCAGGCAGATCGAGAAGATCAAGCTGGAGGAGGTCAAGCCGTCCAGCCGGGTGAGCCCGTTCATGCGCTTCACGCAGGACAAAAAGCTGTATCGCGTGGCCCTCGAACTGAAGGGCCTGAGCAAGGGCTTCGGCAAGCAGCAGTTGTTCAAGAATCTGAATCTGATGATCCCGGTCGGCGAACGCGTGGCCGTGATCGGCCCGAACGGCATCGGCAAGACCACGCTGCTGCGCTGCCTGGCCGGCGACCTTGAGGCAGACAGCGGCAGCATCAAATGGTCGGAGAATGTCACACTGGGCTACTACGCACAGGATCACTCCGCGGACTTCGCCGAGGATCTCAACCTGTTCGACTGGATGGCGCAGTGGAAGAAGAAGGAGCACGGCGAGCAAGAGGTGCGCGGCAACCTCGGACGCATGCTGTTCTCGCAGAACGACATCAAAAAATCGGTGAAGAAACTCTCCGGCGGCGAACAGGGCCGCATGCTGTTCGGTAAGTTCATGTTCATGAACCCGAACGTTCTGATGCTGGACGAGCCGACCAACCACATGGACATGGAGTTCATCGAATCGCTGAACACCGCGCTGGAGCATTATCCGGGCACGCTGATCTTCGTCAGTCACGATCGCGAGTTCGTTTCCTCGCTGGCCACCCGCATCATCGAACTGACCCCTGAGGGCATCGTCGATTACCACGGCACCTACGAGGAATATCTGGAGCGTCAGGGCATCGCCTGAAAAGGAATCCGGTCATGAAGTCTTTGCTCGTCGCCATCTTCAGTCTGCTGGTCTGGAGCCAGCAGGCCTGTGCCTCGCAGTCCAGCGATGTCATCAATGCGCGCAACTGCGACCAGGTGCTCGATAAAGGCTTTTACCAGATCTGTTACGGCTACCGCGAAAAGGGCGCCAGATTTGTCGCCTACACGCTGGACGGGAAGAAGGTGAACGCGGGCGATATCAGAAAACGCCCGAGGTTCTATGCGGACCGCGACATTCCGGCGCAATACCGCACCTCATCCTCCGATTACACGAAAAACGAATTCCAAGCCGATCGCGGGCATCTGGCCCCCGATGCCTCCTTCGACTACTCCGCAGCCGCATTGAACTCGGTGTATTCGATGGCCAATATCATCCCGCAGTACGGCCAGATCAACCGCAAGACCTGGGTGAAGGCCGAACGCTACGAGCGCCTGATCGCCTCGAAACTGGGCAGTGTGAGCGTCATCAACGGCGTGGTGTACGGCATCCATCCCCGGCGCATGGGCAGTTCAGGAATTGCCTACCCCGATGCCTACTGGAAGATGCTGTACAACAACAAGGGATTCGAGCGCTGCTTCTACTACCGCAACGACAGCGGCGAGAAGATCAAAGGCGATAAGCTGATACCTGAATCAGTGAGCGGGTAACCCACACCTCTCAGGGTTGTCGCGCCAAGTCATTTTCGCGAGAAGTTTAGAGCCTGAATCCGTCGCCCGGTGAAGTTTTTCTGGCCAGGCGGAGCCGTTCTTTGACAATTTAGCTGATTTTATTCCATCTTGGCGACGATCTCCCGCTTTTGGGCGTGCGGCACCAGCCACACTCCCGGTTGCGACTTTTTTCAGGGCAATGCTGCGCTGGCTCTGGCTCAACCATAGGCAAACAGGGCGTAGGTTTTGGAAAAGGCCTGGGCCTGAGCATTGGCATGACAACTGAAACGCAGTGTCAGACCATGAGCATGGCGGATAAAACGTCCAGCAAAATAGACTAGTTCCTGCATCACCGTCTTGATCCGGCGGCGCTGCTTGGCGCGGCGCGCTTGTTTCTTGCCCATCAAGCCTACCTGGCCCACAGCCCGCAAAATATTGTAGGCCAACCCGGCACAGCACATGACCAGGCCATTGGTGGCAAACTTGCCCGACGGCAACCGCTCCAGATCCATGTCGGTCTTAAGCTCTGAATGGTACTGCTCGCACAGGGCATGTCCCTTGTAGAGCTCGATCACGTTATCCTTGGCAACGCTGAGGTTGGTCCACCAGCCCTCGATCTCAACATCGGGAATAAGCAGCGGGGTGCCATCCTTCTCAAAATTTCGTTGCGTGGCTCGCAGGACGCGGCGCACCTTGATCGTCTTTGCTTCATCGTTTTCGTCTTTGTAGGAGCGTTCGACGGTTTCCGTCATGATGGCAATGCGACCCTTCTCATCCTGCTTCACCATCTTGCCATGGGCAAAGATTTCGGAGGACCGAGCCGGAACGTCGGCCCTCCGGGGATTCCACTTAACGATGAAATCGACCTTCTCAGTGCTCAAGGTAACCAACGTCGCGATCGCATCATGAGCGCTGTCCAGCCGTACCAGCAAGGGGGCCTTGGTCAATTGTCGACTCTTGTCGATTGCCCGTAGCAGGAAAGGGATAAAGCCCTCCTGGGAATGCTGCGATCCGGGACGCTGTTCGATCTCCAGGCACCAGCCCTCCAGTCCCAACCAGGCAGCAATCGGTGCAAAGCCGTTGAATTTGCAGTAGGTCCAGGAGACGCCCTCTTTCTTGGTATTCGAGTTATCTTGCGTGAAGACATCCATATCCAGCGGCATATGCCCCGAGGGGAGTGTTGAAATCGTGGCCTTGACCTTCTTGATAAACTCGACCGTGCAGAAGTTGACAATCCAGCGCGACGCCTCGGCGACCTTGTCCATACGTTGACGCAGGGTTTCAGGAGAAGGAATGTTCTGCACGCCCAGCGCGGCGGCAAAGAACTCATCATCTTCCCAAAAGGGACGGATCGCCTCAAAATCGCTCTTGCCTTGGCAGAGCAGACCGAGATAACTACGCAGCACATCGGCGGTGGCGATCCCCTGGCAGGGTGCCGCCTTGGCCAGACGTGAGGCCAGGGTCGTGTAACGGTTGATGGCTAGCCCGACCAGAGCCATGCCGGATTGTGAAGTGTAGAATTCGGTGTCGGACTGCTCAATGGTGAACCGCGGAAAAGTCACGAAAAAACCTCCTTGGGTGAATTTCGATGCGGTTCTAATGTAACATAAAACATAAATAAAATCAGCTAATTACAAAAGAAGAAACAGAAAATTACCAATGTAAACTCACTGATTCAGGAAGGGGCTTGAGCTGGCAATTGATAAGTACGCCCGAATTGAGCTTCGTGGAACAGCCAGTGGCTGTGAAGAGGGGATGGCGCTGATTCGACGAGTCAATCCTGATGTTATCGTCGTCGACATCGATCTTAAGGACGGTGACGGGTATGAGTTGATCCGGGCTGCCCGGAAGGAGAACCCTCTGCTTGAGTGCCTGGTGGTGACCAGCCATGAAGAGGATACATACGTATTCAAGGCTCTAGAGGCGGGAGCAACCGGGTATAAGTTGAAGTCGGCTGGTCCGGTTGCGATTGTCGAGGCCATGATGGAGCTTTGGGAGGGTGGTGCTCCTTTGTGTCCTGATATAGCCAGAATGATCTTGCGAAGATTCCATAAGCCGATTGCCGACGATGCCCCCCCCCAGCTGGGCACCAAGGAAAAGGAAGTTCTGGAGTTGATGTTCAAGGGTTTCTCACGCAAGGAGCTGGCGGCAATCCTGAATGTTAGCACGAATACGATCGGTACCCATGTGAAGCGGATCTATACAAAGCTTGATGTTTCTTCGCGCAGCGAAGCGATTTACGAAGCTACCCGTCTGGGCCTTATTTCACTTGATGGTCACTAACCATTCAACGGAGCAATCGGGGTTTGTAAAATACACGTTCACATACACAAATTGAATCGAGTCCTGTCTTCGCCAGCTTGTCACCTATTGAGGTGATTGTGGCCTGGATCACAGATTCATAATGTTCGGCCATATTTCAAACAAAAGGGGAGTTACCTTATTTATGAAACGTTCCATCGCAATTGCAGCATCCGTTATGATTATGTCCTTCGCATCCTACGCGCAGGCAGCCACGAACAATTCCACAGCCACTGTTAACCAGACCATCGGCAGCGCCAACAATGCGACCGTTGAGCAGGATAACGCCAGCTTTACTGATGCCACCATTGATCAGGCTGGTTCCGTGAACACCGCCGAGATCGAGCAGACTGGTAACGGCAACAGCGCCGGCGTTTCGCAGGTCGGCAGCCTGAACAATGCAGACGTCGAGCAGGCCGGCAACGGCAACGTTGGCCGTGTCAGCCAGACCGGCGACAGCAACACCGCTGATGTCGACCAGTACGGCGACAACAACACCGCTACCGTGTCCCAGAAGGGTGCCGGCAACAATGCCGACGTGAACCAGAAGGGTAACGGCAACGAAGCTTCGGTTGCTCAGACCGGCAATAACAACGATGCCAATGTTGCGCAGGGCGGCAACGCCAACGAGGCAGAAGTTGCCCAGCAGGGTAACGGCAATGATGCTTCTGTTACCCAGTCCGGCAACGGCAACAACGCTGAAGTCGAGCAGATCGGCGACAACAACGTTGCTTCTGTCGAGCAGATCGGAAACGCCAATGTTGCTGATGTTGACCAGACCGGCACTTCCAACACTGCAGCTGTTGAGCAGTCGGGCGACGCTAATACCGCCAACATCGACCAGATTGGTTTTGCCAACGATGCTGAAGTCGAGCAGTTTGGCAACGGCAACCGTGCTGACCTGTCCCAGACCGGTAACGGCAACATCGCTGATGCAGACCAGGCCGGCAACAACAACAGTGTCGAGATCGCCCAGCAGGGTGCCAACAATGCAGCCGATGTTGACCAGAAGGGCAACGGCAACGAAGCTGAAGTCGAGCAGTTCGGCAATGGCAACAGCGCCGATGTTGCCCAGACGGGTAACGACAACAGTGTTGATGTTGACCAGAGTGGCAGCCTTAACGTCGCTGGCGTAGCACAGATCGGCAATGGCAACGAAGCTGAAATCGAGCAGTCCGGCAACAGCAACGTCGCCAACGTGATGCAGGCTTCCAGCTACAACGTTGCCAACGTCGAGCAGTCCGGCAACTTTAACACTGCTTCTGTTTCTCAGAGCGGCGGCAACAGCAACGTGGCCAACGTCGAGCAGAAGTAAGTTCAAAGATCGCAATGCTAAAGGGGGCGGACTTCGGTCCGCCCTTCTGCGTTTAAGGCGTTTGTTATCAACTTCTGGGATCAAGTTTCAGGCTCTATATGAGTACCAAATATGAAATTATCGGGGTCTTACGATGAAAGGATATATCGTAGTCATTGCAGTCTTGCTCACGTTGTCTCTGGCGATCAACGCTCAGGCCGAAAGCAGTCGATCAAATGCTGAAGTGAGTCAGGCCGGTTCACATAACAGGTTATCCGTGGAGCAGCGGGATGCCGACTTTACTACAGCCGCCATCACACAGTCCGGCAAAAACAATCAGGCGAAAATCGAACAAACCGGACACGCAAACACAGTCGATCTGCAGCAGTCCGGCTCAGGAAATCTTGCTGAAATAGAGCAGGATGGGGATCGAAACACGGCCGGAGTTGAACAGTCGGGTTCGAACAATATGGTCGATCTTGATCAGCGGGGAGATCAGAACCTTGCAAGCGTTGAGCAATCCGGAAGTTCCAATAGCGTGGATGTGGAACAGTTGGGAAATGAGAATGTGGCTCAGGTAGGCCAGAAAGGTCGTTCCAATACTGTAAACGTTGAGCAAAGCGGTAGCGGAAACCTGGCTGACATCAGGCAAGAATAGGAATTCTTCCAACCTGCTGATTATTTCCACTTTTATTAAAGCCAATTAATTTTTGTCACCTATTAAGGTGATTGTGATCCAGATCACGGTTTCATAAGGTACGCACAAGTGGAAAAGTTTCCCCCTACCCGGAGGTTTGATGAAAAAATATATCTCGATTGCAGCAGCCTTGGTCATGATGTCGGTTTCGACCTATGCCAACGCTGCCACAAGCAACTCTTCCGCAGATATCAGCCAGTCCGTCGGTAGTTCCAACGAAGCCGTAGTCGAGCAGGTGGATGTAAATTTCGGCACAGCTGACATAAATCAGGCCGGCAGTGTGAACAAAGCCGAGGCTGAGCAGACCGGGGATGCAAATACCGCCAGTATTAATCAGATCGGTAACATCAACGAGGCTGATGTCGAACAGGCCGGTAACGGCAATGCAGCCACAGTAGATCAGACAGGTGATCATAATTTTGTTGATGTTGACCAGAACGGTGACAACAACACAGCTGGCGTGGCCCAGAAGGGTAACGGAAACAAGGTTGAAGAGATCAAACAGGTTGGGAACGAAAATAGCGCCGATGTTGCCCAGCAGGGCAACAATAATACTGCGAAACTGGCCCAGACCGGAACATCGAACGATGCCAGTGTTGAGCAGATCGGCAGCAATAATTCTGCCGATCTGACGCAGACCGGATATAGCAATACCGCGGATGTGGATCAGACGGGTGACTCCAATCAGGCTGATATGACACAGAATGGCTCTTCAAACTTCGCCGAAGTTGAGCAGAATGGTTTGGCAAACGTCGCTCGAGTAGAGCAGGACGGTATAGCAAACATTGCCAATATCGAGCAGGACGGCAATGGCAACAACGCCAGTGTCGAGCAGATAGGCAATGGCAACAGTGCAGATATTGCGCAGACCGGTGTGAACAACAACGCTGACAATGATCAGGTAGGTAATAACAATATCGCCAGCATCGAGCAGATGGGTAACGACAATTTTGCCGAGGTTGAGCAGGCTGGTGACGGCAACTCAGCAGAGTTGGTGCAGAATGGTAACAACAATTCTGCCGATGCATTCCTGACAGGTAACGGCAATGTGGCTGATGTCGAGCAGCTCGGTGATGGCAACATCACTGAACTGGCGATGCTGGGTGATTTTAACAATGTCGATATTGATCAGGAAGGCAATCTGAACACAGCCATTGTGAATACAACCGGTTCGTACAACGAAATCAATGTCGAGCAGAGCGGCGACCTGAATACGGCCAGTATTGATCAGGTTTCAAGCTATGCTGATGCAATAATTATGCAGACCGGTACTGGTAATGCGGCAAATATTTCACAGACAGGTGCCGGCACCGCCAGTGAGCGCAATAGCGCATTCATCGAGCAGAATGGTAGCTTTAATTCTGCCAATATTTCGCAGAGTGGTGGTGCAGGCAACTCAGCCAGCATTGTGCAGAACTAACGAACGGAAACGCCATTTGGGGATGGGCTTTGCCCGTCCCCTTTTTTTTCTGCTCAGGGGCACAGCATCGCAAATTGACCGAAGTTAGCCGACTATAGTGGCTGGGGGGATGAAATGATGACTGGAAGCATTGTGAAAACGTGTGCATTGTTGTCACTGGGCTTTGTGTTTTGCACCTTCATTCCGAACAGCTATGCTCACAGGCAACCAGATATGGAAGCATCCTTCAATCTCAAACACGATGCCGATACGGCCACGGTTACACTGCGCCCGAGCATACGCTCGGATGGAACCGCAACATTTGATTATAAACTCAGGATTACCAAACGAGGATCCGCCGGAACATCTACCGAGGGTCACGGTGGTCGCATCGATACAGTGGAAGGCAAGGATGTTGATCTGGGGCCGGTATTGCGTTTCGGTAGCTTTGCACAGCACGACAACATGCAGCTTGAGCTGCGTATTTGCATACCGGGTTCTCGCTGTAAACATTCCGGCGATGTGATTGCGACTTTCTCCTCTTCCTACCCGGAAGCCGATGGTGCAAAGAACTAGTCTCATATCCTTTGCAGTATCCGGTATCCGGCATTGCGCCCTCTGCCTGACACTCGCATTCATACTGCTTCCCAATGTGGCAGCGGCCGATTATTCGTCGGCAGTGATCAATCAGGAAGGCAGCAGCAATAATGCGGCGATCGAACAGGTGCAAACGAATGATGCTTTTGTAACAGTCGATCAGCAGGGGAGCAGTAATATCACCAAGGTTCAGCAGGGTAGTGCAAGTGAGGCAGGTGATCAGAGTTTCCGTGCCAATGTTGAAACCCGAGGTGATCTGAATGTGGTTGACGTGTTGCAGCGCGATGCTTTTCAGACTGCAGACGTTTATC
>Ga0210020_1004082_pt1 | contig 10959 bp, 7 predicted proteins | sample CryGeymeta201514_FD_183980 | JGI IMG/M metagenome (GOLD analysis project Ga0210020, IMG submission 183980) | Groundwater microbial communities from Crystal Geyser aquifers in Utah, USA - Crystal Geyser metaG 2015-14 (SPAdes) (version 2) | ecosystem: Environmental > Aquatic > Deep subsurface >... | reverse complement strand
TTAAGCGTGGATGGAAAGAAGGCCGAAATCCATCTTCAAAGTTTGATACCGAATATTATCTAAGAATGAATCTGGATGTTAAACAAGCCGGCGCCAACCCTCTGGTTCATTACCTGAAACATGGCCGAAAAGAAGGGCGCGTACCACACCCGTCTCAAGCCATGGTTCCACTGGCGGCACAAGTAGCGAAGAAAACCAAACAATTGAATGGTCTGCGAAACCGCATCTACAAGGTAGGGGAAGAAATTTACCGGCACATTCCCCACAAGTTTCGTCAAAAAATTTTGTATTGGTCATATCAAAATCTCGGTTTCCTCTTTAGAGGCATGCATCACTATGAGAATTGGCAAAATAGCCGCACACATGGACAAAGCAATGCCTACTATCAGCACAATATTATAGATATCAATAAAGTGCGCCCGGCAGATGATGCGGACGGAAGCATTGCCATACACCTACATATTTTCTACCACGATCTAGTCAAAGAATTTGTTGAATATTTAAAAAATATGCCATTTTCTTATGACTTGTATGTGTCCGTAGCCAGCGATGAAGCTCTGGAGACCTGTCAGCGCGCCTTCGCGGGTTTACCGTTTTGCCGCAATGTCAGCATCCAGCGCGTGGTCAATCGCGGCCGGGATATCGCTCCAATGTTCTGCGCTTTTGGCGAGGCATTGGCTGCTTATGATTACGTTGCCCACCTGCATAGCAAGAAATCCCTGTACAACCAAGGCGCTACGGAGGGCTGGCGTGAATATCTGTGTAAAAACCTGCTCGGTAGCCCAGATCGCATCAGGCGCATCTTCAACCTCATGCAAGGGGATGAACCCTGCGGAATTGTTTATCCGCAAAATTACATTTTCCTGCCCTATTGGGCAAACACATGGTTGGCTAATCGAGGTCCTGGCGAGGTTTGGTGCGCCCGTTTAGGGATCGGGGATGTCCCCCGTAGCTATTTTGATTACCCGGCCAGTTCAATGTTCTGGGTGCGTGGCGAGTCGCTTGCCTCCCTGTTCAAAGCGGGCATTACCCTCGATGATTTTCCCGAAGAAACCGGTCAAACCGACGGAACGCTGGCGCATACGATGGAGCGACTATTCGTACTCTGCTCACTAAAGCAAGGTATGCGTCCTGGTATTATCAAGGACGATGAAAATCCAAGCTGGTCAGCTTGGCGATTCGACCAGTATATCAACAGGTCGTACCAAGATATGGTTCAGTTGCTTACTACTACAAATATAAAATTGATTGCCTTTGATATTTTTGATACCTTATTTTGCCGCCCTTTGTTGGATCCCGAAACGATAAAAAACATTGTGTCGAGACGCATTGGAGGCGATGCCGGGATCCTATACAAGGAATATCGCGCCATTGCCGAACGACAGGCGCGCGAGGCAAAGGGACTCGATGTGGGGTTGGATGAAATCTATGCGCACTTGGATGGACTGACTGGATTTTCCGAGACCCGTCTCGCGGAAATAAGACACATAGAGGAAGAAGTCGAAAAGACCAGCCTGGAGCCGCGCTGGGAAGCCTTATCTCTGTACAGAGATGCGCTTGCCACGGGAAAACCGGTCGCGTTGATCACAGATATGTTTTTGCCGCGAGCGGTGATCGAGACGTACCTGCGTATGTATGATATTGATGGTTGGGATGGCCTATTCGTATCGAATGAGGTTGGGTTACGAAAAGATAAGGGTGAACTTTATGCGCATGTTCTCGCGCATTACGCAATTGAACCTAAAGAAATGTTGATGGTTGGCGATAACGAACGTTCAGATGTTCAAATTCCTTGCGATATAGGGGCGTCATTTCTTCACCTTCTCAAGCCAGTGGAATTGGCGCGAGGCCTGCCCAGATTTTCCGATCTCATCACCAGTCACGAATACAGAGGTGACATTGATGCTGAAATTACCCTCGGCTTGGTGGTGCGCAAGAATTTCTCTCCCATACACTATCAAACCTTCGATCCAGATTCATTGGTACAGGTTACACCCTACAATTTGGGATATAGTCTGGTCGGCCCCTTACTGGTAAGTTTTGCCCAGTGGCTTGTTCAGCAAGCCCGCGCAGATGGAATAGAGAGACTGTATTTCCTTTCTCGCGAGGGAAAGCCAATCAAGCAGATATATGACTATTGGACAGGAGGGGAGAAAAACGCCCCAACCTCTGAGTATTTGGTTATCTCCCGTCGGGCCGCAGGGCTTGCGGCGATCTCCACGCTGGACGATATTCTTGACATTGCCAAGACAACCTACTTCTCCAACACAATCGAGAACTTTCTCCACACACGCTATGGGCTTAACTTGCCTGATGCACGCTGGAAGGAACTCACCCGGTCCTTAAACATCGAACGTACCACCCTTATCAGTGTACAGAATCGTCGGATTGCGTCCCTTGTCCCGCTGTTGCAAACTCTCGAAGCAGAGATCCTTGCCAGGGTCCAGCGTGAACGGCTTGCGCTTCTCCACTATCTTACCGACAAAGGCTTAAACCGTGACGCTCACCAAGCCGTTGTTGACATTGGGTATGGAGGCTCTGTTCAGGGCTACATGAACAAGTTGCTTTCGCAGAAATTGCATGGTTACTACATGATGACAGACGAGCGTTCCGCAAAAGTAATCGGGAACTACGGCGTTCTTCTCCGCGGTTGCTTCCATGAGAATGTCCAACAGACGTCCAATGCCCCCATTATGGTAGGATATAGTTTCGATGTAGAAAAGTTACTCAGCACCAATGAACCACAGCTGGAATACTATGAGACAGACGCAGCGGACAATATAAACGGACATTATCGTGATCTCCTCCCCGAGGAACTTGCGTGCGCAGACATAAGAAATCAGTTACTGGACGGAGCGATGGATTATGCAAAGGATACCCAGCGTATTCGCACCACGATGTTCCCAGATTTTCAACCGTCATGTTGGACAGCGCAGATGCTAATAGATGCGTTTCTGGAGCAGAAATCCCAAAAAGAGATCGAACTGTTATCCAAAATCGTATTGGATGACTACTATTGTGGACGAGGTTTAGTTTCTTAAAATGGAGAATACAGATATGCAGACAAAACATTTTCCCTCAATTTGGTTGGGTGACTTTCATTCTAAAGCCGAATACGACAAAAATGCTCCCAAACTGGCCGCGGCATTTTCAGTCTATGATTGGATTGATGATCGCTTGCTCCATTCCCGTCATGCTTTTACCTTTCCGGGTTATTGTGCGGTATGTAATCGGGTTACAAAGATGCGGATTGATTGGTTCTTTGGCGGTGGAAGCAATGCCACCGCCTCCATACACCCCGCTTGGACTGAAACCGCTGTGTGTGAAGAATGTGGCTTAAATAGCCGTATGCGGGCATTGTTCGAGTTTTTAAAGAGGCGGGGCACACTCGATACGCCCCGGAAAGCTTATATCGCCGAACAGATCACACCGTTTTATCAAAAACTGAAGAAAATGTTACCGTCCCTGGTCGGCAGTGAATATCTGGGACCAGAGCACAAAAGTGGTGATGTTATTGTTAACTGGCGCAACTTTCATCGTATCAGGCATGAAGATATGACTGCATTATCTTTTGCAGATGGTGAGTTTGACCTTGCAATGACACTGGATGTATTTGAACACATCCCTAATTATCGCAAGGCTTTTGCCGAATTACGACGAGTACTTTCACCCGGCGGGTGTCTGGTATTTACCATCCCATTTTTCTATGATCTGGAGACTACCCGTATTCGCGCATCGGTAGGGAGCGAGGGTATTATTCACCACCTGCCACCCGAAATTCATGGAAACCCAGTCGGCAATGATGGATCGCTGTGTTTCCAAAATTTTGGTTGGGATATCCTGCTCGACCTCCGGAAGGCCGGGTTTTCAGACGCCATGTCATCCATGTACTGGGGTCCATGGCAAGGACATCTGGGTTTTCCATTTTTCGTTTTCTCGGCTTTGAAAGCCTGAGTCTAGCTCGAGAGATGGGATATGGCAAGTAAGATCGTTCAGTGAGTAAAAATTTCGTTATTAAACTGTAGGGTTCTGTTTATATTGTCTGGTTATAATGGGGGTAGCGAAATCCATTGATTATCTACCACCCGAAATTCATGGAAATCCAGCATCCAAGGATAGTTCAATGTGTTTCCAGAATTTCGATTGAGATATCCCGCTTGATCTCCGAAATGTTGGCCTTTTCAATGCCATGGTCCATGTAATAGGGATCATGGCAAGGGTATCTGATGTTTCCACTTTTACTTTCTCGGCTTTGAAAGCCTTTACTGGTTTAGTCACTGAAATTTGGAAAAAGTATCATGAACCATAAATTGATTTGGGTGTGTTTCATTTGAGTTGAAATCTGAGTGAAGCAAAGGGTCAAGCGGCCAAAGGCATTTTAAGGTAAGCGCTGGATTCGTTTGAAACAAGCGGCTCAACGATAGGCGTATATGCAGCAGAGCGAGAGGCAAGTGATTGCGCTTCGACAGGTTCAAGATTAGCTGGAAGCGAACCATATAATCGAAGATGACGTTGTTGTTTGCGATACGTATTGTAACCATCCCAATCGTTGTTTTCAGCAACGGCGCGCAGGCGCAAGAGATTTTCTGCGCCGCTTTGAAGCCAGCGCATTCCCGACAATTCACAGCGATCCTTTACAAAATGACGGCAAGCGCCTTCGATCACGCCAGAAGCAATCGGCCAGCCATTGGACAGGTAAGTCGGGTACTCCATGAAAGGCAGATTGCGTTCAAAATAGTTGGCAGTTTTGAGGAGTTGTGTGCGCTTGCTCTTTCTGAGTTTGGGCTGTTTTGCCAGCGAACGGAATTCGGCAATCAACTGGCTGGTTTGCCCTGAAAGAAGTTGCAGGGTACGAGCCTTCATCCACTCAAAGCGTTGATCGTCGGTCTCGCCAAACAAGGCGTTCGCAACTTTCCATAGATATTCGTTGGCGTGGATAAAATCCAAAATCAGGGTGAAGTCGGGGAAGTATTTGGCGAGGCGAGTTTGAAGGGCTTTGCAACCGTCGCAAAGTGCGATTTTATGTTGAATGTGACCACCGAGTCGAACTGTGACCAGTTCCGATAATCGGCGCAGGGCGGCATTTTTACCGTCCAAAGTGGCCCACAGGTGTTTGTTTTGCGGTTTGGAAGGCTGGTCGAGGCTGATTTTGTCATAATAACTGGCTACAACCTGCTCTGGAGTACGGGCAAAAGGCTCAATGCTGTATATGCTGGTCACAATGGCTTCCTTCTTGCATCCGTGTTTTTCGCCTTTTCCGAGACGCACTTTGTCTGTCTGGGTTTCTTCCAGGATCATCGGTACGCCTTTGCCATCTGCTTGAATGACCAGGATTTCCGCTTCGCTGCTAGCGGCAGGGGCAGGCTTTTGGGCATAGTAGGCCGACACGTCCGCTGCATCTTCCCCCAGGTTGGTTTGGACAACCCGTGTCGAAAGGTTCAATCCAAGCAAACGTTCCAAAATATCGCAGGCCTTGTGGTACACGCCATACACTCCCAGATAGTCGGTCACTTCCCGCACCAGATCCGAGTAGCAATCCTCGCCCAGACTCAATTCCGCATCCAATGGCGTTTGACCGTCTTTGCCTTTCCGATAAAAATATGGCCGTGCAAAGCACAACTTGCCAAAGATAGAGACGTAATGGCGTTTGGTGTCCCGATGATAATACAACTCACTCCCGTCTGCTGTCTTGAGAGTGTCTCGGCTGGCATTCTGTGAACGCATGACGAAAAACAAAGTCAGCAACTTCAATCCCATTTCAATCAGCATCTTGAACAGCCCGCGTTCCGTTGCGTCTGCCGTTGCCGTTCGAGCTTGTTCGCCTGTGACGTATTCCAACATTTTCTCGAAGTCTGTGCGAATGTCTTGTATAATTACCTGCGAGTTGAAAGTCATGGTCATCTCTCCTAAGTGGTTTCGGGTAACTCACTTTACCAGAGTGCCAGCAGATTTTCAACTCATTTGAAACACACCCAAATGACAATTGAAATCCTTGAAGAAGGAGTATGTTCAACGGTGGAACCCAACTTCTGTGGTGTGTTCTGTACCCCGATCTTCAAACTTAAGTAAATAGGTTGGTCTTCAAAGTCGGGTGGGGATATAGTATTCAGATCTCCACCCGACCCAAAATATCTCATTTGGATTTCATTTGCATCACTATTTGTATGGTATGGAGAAAACTATGAAATGGTCAAAGTATAATATTTACACTCGGGAAGACAATGAGCACAAAGTGTTAGTTTTTAATACATTAACCAGAAGTTTCGTTAGTTTAAATTTCCTGCCAGATCAAAAATTTAGTCGTAGAACATCTCCTGAGATATATGCAACGCCAGAAGTTCTGAAGCAACTTGAAAGACTCGGCATTGTGCTTGATGAAACCATAGATGAAAGGCTGCTGTTCAAACAGTTTTTTAACACTATACGATACGATAAAACAGCGCTAGGGCTTTTTATTTCGTTTACTTCTGGATGCAATTTCGCGTGCAGGTATTGTTATGAAAGTTATAAAGATCACCAAGTGCCAATAAGTTTTCTCTCTGAAGACAAGTGGCAGGTATTGTTAAAGTATATAAATGACCGAGTAAGTAAAAATCCGCTAAAAACTCTAGCTGTGACATTTTATGGTGGTGAACCACTGTTAAACTATGATATGGTACTTAGAGCGGCTAAAGATATCAAGATGCTTTCAAGATCGAGCTTGAATATAACAATAGTGCTGATAACAAACGGTTCTCTGCTTACGAATGAACGGGCTGAGGAGTTAAAAGAATATATTGACTGGGTACAAATTACAATTGACGGCCTTCCCGAGGATCATAATTTTTTTCGTCCCTACAAGGATGGTCGAGGGAGTTTTTCAGATGTAGTTCAAAATTTAGTAGGCGCGTCTAGGTTGTTTAAGGATATTTCGCTTAGGATTAACATTGATGAAAATAATTACGGCAATATTGGTGATTTATTGGTACAATTTGCGAGTAAGTTTAATGACAAGTTGCCATCAATTGGTTTTAGCTGGATTTTTCCAACCCAGGAACAGGTAAAGGTTGAGGTAGAAAATGCCGACTTTCCAAGCCGAGATCCTCGAGTAGATGAGGAGAAAGTTAAAAAAATTCAACACTTGCAGAAAAAAGCTATAAGTCTTGGTTTCTCAGTACAGACCAGTTTTGTGGATGGACCTTGCTCAATGCTTGTGCCAAATGGGATATCAGTAGATGAATTCTTAAACGTATATAAATGTCCTGGACTTTTGTACCAAAAACCTGTGGGAGAGATTACTGAACAAGGCAACCTCGAGATAAGAGATAATTTCTGGTATCAAGCAGTTACATTAGAACCGGAATGTATCTATGATTGCATTTATGGCCCTATCTGCTTTGGGGGATGCCTTTGGATGGCTGGAGGTCTTGACAAGACATCATGCAAGAAGAAGATACATGCAAAATTGCTCGTGGAAGCAATGAAGATTCATGTTACTACGCTGAGAAAAAAAATAAAGCATCGTCAAGCTAGCGACCTGACAGTTTAGCAACAGAGTAGTTGATCAGCGAGGATTCTCCGATAAAATTGGTTTTACGGACCATTTTATCAACGGAGTAACCCAATGTCGATCAACTACCTCTATCATACCTGGATGCAGCGAATTTGTGAATTGCGACCAGGTCAAAGAATTACTCAGGTACGCAACTTTGCTTGGCTGATCATAGGGATCTACAAAAGCCGCTCTGTGCATCTGAGCAGGATCGCGGGCAAGATCCCCGGCTCGGCGAAGTTGTTGAGCATCACCCGACGTTTGAGCCGTTTCCTGGACAACCCGGCCATCTGTGTTCGTGAATGGTATGAGCCGATTGCGCGCCAATGGTTGGATGCTCAGTGGTGTTGTCTGAGAGAGATCCGTTTGATCGTGGATGGAACGAAAGTTGGTTTCGGGCATCAGTTACTCATGGTCAGTCTGGCGTATCGAAAACGGGCGATCCCGATTGCTTGGACCTGGGTCAAACACGTACGTGGCCACAGCAGTGCGTTCAAGCAATTGGCCTTGCTGAACTACGTCAGGAAGCTCTTGCCTGCTGGTGCAGCCGTTTTTCTGGTCGGTGACTGCGAATTTGGCTCGGTGGAAGTCCTGAAATGGCTCGATCAATGGCATTGGTTCTATGTTTTGCGTCAAAAATCAGACACTTGTGTCTGGCTGGACCAATACAACGAGTGGAAACCCTTTGGTAGCTTTGTTCACAAGTCGGGTCAGAGCATCTGGCTTGGCAAAGGCTACTTGACTGCCAAAGAGATTTACCCGACCAACTTGTTGGTCCACTGGCAAGCTGGCGAAGAAGAACCCTGGTGCCTGGCTACCAACTTGCCTGATCGCACAATGGCTTTGAAGTATTATCAGCGCAGGATGTGGACTGAAGAAATGTTCGGCGATATGAAAAAACACGGCTTCGATTTGGAAAGTACTATGTTGCGTGACTTCCTGCGGCTATCTCGTCTGACACTCGCTGTAGCTCTCTTGTACGTCTGGTTGATCTCTGTCGGCAGCCGCACCATCCATGCGGGCTTGCGTCATCTCGTTGACCGCAATGATCGCCGTGACTTGAGCATCTTCCAGATCGGCTTCCGTTTTATCCAAAGGAGACTGACCAATGCTCTTTCTATTAGCGTTCCGCTTTGCACCTACCTTTGACACCAAACTGTCAGGTGGCTAGTCGTCAAGGTGATTAATATGAACTCGTCAATACTCAAAATTGAGAATGTCTCAAAAATTTACCCGAACGGAACAAAGGCAAACGACCAAATTAGCCTGGATGTTTACCCAGGGGAAATTGTGGGCATCATTGGGCCAAATGGTTCGGGAAAGACGACGCTTTTGCGCCAGGTTTTGGGGTTGTTGAAACCTTCTGAAGGCCGCATCTTCTTAAAGGGAAGCGATATTGCAAAGAATCAAGAGTTGATCCAAAAAGTGATGAGTTACGTTCCACAAGCGCCCATTTCTTACGAATCCTTGAGCATTGAAGAACTATTACATTTCGTATTGCGCCTGGAAGGATTAAGAGGGGAAGCGTTAAGGCAGAGAGTAAAAGATACCTTAATCACGTTGGATCTTGAAGAACACGCCAAACAACTCGGATATCAACTATCCGGCGGGTTGCGTAAAGCAACCTTGTTAGCCATCGCCTGGGCAAAACAAAGCGAGTTAATCGTGATGGACGAGCCGACCGCGATGGTGGATATCATGCGCAAATATCATTTTTGGAATGAAATGAGAAAAATGCGGGAGGCAGGGAGAAGTATTTTGCTGGCCAGCCACGATTTGAACGAGATCAAGAAAATATGCGACCGGATGTACATACTCGTCGAAGGAAAAATAGCGGCAGGGGGCGCGGCAAAGGAGATGTCGGCAATTCTTCAAATGCCTGTGGAAATCCAATTTGTCCCTGCAAGCGCTGAAAATTCCATTGCATTGATGCGGGAAAAATCCATCCCCTGGGAGCAGGATGGAACCACTTTTACCGTTGCCTTTCGCGAACCTGAAGTGGGACTTTCTTTTATCTCAAACTTGATAAGAGCAGGAGGCGTAGAACAACTCTCATTGGAATTCCCTGCCTTTGAAAAGGGAATAAAACAAATCATTCAGGACAACAGGAGCAAATCATGTTAATTTCAAGGTTGTATTCAACTCTTTTGCTTGAACTGAAGGCGCTGAAATTTTTTGGCTTCCAACTTTTTATGGTTTTTATAATAATGCCTGTAGCGCTTTTGTTGATTATGCTGGCTCAGGGAGAGGCAGGCGCTGAGAAAATCGCATTTGCGTCCTCGGGGTTTATGGCGGCTTCTATGGTTGGCGTATTTGTGGCGACGCTGGCAATGCGCATTTCAAATATGATGATGCCAGAAATTCTGGAACTTTATGCCACATTTTCGCTGAAAAGATGGGAAATGGTAGCGGGGATGATTATTGCCTATATTTTGGTGTCGCTGCCGCAAACAATAATTGCCGGCATTTTCGCCGCTAGATCCGCGCCCGAGTTTCGACCGTTAATATTTTTTTCATCAACCCTTGTTGTAATTTTATCAATGGCGCTTGTTTCAGTTTGGTTGGGCTTGCTCATAAAAAATTTCTATACTGCAATGGGCCTTTTACCATTCTTGAGTTGGATACTTATAATTTTGTCTCCCATGTATTACAAGGTGGAACATCTGCCTGTCATTGCGCAATGGATTTTGCTGATTAACCCTATGACGCATTATTTGGCATTGATCAGGCATGGATTGGGGATTACAGCAACAATTCCCGTTACGTGGTCTCTGGTCATAACATTAGGTCTTTCGATGATCGCGCTGGCTTCTATCAGAAAAGAATTAAGCCGAATGTTTATTTTGGAGAAATTCTAATCGCTCGCGGAGGTGGGATAAATCTCGCGGTACGACACTTATGACTGATGACTGATTACTGATTACGCTCACTGTCCCACTGCATCCAACAATTCTTCAAAGGAGCGCATCCACGAGATGGTGTTGAGGAAATCTTCGAGCGAGGCGCTTTGGGCGCGCAGGGCGCGCACTGCCGGGCCGACCGGGTCTTCGCCGGCCGCGCCGCCTGGCACATCCGCATACGCGCCGAAAAAGGCGAAGTAGGCCTGGTTGAGTTTGCGGATGGCGTAGCCGTTGTCCCAGAAGAACTGGCGGCGCGCTTCCATGTAGGCTTCGGCCTCATCAATTTTTCCATATCTGGAAAAGGTTGCTGTAATCGTCCGTCCACAAGCGGATGGATGTTTTATACCCGCTCAATGGTGTGCTGGCACGCGCAATTGCAGAATTTTCGAGCAGGGCCGGGTCACGCGCCAGCAGCATCCAGATCGAACGGAAGCCGCGCACGCCGTCGCCTGGGGTCTCGATCAGCACGCGGCTCAGGTGGTAATAATCCGCCAATTGCCAGATGACAGGCCGGAGGTCCAGGTGTTG
>Ga0210020_1004054_pt1 | contig 11006 bp, 9 predicted proteins | sample CryGeymeta201514_FD_183980 | JGI IMG/M metagenome (GOLD analysis project Ga0210020, IMG submission 183980) | Groundwater microbial communities from Crystal Geyser aquifers in Utah, USA - Crystal Geyser metaG 2015-14 (SPAdes) (version 2) | ecosystem: Environmental > Aquatic > Deep subsurface >... | reverse complement strand
ATGCGATAGAGATAAATTCCGATTTCGTCGCATCGAGCTCCTTCAATCGTTCATTGGCAATAGCCAGCGTATGTGAGATTTTCTCGTACTGTTCCTTCTGTTCAATTTCTTTTTTCACCGAACGGATAAGATACCATCCAGCACCAGACACAATCACGAGTGTCGCCCCAATCAAGATACGATTCGTCAAACTCTGTGCAAAAAAGAGCATAGATCCGATAAGAGCAAACTGTGCGAACACAAGTGCCTGAGCCCCAATGAGCTTAACATCAAAAGCCTTAAATTTCACAATGAGGTATCCTAAAAATCCGATAAATATTGGCATTCCGAAATATCCGTATTGGGAAGTAACCCAATCAGACGTAAAACTTCCAATAATATTTCCAGAGGAAAAAAACAAAAGAAAAAGCAATAAACCAGTAGTAAAAAATCCTGCTGCCCTCTTATAACTGCTCTCTTTAATACTTTTCCTATTAAAGAAATAGGCAAACAATATCCCCAAAACAACGAATATCTCCAATCCATACGAATAATATAACGCTATTGGACCTTCAATAGCGGTGCAATCTGCTGTATTTACCCCAACAAGATTATAGCTCGTTGGAAGAAACAATATCACCGGCGACAGCAAAGAAAGCAAGCCAAATTTTGAAATTAGTGAAATATCTTTTTTCTTTATAAAAACTACTGCCAAATAAAAACTCGCCACATAGATCAAAGCTTCAACCAAAATCGTCAGAGACCATGCCCACATCACCAATAATGGGCTATTCGTTGCAAATAAGAAAAGATCTAGCAACCCCCAAATAAAAAAAGTGAGCAAAACAAAAAATAAAAGCTTGGTCTGAAGATTTTTTTCTCCTTTAAAGAAAATAAAAATACCAAGAAAAAGTCCCATCAACATTCCAGGGATGAGAGCATAATAAAGAATCGGCGGAACGTTACTCGAATATATGAAAAACTCCGGCTTTTCCCAAGGACACAAAATCCATTCCATATTTAATGTGTATTTTCTATTTTTTCTTTAATATACGGCTGAAAAAAATGTTCGTATCTTTCCTGAAGCTCTGGAATCATCCAATCATTACTAGTTATTCTTTTTCTGCACCATTCAACCCCACAAGAACAATCCATATCAACGATGTCCGATGTCATACACATCGCATAATCAAATGTCACTTGTTCGCCCTTTTTTATATTTTTTATAGCAACAAGTGTAATTTTATCTTTAAAACCAGCGTTTGGATCGCAACTATGGTTAAAACATTCACCTATAGAATTATTAAGGTCTTCCTCTCGAATAGGTCCAAAAAAGAGATTCTCTGCTACCTGAAATGGGTACTCCTGCACAAGTTTAGGAAGACTGCGAAGATCAGTTTCATCAAACACATATCCACCAAACACCGCTAACACCGTACCTTTCTCAGAATTCTCAGTCGCAAAAACACCCATTCCATAAGAACCTGTTTCTTTGGATTCCAATTTCTCATTCACCCATGACATTCCTTTAATCATAATACTATTTATCAAATAATTTTGAAAGCTCTTGTTTTTCTCTATTCCTCCAATTCCCCTTATGATAAGCATAACTTGCAATCAAAGGTATTGCTGTGGTTGCCTCTGCAAATACCATCTGCTCAAGAGCGGTGTCTACCTTTCCCCAAGAAGAAGCTTCTTTCAAAGTCGAGCTCGAACAAGCGCCATCGCGTACATCAGCGATAGTAATTTGTATAGCATATTTATGCATCGGAACATCATGTCCCAACACTTCGGCACAGACAACCGTATCCTGGATGAAATTCTTTGGTGTTCCACCACCGATCATAAGCAACCCTGTATCACCAGCGTGAATCTTGATATCTGTCAATTCTCGAAAGTCTTTTACTGAATCAATTGCAATATGGTTATCTGGTTTTTCAACTTGATGCTGTACAAGGCCAAGGCCAGCACTACTATCAGAAAAGGCTGGACAAAAGATAGGCACATTATTCTCATATGCCAATTGAACAAGCGACTCCTTTTTCTTAGAATGCTCTACTAAATACTTCCCCATTTCTTTTATAAATTCTCGTGAAGAATACGGTTTTGGATCAAGACTGTCTGCTATAGCCTTTATTGCTTTATCACATCCCTGAAGTTCTTCTTCATCTATATAGGTGTCGTAGATGCGGTCAATATACATACCCCGCAACTCTTTATCGTCAACAAACTGTGATCCCTTATAGTGTTTATAACCAAGAGCCTCAAAAAAGTCCATATCGACGATACTCGCCCCAGTGGCGACCACAACATCAATCATGTTGTATTTGATCATATCGGCATACACTTGCATACAACCAGCAGCACTCGTACTTCCCGCCAAGGATAGGACAACTGTGCAATTCTTATCAGTCAGCATCGAATCATATATCTTAGCCGATCGAGCAAGATCCCTTGCAGAAAAAGACATCCCTTCCATAGATTCAATAATCTTTGTTGAATCTATTTTTGTAATATCTATATGCTTGATTTCTTCACTCAATAATTCCTTCTTATTCATAAATACATGATTAAAAAAATTACACTGCTGATACCCCAGAGACAAAAAGTACTCTCCTCATAGCATTACTCAAAAAATAATCATCTCCCCCAAATAGGGAAATAACTCCTTTCAGTATACACCAAAATCTGAAAAATACAAAAATATCAACCTTTGGAGGCACAACACCAGAATGAAACGATAAAAAATGAGTAATCCACATACTGCAAACCTGAAGGCGTGAGAACAAACCACTATCCCGTCAGATACATTCTTTCAGCTAAATTGAACGATGCCGGAAAATGGCCGGCACATAAATAACGAGTATCCTCATCTTCTTCAATGTCTTGTTGTTTATCATATACGTGTATTTGAGGTAATGGTTGTACACCGTCAAAATACCCCTGATACCTGTATATTTGCAATGAATTTTATGAAAAAATGGCATACTCTATGACTTCATAGAGTGCAATATGTATGTGAACTTAGACAAAATAAAAATATTAACCATTCCAAAGAAATTTAAGCCTCATCAATTATGACATAACCGTCAGAAAAATGATCAATCCAACTTCTACAACCTGAAAAGCCACTTGGCCAAGAACCACCCCAACCCTCCTCTGGTCTAATATTCGTATGGGAAGTATTCACCGTATAGCGAGTAAATCTAGTATTCTCTATAATATGATTAATAAAATCACTCTCATCACTTTGTATATTTATGCCTAGAAAAAATTTTCTTTGATTTAATATTCCTACTAATTCTTCTGTGGAATTAAATGCGGAAATCCACAATACAGGCAAAAAATAAGCATTCTTAATAAATTCACAATCTTTCTTCGGATTTATAACTAGTAAAGGTAAGCTCTTAATCTTTATAATCTCATCTGCACCAGACTTATCAATATCAAGTAGAAGTCTGTTTATCATAGATTCTCTTGCTAATGCATACTCATTATTGATAAACTTATCCAAATATCGTGACTGACATAATTCGATAAACTCTTGTTTCAATATTCTAACATATTCATCATAAAAGCATTCCTGTACAAAGATTCCTTGTACCCTCTGGCAAGTTTGACCAGAATGACTAAAAGACTCCTCAAGAGTTAAGGCAACGTCCTTCTTAATAGCGGACTGGTTCTTATTGAAAATTTTTAAATCAGCAGCTTCAATTTCTGGATAGAACTCTACATAATACTGCCCACATATCTTAGAAATCTCTTGAGCTACTTTATATGAACCAAAAAAATAAACGGCGTGAACGCTTTGAATTATATCTGTAATCTCGCTGTGCGCCTCCAGAGAAACAATTTTCAAATTTAGTTTATATTTCTCTACAAGCCCCGATTCCTGCCAAATCATTTTAATAAAACTTTCGCTTCCGTGACTCGGCTTCAGAATAACCTCGTTACCAACAATCAGTGCATTGAGCACTGGTATTATGGACAATATAAAAGGCTCATTATAAGATAATAGAATCAGGATTTTTCCTTTGGGTTTTATCTTACTAATTAATTCAATGGTGTAATGATTTTTAATATAATCACTGAGATATAGTTCCACTGTTTTATAATCTTCTGCAATCCAATAATCAGTGTCTAATGTAATCTTTTTATTCAATTCAAACAACACAAGCCTTTTCTTTCGAATAAAATTTGCTAGATCGGTAATCAATTCATCCAAACTATGTTTATTTCTTATCAACATATTCAACTATTTTTTCTTTTGTTAACGTAACATCTCCAAAATAAGAATAAGATACTTCCTCAATGATAAAGGTAACTCCTATTCTTTTTCTTAAGTGATCCTGTAGAGCGGGCAAAATAGACTTACCAACATTAGCCTTCAACGCAATAAGGATCTTAGGGTGCCCTTTAAAAGAATCTTCGTAAATCTGGATTTTAATTCGACTATACATTTTTTCTCCCACAAATAACATCACCATATCCTTCAACTCGAGTGGTTCTAGTTTAATGCCCTTATAGAAGATTGTGGAGTTACGGCGCGATTTGATTCTTTCTAATATTATTCGACCATAACACTCAGTGCATTCAGAAAAATGCGTCCTTATAGAGGTTATGTCCCCTGTCCTATATCTAATAACAGGTGATGCTTCTTTATGCAAAGAGGTGAAAACTAATTCACCGCTTTGTCCATTTAACAGAACTTTCCCGCTAATTGGATCAATAACTTCTGGATACACATATTCATCAAGAACAGCCATGCCTCCACAAGACCTACATTCATACACAATGCCTGTATTTACTTCACATAATCCATAGTGGTCATAAATTTTTATAGAGAATAATTTTGAAATCTTCTTTTTCATTCCATCTGAATATACCTCTCCAGCTGCAATACCTCTTTTCAATTTCAGACTCTTAATAGGAATATTATTTTGAACAAGGTAATCGTAGAGATGTAAATAGTAACTTGGCGTTGCCACCATCGTATCTATATCAAAATCTTGCAATAATTGAACTTGTCTCTCTGTAGGTTGAATGCCTGCAGGTAAAACGAAAGCACCAAGAGACTGGATTGCATAAGTGTTCAACATAGCACCACTGAACAATCCGTAACTCATCATGAACTGTACGCGACTCTTGTCATTAATTCCAAAGTTGGCCCATGCTTTTGCAATAGCACCAGAACCTTCTTTTAAATCTTTTTTTGTATAAAAAGATAGTGTCGGACTGCCAGTCACACCAGATGAGGTGTGCATTTCTATTACATTAGAGAAATCAGTTGCTAAGTTCCCATAAGGATAGTAGTCTCTCAAATCTTGTTTTGTTGTAAAGGGAATAAGCTGTATATCTGATAAATCTGATATACATGGTATGGTTTTAAATTTTTCTTTATACAGTTTTGAAAGAAAGGCGATCTCAAGAGTGGAGTTTATTGCCCTAATTGTTTGCATGTTTTTTTCTTCTTTTCTAATTTCTTTCATGTCGTTTATATAATGTGAGATAATCATTTTTAGTTAATGCTACAGGGTTATTCACGAATATAAAAGGCATATATTTCTCAATCAATCCGTAAGACTCTCTTATATCTTTATCTGTAAGTGATAAAGGTTTTTTATAATCTCTAAGAAAGATGACATTAAACTTTCTTATGAGACGCAATATATTTTCTTCAATTACAAACCCCCTTATTTGTATTAGAGCTATAAACTCTTCTAAAAAATACATCGTGGCTAAATTATGAGGAATCTTGTATTTATAAGTTAAATAGTGGCCCATTGCGTGTGGGAAGAGTACTGAGCCAATCTTTTCTGATAGTCCGGCAAAAATATCCGCTTGAATGAGCAAAAAGTTATCGGTTAAATCAGATTCTATAAAGTGGTCTAAGTATTTAAGTGCTTTTAGGGCATATCCTCTCGATTCTTTTGTAGATGTTTTCGAGATGAATGATTCGATAGCGTGGGTTAAAATATCAAACATTCCCCTTTTAATTAAATCAATCGGCGTTTTTAAAATAATATCTTCATTGATATATACATAATTAGGAATAATTTCTTCTGAATGTTCACCAATCTTAAATTCATCATTATCAAATATAGCAAATGGAGTAACTATAGAGGCTGAACCCGGAAGAGTATAAACAGCAAAAATCTGTGCTTTTTTGTTAAAAAATAGCTTAATAGCTTTGCCAAAATCTATGATCGATCCACCACCAACACATATAATAATAGCACCAATGGCTACATTTTTGAATTCTCTTATTTGATCTAATATTGGGTTCTGGTCGACTTGTGTTTCTTTAACTATATTAATATTATTCTCTATCAAAATATTTTTTAATACCGAATAATATTCTGTCTTTTTAAAGCTCTCCAAACCTGTAATTAATATTGCTCCTTGGCCAGAGAAATTATATCTCCTAAAAAGAAGCGATAGATCGGAATTGAAATCTGACCCATAGTTAATTTCTGGTCTTTTTGTGATAGTAATTTTTTTCATTTTTAATGAAATCAGATTCTATTTCGAATAAAATATATTTTTTGCTTCAGATTCAGTAACTATTTCTAAGGACGCGACTTTTCTTGTGTCTTTTTTCCACTCCATACTTGATATTAATTTACCGAGACAATCAATCAAAACTAATCTATTATTATTTGAATCTGCAACTAAATAGGTTTCTCTATCGTAAATTTCTAAAGCATCTTGTACCCAATCAAAATCATGTTTTAAGATTTTTGTAACATTAAATTTTTGATCAAGTAACAATACTCGGTTTGCTCTTGTATCGCAAACCATAAAACCATCGCTTCTTTTCCGAATATTGTGTGGGGATTTCAATCCTTCCAAAATAACGTTAACTTTTTTTGAAGACTTATTTATTTCTATTAATTTCCCTTGATGGAACAATGTGGCAAGAATTCTACCTGGATTATCATTCAAGGACGTATTGATATGCGTAGTATGATCGGTGGTAAATGTCATAATATTTTGATAATTAAGATCTCGATCTATATTTCGATCCATACCACTAGCTGTTTTATTAAAACCATTTTCAGTTGCAAGCCAATCCCATAAAACTTGTTGGGTATTATTGAAATCTACTTCCAAAATAGAGTCTGTCCCTGTTGATGTAACAAGTAAATTACCGCTTATTGTCCTAGTTAAACTATGTAAATCATTAAACAATGGGTTATTGAGAGTCTCTACAATTTTCCCATTTTTAACCTTATATAAAACAGATCCGCCAGTTACATACAAAGATTTATCCTTTTTATTAACACACATACCAAAAGCGAGAGGTATATCAATTTCAGAAATATAACCTCTACTCAAATCAGTTGGATCAATGAGTACAACAGAACCACCAAATTCTTCATGCGTTAGGTTATCGTGATGATGGTCTGTATCAGGCTTCAATACTACGCTTTGCTGTGAGTTTCTCAGCGACCATATTTTCTTCAGCTTAAGCAATGCTTCGCGTTTAGTAATAAAAAAGCTTACTATTACTAATTTTTTATTATTCATTCCATCAATGTATCTACACAATTACAGCATCATCTGTATTGAAAAGTTAATCGCCGGAGATTACACTCCAAAGGATTATTCGATTCATCATCTTTGAATTTATGTTTCTTCAATAAAGAAAATAATCTCTTCCATACCTCTATCTAATAATTTGCTACTTATACTGGAAAGTAATTCTCTTCAAATTACAACTTTCCCAATTATTAATTTCTTCCTCAGTGAAATTATTTTGCTTTAATACATCAACTATACTCAGTCTCAATTTGGCATTAAATTTTTTGATTCCTTCGGGGCTTTTAATCTGTTGAGCCTTTATAATATTTTCATACATATTCTTATCTCTCTTCTTCAAAGTGCTACCAAACCATTTGAGACTAGGAAACTCTCCATAGTTAACTAGAATAGAATCTACTACAAATCTAATATTTTCATTGAAAAAAATCTTAACACTTAAAGAATCGTTCCTCTTAATTTGTTTATCTATATTAAAGCTATTGATTTCAAAATAAACAAAATTAGTCCATAGTCTGTCCAAAAATTCCTTCCTCGATAAAGAGGAGGCCTTTCTTAAGGCATTTCTAGCTCCTTCACTATAACTTTTAATTACACAGGTCTTGTCCCACCAAAAGATATTTTCTTTATTGTATTGATCATTAAAAAGCTTTTCAGTAGATACAATAGATAATTCAATGGTTTCGCCTTTATAAGAGTAAACCGTAACGGGCGTTAAAGAATATTGAATCTGTACTTTATTTCTACAAACAAGAAATATATCTATATCAGATAAAGAATCTCTCGACCCAATCTTCGCGGTTCCTGCCAATAGTAAAAGGTCGCAGGAGTTATTACTGGTCATGCTAAAAAACCAGCTCTCCTTTTCCAATATTTCTTCGAGGAATTCCCTACATATTTTAATTTCATCCGTTTCCATGACTTCACATTCCTTACTAATCTACAAGCATTCAAATTTAATCAGTTTTAAATTTAAACCATTTATTTCTGCCGTATCTTAAAATAGTTCCATCAGATATCGCAATGGTAGGATTTTTATTTGGTACATCGGTCAATTGATATGAACCGTCTTCACTCAAATTAACTATTTTTACACCATTGTTTCTTATTGCATCTCGAACAACAGAACCTGATTGTCCGGTTGCTTTTACTAACGCTCGGATCAAGGTATTATCGACACCTAGATGTAAGGCTATTTCTGGAATATCTGATGGAAGTACCATCTTTTGTCGTTTCTCTAAATATTCTTTGTTTGCAGAATCAGCCACTTCTTTACCATGGAATTGTTCAACGATATACCACGCTAATTTTTGTTTAAACATCAAAGGATCTTTTTCCCATTCTAATTTACATTTTTCTAATTCTTCTTGTGGAGCACTTGTGTATACCTCCATCCATTCATTAATTAAATTATCTGGTAAAAACATTGTCCTATTAAATTTTTCTTGTGGAGAATGGCTTAATCCAACATAATTACCGATACTTTTTGATTGTTTGTTCTGTCCATCTAAACCAAGTGTTATTTTCGTACACAAAATGGCCTGTTTCTTTTGGCCAGCAGCTTCTTGAAATGCCCACGCCATTTTTTCATTAAACATTTGATCGGAACCAACGATAGTAATATCAGATTTTAATTCAACTGAATCATATCCCTGCAGGATGGGATATAAAAATTCAGACATCATTATTGGTTTGTCTTCCTCTATTCTTTCTTGAAACATATCTCTAGATATTAATTGGGCATGTGTAACTTTTCCTAATATTCTGAAAAAATTACCCAGAGTAACTGTCCCATGTTTTTCTGAATCACCCCACCATTCCGTATTGTCATGAATTTCAAGTAAATTTGGATCATCAAGTTTTAGCACCATTTTTACTTGATCAATAAAATTTTTTTTATTTAACTCAATATCTTTTTTTGCTTGTTCCGATCTGGAGGTTAATCTACCAGTAGGGTCACCAACTAGTGTCGTAAAACCTCCAAGTAAAAAAACTACTTTATGACCTAGGTCTTGCAAACTTCTCATGGCCCTAAGATTTACAGCATGACCAAGATGCAAGGTTTGCGCTGTAATATCTGCACCAAATTTTATTCTCAACTGTTTTTCTGTACGAAGTAATTTCTCCAAATCTTCTCTTGAGGTTAAGGATGAATTCCAATCAACTATTCTATCAAAAGAGGTTAAAGTAGATTCTACATTATTTTCTTCTTGCTCTATAATATCTTTTTCTTGTTCTACATCACTCCCCTCTTTAACTTGATTGTCCAAAATTTGTTCTGGTATCTTTTTCACATTTTCACTCATAGGTTTTGGCATCTCTTCCATATTTTCATCTCTTATTTGTAAGAATGAACAGCGTTGTTTATACTTTGTCGAACATTATACAATTGTTATTCCGAGCTTGTCGAGGGATTTCAGTACCATATTTCGCACCACAGAGCATTTGAGGAGGAGATCCTTTTGCCTGAAGACTTGGTCGAGATGACAAAAGAAAATTTCAAAACTCTATATAACGCTGTTCATTCTTACATCTTATTTATAAATAAGTCTATTTTGCTAAATTATATCAAAACGCAGTAATAAGTCAACCAAAAATCCTGCAACCGTCTCTCTAGAAGCACCGGACAATACGTGTGTTATTTAATACCAACTACTACTGACTTGGTGATACTAATCAATTTGCCACAGCCAATTTTACCTTGAATCATTCAAACGTGTTATTCTTTACAAGATAATTCGATACTTCTTTGACGCACTTATTAATATTTAATTCATCTGTATGCAGATGAATTTCACAATTCTCAGGCCTCTCATAAATATCACTTATACCTGTAAAATTTTTAATTTTTCTTGATTTAGCTTTTTCATAATAGCCTTTAACATCTCTCTTCTAACAAACAATGAGAGGGGCATCTACAAAGACTTCGATATAATTTTTAAAACTTTTCCTTAGAAGCTTTCTTTGTTCTTCATATGGGGTAATAAAAGAACCAATGACACTAACACCATTTTTTACTAACATTTTAGCAACGTAAACAGTCCGCTGTATATTATCAATTCTATCCTGAGGACTGAAACCTAAATCAAAATTAAACTTTTTTCTAAAGTCATCCCCATCCAGCCATTCTATCGGCAATTTATGTTTTTTAAAATTTTGAAATACTTTTTTTGCTAACGTACTTTTCCCAGAACCAGATAATCCAGTAAACCAAATCACCAGCCCCTCCCTATTATTCCTATCAAGATCTTTAATATTTATTTTTTGCGTGATTAAACCTGTCGCTATAGTAATGAATCACCCCGGAGCAGAGCTCCGAGGTATCAGTGATACTTACAGGTCTGCGAATAAATTAGGTTGTGAACGTTGTATTTGTTGATACTGCTTGCCTTGGTTCTTTACATAGTTTCTAATGACAGACTCGTTGCCGTACTGTCCGACTGTGTTGATGTAGAAACCGCTTGTCCAAAAGCTACCTCCCCAGA
>Ga0210020_1004049_pt1 | contig 11011 bp, 10 predicted proteins | sample CryGeymeta201514_FD_183980 | JGI IMG/M metagenome (GOLD analysis project Ga0210020, IMG submission 183980) | Groundwater microbial communities from Crystal Geyser aquifers in Utah, USA - Crystal Geyser metaG 2015-14 (SPAdes) (version 2) | ecosystem: Environmental > Aquatic > Deep subsurface >... | reverse complement strand
ATGTCAACCTTCAAAAGATCAAGTATCGGCTTGTCAATTATCAATGCCGCGCTATTGCCATGCGCTACCAGTTTCTTAATCATATCCGCCTCCTTTTAATACAATGTGACTACATTGTATCACCATGATAAAGCGGAGTCAATTTTGGATTGCCTCTATCACCGCTCAAGACGAAATGGAGATTAAGGTGTTATGCCTTATCAATCCCTGCTATTGCTTGCAGTTTTTTGTATTTTTCAAGCTTGTCAGCATATTTATTATCCGGTTTCTTGCATATTTCAAGGATCTTTTGTGCGATGATACTTTTAATCTGAGCAGCAGCATCTGACATCTCAAGAACACCTGCCAGTCCAGGATTAATAACCGATTCCATGCCCTTGAAGGAAATATTCCTCAGCGCCTCACTTTCGTCCTGTTTAATGCTTTTGAGAAATTCAGTGAAGGTTGGCGGATTCTTGATTTTCTTTATTCGCGCCGGCAAAGAATTGTCCTCTATGGGAGCAGCAGGCAAATTCCTTGCGGGCTGTTTTGTAGTCTCATCAATCTTGAAATATCCATACCCCACATTCGTTTTGCCGCCTGCGCCGAGGTCGGTAAGTCCTCCGACGAGCAATTGTTTAGCCTTTTCGGCAAGCGCTTTGTCTCTGGAATAGACTGCAAAAGAAAAGGGCTGTCCCGATGCTACAGCAAGGAATGTAACAGGCACAGGATTAAGATAATCAGCAGGTGGAATGGGATTTCCTTTAGTATCCTTTTTGCCCTGATAATAATAGCTATAGTGCGGGTTCATAATGTCGAGGTCGAGCTGTGGAAATGCTGTAGGAATTCCGTCCATGAAGAAAACTTTACCCTGTCTGTTATTTATTGCATATCGAGAATCTTTATCCTCTGAACCGAAAATTTCCCGCAAATCCTCACCCGATGGCTTTGTCTCAAGCGCAATCTCCGCATATGCCCGTGCCAGACCTTTCAGTCCGCTTCCGGGAAGATACGGAAAGCCGTAGAGAGGATGTAGCGTCATGCCTGTTTCAATTACGCTTGTGCCGCCAAGACCGATGATGAGACGGCTATCGGTTTTTGCATTAAAGGGTTCAACATGCCAGCCGGAGGATTGAAGGTTTTGGAGTATAGCCTTTTGGCGGCTCTGCACAGAAGAAATCAATTCTTTGTTTGCAGTTGAATAAGTGCCGTTCTCTTTTACCTTTTCAATAAAAGCTGCTTTTAAATTGACCTTTTCTCTATTAATTTTCTCCTCTGTTGTCCAATTATCAGACCACGCAAATACAAACTTATTGAATAATAGTCCGAGATTGCTTGTTTTCAACACTCCAATCATATTGTTTGCTTGTGGCATTAGGACTGATCTTGTATCTGAGGGCACTGGCAGTTTCATCAGATATCCTCCTTCTCATCAGGCGATAATGCAGTTGCAAATCTCTTGACCCAAGAAAGAAAAGCCAAGGCTTCCTCTGTCACTTTTCTATAGATTTGTGAATTTTCATTTATCACCTTTTCAATCAAATCATTTCCGATATCTTCATTTGGGGTCCATGGTATGTTGTCGTCAAGCCATTCGTTAATATGCTTGTAAAGCAGGCTATATTCATTTCTGCCATTAGCCTTCGAAATAAAAAAGGCGAGAGTCTGCCCCAAACCATTTGTAAGTATCATTACCGGTGCGCTCTTGGCTAAAGACGCATATTTATCAATTACAGTTTTAGGAGTTTCATTAACCAAATCCCAAGCCTTCTTTGCTCTTTCTTGCTCTTTTGAGGTAATCATCCTATCCCCTCCCATTCAGGAAATTAATATTAACAATTCCCTTGCCGATGGTTGCGTCTCCGCCGAATTGAAGCCGCTCTTTATCTATTCCACTCAAAAACGTCATAACGTCGGTGCTTGTTTTCAGTCCATCGGGTCTCTCCTTTGTATCACATGCAGGGTCATGCGCCAATATTACGGAGTAAAGCAGGGAATCAGACGACAAAGCCTCTTCATAAAATAAAGCGCCGTTCTCGCTCTTAACCGTCTTTGTTTTATTATCAATCTGAATTCTTGCCTGCACTTCGGTTGAAAGTTTCACAAAATCCCTGAAGGCATTCTCGGGCAGGATAAGCAAATCTGTCTTGACTTTATTCTTCCAAAAATCATATTCATCGCCTTTTGGGATTGCATTTACGGCAATCCATTCAGCGATTGCCTTAACGCTTTCATCTGCCTGAAAGTCAAAGGCATATTCTTCAAGAACAACTTTGCTGTTACTGTCCTTTATCTTGCTTTCCTGAATGCCGATAATTTTATCTTCTGACTCCGCTGGAATAGTCCAATTAACATCCGGTACTTTTGCCATCTCCAAATCTCTTTTAAGCCTGCTCAATGCAAAACGAGAAGTGGTATAGGCAAAGACACCGTTTAATGAGCGCACAGGGAAAAGCAGCAGTCTTCCATCCGTAAATGTAGCCGCTCCTGCATGTGCATCGCTGTCACCCCTTCCGAAGTCGGGACCAAAGGTATATTTAATTTTTTCGTTATCTCCGTTCCCATTTTTATTGACCTCAAACCATTCCCTCACCACGCCCTTAATTCCTGATACCTGACAGACAGGATAATCCGTGTATTTCTCTCTCTGTATCGGCAGGTCAATTACGCCGAGACTTGTACCGCTTCCGCAGTGAAGCGACGATTCCGTATAGATGAACATTACCTTTGCTTCCTTGAACATATTAATACCCTCCTATTAAGGTTATTCCAAAGCCCTCTTGGGCTCTTTCGTCGCTTATTGATTTAAGCCACAGTTTTTCAAAAAGGCTGCCACCATTGACCTCTATTAATTCAAAATAATAAACGCTTCCGGCAGGGACAGCCTTCTTCATCACCTTCGGCTGATTCTTTACAAAGTCATAGCCGCCTATGCCAATCGGTTTCTCGATACATGCGCCTGTCAGCTTTATGCCAATGCCGTCTATCTGCCCTTGCATGGTATCGGCGTTTATACAATCAGGCATCCAGCCTTGTTTGAATATTGCAGGAGTTGTTAGCACGAGTTTGAAGAGTTTGGTATCAGTGATCTTCTTTTTAATCGGTTCAACCGGAATTTCAGTCCATGATTCCACAGTATATCTTGCCGAGCGGTTGTCTCCGCCAAGCCGTAACATGCCGGACGTGCCTAACTCCGGCAAGAGCTTAGTGTTCTCAACTTCAACGGCAAAGCCTGTATTTTCTTTCAATCTGAAATACTCAACGCTATAAAGTCTGCCTGTCTCAGCACTTCGCGTCTTCCTGCTTTTCTGTATGCCGGTGCGTTCTTCTGTTTGAAACAGCATATCAGTTTCAGTTATTGAAGGAGCGGCGCCAAGGAGATAATTGCACATCTCTTTTGACGATAGAAAGCCGGATACCGCTTCCATCGGTTTTTCTGTTGGATTCCACATATTGCTTAATCCTTGCGGCAGGTCTATAATCGTCCTGCTTCCTGAAAAACTTGTTGGTCTAAGGATATGCAGTTCTTCTTTTTCTGAAATTCCACTCTTTGGCAAAGAGGGGCAAGGGGAGTTACTCTTCTCCTTCACAATATCCTTTGGCATGGGAAAAAACTGCTCAATGCCGTTGCCGTTTCTTTTTGCCAATGTGAAATGAGTAATTGCAATAGAACCTAATTCATCGGGCGTACCGATTTCTTGTTTAACATCATCACGGATATGTTCCGGCTCAGATGCGAACTTATTAAACTCTGACCAACAATTACTCAAAATATGAGAGCGCAGAGCACCGTAAATAGTTGCAGGTGAAGGTGGAAATATCCCTCTTGCAAAATGGTCGTCTCCTCCTGCAAACGGTCTTCCGTCTCGGAACATCAAAACATCATTCGGCTCTATAAATAATTTCATCTGTTCCCCTCCCTTCCAAGAAACGCTGTCACAGACAGGAACTTGCTGATGTCATCAAGCGAAAGCCCGCTTGCGTGTAGATTCATAATGCCTTCAACGAGCCTTTCCATAGCTTTTTTATCAAAATCTTTAGCCTTCTTATCCCTCTGTCTGTTGGCTATACGAAGCAGTTCATGCTGTACCGCCTGAGCAGGTAAGCCCTCTAACCCTATTGTCTCAGTCCTGAAGGTGTAGACAATCTTTGGCGACATATAGTCTTTGTAAAAGGCGTCAGCCCAGTCGCGGAGAATAGGGATTGTCTCAAAAATCCCCCCTTGCCCCCCTTTTTCAAAGTGGGGAAGATTCTCGTAGAACCATTTAGAACTTACATCCACAGTGCCGCCAGCTCGTTTTGCAAGGGCAATGCAAAAGGCATTTTTGCCGTCGAGTTTCTTTGCTTCTTTCTCACAGCGCCGGACTTCATCAAGAACCTGTGAAAGGTTTGAATTATGATGAGCGATCACAACGCCCATGCTTGCTGTTGCGTTAGTGCCCATAGAAAGCCTGAAACCATTAATGTGCTTTTCATGTTTATCAACATTTATAGGATACCCCTCGTCATCAATAGGTACAAATCCGGAACCATTCTGAAAATCAATGCTAACCTTATTCGTTTCCTTATTCACTTTTAAACTACCAGAGAAATAAGCCCTTAACTTTGCCATCACCTTTGACAAATCCCTAAGATTCACAAACGCCAGCACATCATCCCCGCCTGCATAAACAAGTTTGCCGAGATGATCTTTTTCTACAATCTCCCTTGCCACATGAAGCGAGAAGTCTCTCAATGCCTTGCTTGTTGCAAGATGCAGAGATGGATTAAGGGGTCTTTGCTGTTTCAGCAATTCGCTCCATCCGCTGTCATTGTCAAGAAGGGTATTCCTTACAGTAGGATGCAGTATTTCTCCTATCGTCGGCGCAATTTCTCCCGAAAGCCATTTACCCATGTTATCACCGTCCATAAGAAGAACAGCGTAGTATTTTGAGGGTGGATCAATACCGAGTTTCTTTGCTGCATTGATTAGGTTATGTAAAGATTTACGTGCATTACCAAGAGCATTTTCTGAAAAGTTAGTAAGTAGTTCATCCTTCAAAGAATCCCGGAATGAATCCTCATAAAGCCAATCTCCTTCCAATGAAGCTAATTTGCAAGCCAATTCTCTGATATTAATGCTTACGGTCTTCTCATTTAAGCACATGCCGTATACCATTCGGAGGGATTCGCCATTCATGCGGACTTCATTGCCTTTAAATAATTCCCCCAAATGATTTATGAACTCATTGACTCTTGTGTACAGTTCCGGGTTCCCAAGATTCTTAATTATCTTTTCCTTGAAAGAAGCTGTAGCAATCATACTGACAGAAGGGAAAGCATTGGAAATGTTATAGTCCAATTTCTCCCTGAAAAAATGAGACGCCGCAAACCGCTTTGTTGAACACACCGCACACAGCCTTTCTGACCGTCTTATTTGCGGGAAGGCAGGCATAACCTTATCCTGCCAAAAACCTTTTAATGCCCCGAATTCTTTGGTGCAGCTTTGATCCTTATGCATCCCCGGATGCACGGGCTCTCTTACTCCGCACAGAGTGCATTTGTGATTCGGCTCGTCTTGTTGGTTAAAGTCTCTGACAGCTTTTCTGCTTCCAAGCGTTTTTTCAGTAAGCCTATATATCTGTCCATAAGCAGTGCCGATGTTAGGCGTAAAGCCTTTTTCGTAAGCCTTTAGCAAATTGTCAAACTCCCAATTGCCAGTAACTCCCATCAACTGTTTATATTCGCTGATAAAACCTGCAAGGTCTTTCACATCTTCAAAAGGAGTTGCAGCCCAGTAGGTCTCTATGAAATCTGTTGTTTGCCTCTGCCAGATACCTTCCCATTCGTCAGAGTTTATCCGAAGGGTTGCCGCCATCTTTTCTTTTACCGCCAGGCATACGGACTGAAAAGACTCTATTACCGCTCTCTTTGCTTTTTCTGCAATATCTCTGACTGAAGCAGCAGGAACAATTACAAGAAAACGGTTTGGAAGTGTAGGAGATGAAAGTTCTTCCTTTCCAAAATTGGGCTTTTCAAGACATAACCCCTTGTCATTAATAAGCCATAAGTCTGCAAATGGCTGCCTGCACAGGTCGGGAAATATCAGGCTGTCGGGACCAAATTCCTCAGATACAACCTTCATCGCACACCATGAAAGATACGATAGAAGGTAACTCCCCGCCCATAAGTCCTGAGTCTTCCGGGCAGTGGCGATAAATTCCTGAACCGGACCAATTGCAAACAGAAGAAAAGCTGGCTTTGGCAAAGCCCCTGCGATTGCAGATGTTACCCGCTTGTGCTCCCAGATTGAATGATCCGGAATCCTTGTATCAGCAGGAAGCAGTTCCCATAACTGACCAAGTTTTGCAGCGTCTTTGGGGTCCGCTTTCAATCGCTCAACAAGCTCTCTCCATAAAGCAAGATAGATTCGTTCATTGTCATCTTTATATTTGTCTTCAAGATAGACAATCGCCCTGTCCACCGTAGATGTGACGTCTTTCATGTCCACCTGCGCCAGACTTTTAAGATCAAACTCTTTTCCCGATAATGGATGAATGATAACGGGCTTCCGGCAAAAGTCGGCTACGAAATGCTCGTTTTGGGGCAGATTAATCCGGTCAGCGGCTGATGCTATATGATCAGCAGTTCTGACATCTTCTGGGATCCTTGCCTCGTCAAAAAGTCCGAGTTCAGACATTATCTCTTTAGCCCTTCCCTCATGCCCAATCTTGCCGAGTATGATAGGCTTTTCAGGCGGGTCATGAAGAATCGCCTGAATCTTTTTTATAAGAAGTTTATTGTCCATATTATTCTATTGCACTTTTCTGTTGTATCACTTTATATAGATACTTCAATGAGCCTACATAAGAGCCTTTTATGCGCTCAAATGTCTTTCTTGACTTCTCAAAGGTATAGGTGTGGACTAAATAATTCCGGTCTTCTATCATCTTGAGCCATGTTTCTTCACTGTCAAGCAGATCATTTGTAAAGGCGCTCTTAAAGCAATCCCGAGGGTTATTGCAGATGATTCCCATATCAGCAAGATATTCCTTGATAAGCTTCCATGAAAGCTCATAGCACAGTTCAAAGCGCTTTATTGTGCCGTCAATATCAAGGTCGTCTTTTGATTGTTCAATTCCTGCTTCAAGGTTTCTCAGCGCAGTTTCAAAATCATTAAAGTATTTCTTAACCCTTTCTCTCATAAATAATCACTCCTTCTTTTTCTATCTTTTTTCTCAGCGATTCATCCACTGCTTTTAGGTTAACCACATCCAGGGCTCCATTGAGCGTTGAGCCACTCAACTGTTTTTCTGATTCAACCGCAATATCTGTATCGGAACGGTTATGAAAATCCCCCCTTGCCTTGGAACCAAAGAGAATGATTCTCTGAGGGTTAGCTTCCTTTTTAATCTCGCCTATAATATGCTCAAGTGTGGCAGGCATTGAAAGTATATGTGGGTTGCCCTTCTTTTTTAGTTCTGTCCAGAATTCATCAATAATTCCATAGTCCGGTTTCTTTGCATCTCCATCCGCAGTTATTACGCCGCTTTTCGGTAAAAATTCTCCCGCAATCCTTAGGACAAACCAATAGAAAGTATTATTGACTTTTATCACTTTAAATAAGACAGGAGAACTTCTCCGGTTAATAGTGGGGTTAATAGTGATATTTTCGGCTCTCCCTTTGACTCTTGTTCTCCTGTTTCTGTGGAGAATTGGTATTCCAAAGGCCGCCGTCTCAAAAATCCTTGCTTTATTGTTATCACGAAATGTTTTAAAATCTGTTTCTCCTAAAGCATCTTTCCATGTTGTGAAATAATTATTGCCGATTACAAATCTCGAAAAACTCAGGTTGGAATATTCGGATACAAACATTGTTTTGTGGTCGAATATAACTTTTTTTACCGCTGCAAAATTAATTTTTATCCATTCAGCAACTTCTTCTGCTTTGTTGCCTTTTGGAATAAAATCCAATCCTGTGCTGTTGAGCACTTCTCCTGCATCTTGAAGGTTGCTTATTACAACATTCCCCGCGCCACGCCTAGATCTGGTTCCCAGACCGCCGAGATAAACCAATATCCATAAAGAGGCAGCAGCAATTTTCAGATATTGAGCTTCGCGTGAAGACAAAGTAATCGTAAATTTACTTCCTTCAGGAAAGTAGGGACGCTCCTTCCCTGTTTGCATAAATGTTGAATAAAAGAGGTATCCCACGGGATCCGGCCGGCCTTTTGTTTCTTTTTTAAAGTTCGTTAAAAATGGCTTGTCAGGCTGAGTAACTCTAATGCTGAATTTGGAAGCTCCAATACCTTCATCACTGCTACCAAATATCTTGTTTTCTGCCCTCTTCAACTCGTCTATCTTAGTTCCAGCCTGCAAAGCCCGCCACCAGAAGCGCAACAGCCCTTTAATACTCGCAGCCCGCAACTCCGCCTTACTCTGATCTGCCCCAGCCAGAAACATCGGTGTAATGGTTTCGATTTCAAATGTAATTTTTATCATTTCCGCTCCTTTCAAGGGAACATAAATTCAAGATTCAAAATAATCCCCACATCCCCGAAAAATCGGGATCTGTCGACATGTAGCAATGCGCCGAGGATTACGGCCTGGTATTCTTTTTGATTAAAGTCTGTCATTTTATCTCCTCACTCTATCCTTATCTTTCCCTTCTCCACCCTTATTCCAAATCTTGTACCGCCATATTTCCTCAATGAAGATATTGTGTAATAAGTAGAGAGTGTTTCATTTCCAAGGTTTTCCATGATTTCTCTATTTATTTTGCTTCTATCAGAACGGAGCTTTGCAGCATCTATTCCATCCTTCCATTGCCTGCGGTAATTTTCTACATGACCTGAATGAGGGCCGTAGATAATTTCATAATCTCTTGACAATAGTTCCGTAACCTTTGGTGTCGAAAGATCGTTTAACTGAGGGAAACAATCGGTACAATCATGACAATAAGCTCTTTCAGGATATGGACATTTTTCGACCTTTTGCTTGAGTAAATAAGCATAGAATACAAGGTGGAACGGTTTAAATTCGATATCCTTTTCCCCAATGGTTACCACCCTTTCTTTTAGGTTTATAAAAATAAAAGGTTGTGTAAGTGACGTATCTATTTCCTTTTGCCCCTCTTCAACAAGCTCTTTAAAGCTCTTCCCATTGAGAGGAATCTTGTTTTTTATTCGTATAAATGGCAATTCCGCAAGGAAGATTTGAGCATCTTTTGTGTGCAGTTCCTTTAACCCCCCATTTCCCCCCTTATCTAAGGGGGGATTATTGGAAGTAAGAACCTTATCTAAAGATCGATTAAGGGAGGTTAGAACCCTGTCTTTCTTTGGCTTGTAATAAAAATCAGGGTTTGATTCAAATTCAGGCGTGACCAGTACATGATAAAGCTTATCCCATGGTCTTCCGAATAGCTGAAGGGCTGAACCCATATAAAAACTCATGGTCTTTCTCCCTCCTGCAAGGGAACAGTGAAGTCTTGTCTTATCATCACCAGCCCTGTCTCTTACAAAACTCGTAATAAAGTCTCCAAGAAACTTGTTATCATCTGCCTCTTTTATATCATCGAGCGGATTACCATTATGCCCTTTAACAATCACAATAGAATCCTCATCTAAGATATTCTCAGGAACATTGAATTCTTTACAGAACTCTTTAAATCTTCCGGAATCAATAAGATTCTCTTTAATAAGTCGCTTTCCATGTGTTGTTGTGATTACATAGATTTCATCAGGATTAATTGGAGGGTCCTGATGAATTAAGGCATAGATAGTTTCTGTGATTATCTGAGGTGTAGTCCCTGCCACAAAGATAAGGACTTCTTTGAAATTTGACTCTTTCATAAGTCAAGCATAAACCTTTTGCTGTATCCCTTCAAGGAAAACAATATTTCGACAATGTTTTTCAGTGTATTGGAGGATAACGCCCCCTTGCCCCCTCTTACCCTAAGTGGGGGAATCTTATCACCTCCTCTTAAGCTAAGAGGAGGTCGGGAGGAGTTACCTTTTCCGCAATCCTCACCAAGACTCCCTCCATATTCTGCATTACTTCGTTGTTCCAGAAACGTATGACCTCCATATCATGTAATTTCAAATATTCAGAACGGTTCTCATCATATTCCTGTTGCTCCTGTTCGGAATGCTGACCGCCGTCGAGCTCAATCACAAGCCGAAGTGTCGGGCTGTAAAAATCAAGGACATATGGTCCAATACTATACTGACGGAAAAACTTGACACCATAGAACCTGTTGTTCCTTAATTGAGACCAGAGCAATTTTTCAGCCTCTGTCTGATTCTGCCTGAGTTCCTTACGCCTTTTCTTGAGTTTAGGGTCGTTACGGATGAACATAGTTTTTTGAATCTTTCCGTTAAAGTAACTCCCCCTAACCCCCTCTTAACCCAAGAGGGGGAATCTTATCTCCTCACCTTAAGTTAAGGGGAGGCCGGGTGGGGTTATACAATATTTCCCCAGCCCAAAACCCGTCCCTTTGCCCACATGCAAAACCTCTCCGGCTTTAATGAAAGGCATGAACGGTTCGATATCTCCCTCAAATGTTATCTCTCCCACAAACCCTCCCATCTTCAATCTTGTTTCCTGTCTCCCTGAATACCGTTCCCACTCATACCACTTTAAATTTTTTTCTTTAACCTTAATTTCTTTGGACTGTTCAATGATCCCCTTGAAATCCCATTTAGATGAATCGCCGTTGCAGTGGAAATAATAAAGGAGTGAAAGTCTCCTTAGGAGATTTCTTATAAGGATATGGAATTCGAGGTCGATGGTGAGATGGGCGTTGTAAAGGATTCGGGTAGGGGTGAGAAAGTTGAGGGTTAATTGTTTATTAAAAAATCCCCCCTCGCCCCCCTTTTCCAAAGTGGGGATTCCCACATCTAAAGAGGCAGCTTCAAAGGACTTGAGGGTTTTGGTTTCTGAATCGTAAATCTTTTTTCCATCACAACTAACTTCTTGTAATTCGTATCTTGCCTTGCCCTTCCCTATGCCAAGCTTTCCAAGCTCATCAAATGTGTAAACAAAATAAGGGAGA
>Ga0210020_1004025_pt1 | contig 11061 bp, 7 predicted proteins | sample CryGeymeta201514_FD_183980 | JGI IMG/M metagenome (GOLD analysis project Ga0210020, IMG submission 183980) | Groundwater microbial communities from Crystal Geyser aquifers in Utah, USA - Crystal Geyser metaG 2015-14 (SPAdes) (version 2) | ecosystem: Environmental > Aquatic > Deep subsurface >... | reverse complement strand
AGATGTCAGCGAAATTGAATGAAGCAGTCGCCAACAGCCCGGCCAAGGACTTCGAGAAGAACGCCCGCTCGCTGCTGGCGCAGGGATTCTCCAAACTCGACCTGGTCACACGCGAGGAATACGAGGTGCTGGCGGCGCGGCTGGACAAGATGGAAGCGCGCTTGGCCGAACTGGAAACGGGGAAGTAATGTTCTGCCAACGTGCGGGGACGACAGACTGATGGGACTCGCCGTTCTATACAGTCGCGCGCTGTCCGGCATGGAAGCGGCGCTGGTCACGGTCGAGGTGCACCTTGCCAACGGTCTGCCGCAATTCACCATCGTCGGCTTGCCCGAAACCGAAGTGAAAGAAAGCAAGGACCGTGTGCGCGCCGCCTTGCAGAATTGCCAGTTCGAATTCCCCGCGCGCCGCATCACGGTCAATCTCGCGCCGGCCGATCTGCCCAAGGAGAGCGGACGCTTCGACTTGCCGATCGCACTGGGCATCCTCGCCGCCTCCGGGCAAATCCCTGCCAACAAACTGAATGAATACGAATTTGCCGGTGAGCTGGCATTGACCGGTGAGTTGCGCGCGATTCGCGGCGCGCTGGCGATGACTTATCGCGCCGCCGACTCAGGTCGCGCCTTTATCCTTCCCGCGGTGAACGCAGCAGAAGCGGCGCTGGTGGAAGATGCGGTGGTCTATCCCGCGCAATCGCTGTTGCAGGTGGCGGCACATCTGACCGGGCGCGAACTGCTGAGTCGCTTTATCCCGCAGACAGAAGTGGTGCCGCAACACTATCCCGATATGAGCGAAGTAAAGGGTCAGTCGACCTCCAAGCGCGCGCTGGAGATCGCTGCCGCCGGCGGACACAGCGTATTGATGTCCGGCCCGCCGGGCACCGGCAAGAGCATGCTGGCGCAGCGCTTTCCCGGCATCCTGCCGCAGATGACGCAACAGGAAGCGCTGGAATCCGCCGCCATGCAATCGCTGGGCGGCATGTTCGATATCGAAAACTGGAAACGCCGTCCCTATCGCGCACCGCATCACACGGCGAGCGCGGTGGCACTGGTCGGCGGTGGCAGCAATCCGCGACCCGGCGAAATCTCCGTCGCGATGCACGGCGTTTTATTTCTGGACGAACTGCCGGAGTTTGACCGCAAGGTGCTGGAGGTTTTGCGCGAGCCGCTGGAGAGCGGGCGCATCACCATCTCACGCGCCGCGCGGCGCGCCGATTTCAAGGCGCAGTTCCAGCTTGTGGCGGCGATGAACCCCTGTCCCTGCGGATACCTCGGCCACTTCAACGGCAAGTGCCGCTGCACGCCGGATCAGGTGGCGCGCTATCGCGGCAAAATTTCCGGCCCTTTGCTGGACCGCATCGACATCCAGATCGAAGTGCCCGCCGTGCCGCAGGAAGATTTGCTTAAACAATCCGATGGCGAAAGCAGTTCCGCCATTCAGGCGCGCGTCGAAGCCGCGCGGCAACGCCAACTGGCGCGCCAGAACAAGCCGAATGCACTGCTTTCGGTCACCGAGATCGAAACCTGGTGCACGCCCGATGCACAGGGCGAAGCGCTGCTGCGGCAGGCGATCACACGCCTGAATCTATCGGCGCGCGCTTACCATCGCGTGCTCAAGGTGGCGCGCACCATTGCCGATCTGGCGGGCAGCGAAAATATCCTGACCGCACATATTGCCGAGGCAGTGCAGTATCGGCGCATGGACAGATCAAATTAGGGAAACTCTGATTAAGTCCTCATTCGTCATTCCGGCGAAGGCCGGAATCCAGTGTTTTGCGAGCATCCGCTTCGCGGATTGCCTGCTTACCCCGCTTCAATGGGCTGGACACCGGCCTTCGCCGGCGTGACGGACTTAATCAGACCCTCCTTAGAGAGCAATAGAACTGAGGTAATGTTATGTCTCAAATGTCCGGCGATCATAAACAGCCGCAGCCAGTTTTAGCGCCGCCCCCCATTGTCCCGAAAAAATTCCTGACCAATCAGGGCGACAACACCCTGAGCAAGCGGCTGGAGAAAATCCTGCCGCAGACGCACGACTTCGGTTGCCTTGTCGGTTACTTTTTTATCAGCGGATTTTTCCGGCTCTATCCCGCGCTGGAACAGGTAAAGAAAATCCGCATCCTCATTGGCCTGAAAAACGAACAGGTCATACACTATGTGTGATTGATGAACAGGAAAACCAGTCAGAACCAAAGCTGATTTGCTCGATAGGACTGGCATAATCAATCGACATCGTAAGGAGAAGAACCATGAACATGAACTACAAACCCTATATCACCCGCGACCCCTCGATCTGCGGCGGTGAACCTGTCATCACCGGCACACGGATAGCAGTGCGCACCATCCTCGCCAGTCTGGCAGAAGGGATGAGCACGGAAGAGCTCTTGGTGGATTTTCCGACGCTCAGCCGTGATGCCGTGCGTGCCGTTGTTGCCTTTGCGGCAGTATCGGCAGAAGAAGACCTGCCCTTGCCGGCAACCCCGGTTCTGGCATGAGGCTGGAAAAAGCAGTTAGGCATTTTTCAGTTACAGGCGTAATCTCTACGCATGAAAGTATCTGAGCTATTGCGACTGTTGGATAAGGATGGTTGGCTGGTCGTGCGTCAACGTGGTAGCCATCGCCAATTACATCACAATACAAAACCGGGTACCGTTACTGTTGCTGGAAAACCGAGCGTAGATGTCCCTCCCGGTACATTAAACAGTGCGCTTAAACAGGCTGGCTTAAAGGAGTAATTCCATGCGTTACATGGTCGTTATTGAAAAAGGAGCTTCCAGTTACGGTGCTTTTGTTCCAGATTTACCCGGCTGCATCGCCGTTGGAGAAACAGAAGCAGAAGCACTTACACTTATTGAAGAAGCCATCCAGTTTCATCTTGAAGATATGAGGAATGGCGGATTTCAAATCCCGCAGCCTGCGTCAAAAAGCACTTTTGTGGAAGTGGCTCTGGCTGCCTGACTCGTTAAGAAAACGCGGATTAAATAAGCCGTTCGCCCTGAGCTTGTCGAAGGGTGGGTTCTAGCAAATTGATTGTTAATAGATTTAATCCGATCATGGTTCGACAGGCTCACCACGAACGGATTAAATCCGCGTTTCCTTAAGTGTGCGATCACCCTCAGGGTAGTGTATGTCCCAAATGTCCGACGACCATAATCAACCGCAACCGGTTTCCGCGCTACCGCCCATTGCCCCGAAAAAATTCCTGACCAATCAGGGCGACAACACCCTGAGCAAGCGGCTGGAGAAAATCCTGCCGCAGACGCATGACTTCGATTGCCTTGTCGGTTACTTTTTTATCAGCGGGTTTTTCCGGCTCTATCCCGCGCTGGAACAGGTAAAGAAAATCCGCATTCTCATTGGCCTGATGAATGAACAGGTCATACACGGCTTGATCCAGATTGCCAAAGACTCCCCGGAAGAAAACCCCCCGTCCACTGCCGAGGTTAAAAACACCTTTGGCGGGATGCTGCGCAGGGAACTGGTCGAGGCACAGGATTCGCTTGCCATCGAGACCGGCATCCAGAAATTTATCGAGTGGATTCGTTCGGGCAAGCTGGAGGTAAAGCTGTATCGGGAGCAGAATATCCACGCCAAGATTTACATCATGACCCCCGAACAGGCCACGCCTGATGTGCATCACGGCTACGTCATTACCGGGTCAAGCAACCTGTCCCATAGCGGGCTGGAAGGCAATCTGGAATTCAATGTCCTGCTCAATGAACCGGAAGAGCACGACTACGCGCTGCATCGTTTCAACGAGCTTTGGGCGGATGCCGTGGATGTGAAGGATGTCCACGACACCATTATCGACACGGTGGAAAAAGAATCGCCCTTTGCCTTTTTTACCCCGCACGAACTCTACCTCAAGTTTCTGGCGGAATATTTCCGCGACTATTTGGGCGACCGCACCAAGCTGACCTTGGGAATGTTGCCGCAAACTTTCAAAAAGCTGCAATACCAGGAAGATGCCGTATTCACCGCGCAGCAGATGCTCAAAACCTACGGCGGCGTCTTCATTGCCGACGTGGTGGGCTTGGGCAAAACCTACATGTCGGCATTGCTGGCGCTACAGCTTGATGGCCGCTGCCTGGTTATCGCGCCGCCCAGCCTGCTTGATGAAAACAGCCCCGGCTCATGGCGTAACGTGTTTCGTGATTTCGGCATCCCCGGCCACAAGTGCGAGTCTATTGGCAAACTCGAAGAACTCCTGGAACAAGGCGTTGAAAACTACAAATACGTTTTCATTGATGAGTCCCACCGCTTCAAAGGCGATTCGACCCAGCGTTACGAATTGCTCACGCGCATCTGCCAGAACAAGGGCGTTATTCTGGTTTCCGCCACCCCCTACAACAACACGGTTGACGATATCTACAGCCAACTGAAACTATTCCAGCCGCCCCGCAACAGCACCATCCCTGGCTTGCGCAATCTGGAAGCGTTTTTCGACATGCTGCGGAAAAACCTCAAGGGACTGCATCGTCTCGATGATGCCGAGGCATACATCACGGCAGTCGGGGAAAATGCACAAAAGTTGCGGGATCATGTGCTCAAATACGTCATGGTTCGGCGCACGCGCAGCGAGATTGAGGAGTACTACGGCGACGACTTGAAGAAACAGAATATCTGGTTTCCCCAGATCAACGATCCCGTTCCCTTGCTTTACCAGCTTAACAAGACGGAAAGCGCCGTCTTCACCAGCACCTTGGAACGTATCACCAGCGCCGATTTTCATTGGGCACGCTACCAGGCACTGAACCCAGACTATTACACTGGGAAGACTGAAGACCGCGCCGTGCAGGGGCAGCGCAATCTCGCCAAATTCATGAAAATCCTGCTGGTGAAGCGGCTGGAAAGCAGCTTCTACGCATTCGGTAAAACCCTTGATCGGTTCATCAATACTCACGAGCTTGTCTTGCAAGCCTTCGATGAAGGCGTCGTTTATACCAGCAAAAAATATAGCCACAAGGTGCTGGAGTTCATGGAGGATGGCGACGATGCCGCCATTGAAAAACTCATCCTGGCAGAGAAGGTAGAGAAGTTTTCCGCTGCGGATTTCACCCCGATTTTTCGCCAGCATGTTGCGTCTGACTTGGACACGTTGCGCGCGATCAAGCGATCATGGGAAAGCGTGACGCGCGACCCAAAATGGATAGAGTTCAAGCGCGAACTCTCTTCGAATCCGGGATTCACAACGGGTAAGCTGATCATCTTTAGCGAGTTTGCCGACACTGCCCGTTATCTGGCGGAACGCATCCAGAAGGAAGTTGAACCCAAGACCCTGCTGTTTAGCTCGGACTCCAGCCCCGAACAGCGCCGCGACGTTATCGCCAGCTTCGATGCCAACAGCAAAGGGCGCGGCGATTTCCGCATCCTCGTCACCACGGACATTCTCGCGGAAGGCGTGAACTTGCATCGTTCCGCCACGGTCATCAATTACGACATCCCGTGGAACCCCAGCCGCATGATGCAACGGGTTGGGCGCGTGAATCGCGTCGGCACTAAATTCAAGACCATCTTCACCTACAACTTCTTCCCCACCGACGAAGGCAACAGTGAGATTGCGCTGAAAGAATCCGCCAAATCCAAGATTCATGCCTTCATCAAACTGTTGGGCAACGATGCGCGCCTCTTGACTGGCGATGAGGAGATTACCTCACACAATCTTTTCGACCGGATCAATACCAGGAAAGCCGCCGAAGGCGACGAGGCCGAGTCCAAGAGCTACTTGAAATATCAGCGCCAGATTCTCGAAGTGAAAGAAAAACAACCGGAATTGTTCAAGCGCATTCTCGCGCTGCCGCGCAAGGCGCGCTCGACCCGCTTGCACGCGCCGGAACCGGCCTCGGCGGATAAACCGGATACGGCACCGATGCCGGATCGTCCCGCTGTGATTACCTATTTTCGCCAGGATCGGCTGGATAAATTCTTTCGCGCCCATGCCCATACGGGCTTTGCCGAAGAGCTGGATTTCTTCACGGCAGCCGAAACGCTTGAAACCACGCCCGACGAAGCCAGGCAGACTATCCCGCCGGAACAGTTCTATCCGCTACTGGACAAAAACAAGGCTGGATTTCAAACTGCCACCAGCCCCACCATCGAAAGCATCATGCCCGCTACCGCATCCGGTAGCGGCAACGAGGCGATTATCTTGAAGCGGATGCGCGCGCGAGATTTTCGCAACTGCGATGCCTTCAAAGCGGAAGATAAAAAATTCGTCAAACAAGTCGAGCAGATTATTTCGGAAGGCCGTGTCGGCAAGCACACCATCCGCAAGATCAAGGAGGCATTCGATAAAACCGCCGCCCCGCTCGAAATGCTGGCGATACTGCGCAATGAAATTGCCGACCAATATCTGCTGGGCACACCACAAAAAACGGACAGGAATACATCATCCGCGCCACGGGAAGTGATTCTTTCCTCATACCTGCCTTAAGGAATTTCACACCCAATGGACAAGACCACTGCACAGCGCATCGTAAGCAAAACCTTCAAAGCCGCCTTTGAGCGCAACCGTTTTCGCGACTTCACCAACGAGCTCTGTAATGGTTTCGATGAGGGCAAAGCTGTACGATGGCCACATCAATACGTTAAAAATGCTTACAAGGAACAGGTCAGTCATTTTGAGCGTATTGCCTCATATATTGCGCCTGATAATCAGACCTTGGACGTATTGGTCGTTCACCTAAGAAGCGATTCAAGTTTAGAGCGTGCCCGCTCCGTTCTACGGAACTTTGCTGCTGACTATCTGGCCAACCGGGGCGGTAAGGATGCCGCATTAATCGCTTTCGTTTCACAATCAGAAAAGCAGTGGCGTTTTTCGTTTGTCAAAATGGAATACGCCACAAAAGAAGGTGAAAACGGAAAAATCAAGCTCACGACTGAGCTCACCCCGGCGCGCCGCTTTTCCTATCTGGTCGGGGCAGATGAGGAATGCCACACCGCCCAGAGTCGTTTTCTGCCATTGCTGCAAAACACCTCCGACAAGCCCACGCTCGCCCAGATCGAAAATGCCTTCAGCGTCGAAGCGGTTTCCAAGGAATTTTTCAAGGAATATGCACGCTTGTTTGAGACCACCGAGGCCGCGCTGACGGCATTGGTAAAAAAAGACAAAACGCTACGCGCCGACTTCGAGGCCAAGCACGTCAACACCGCAGACTTCACCAAAAAATTGCTCGGCCAGATCGTCTTCCTCTATTTCATTCAGAAAAAAGGCTGGCTCGGCGTGGACAAGGGCGGCAAATGGGGCGATGGCCCGCGACACTTTTTGCGTCAGTTGGCTACTCAGGCCATCGAAAAAAAGCAGTGCCTGTTTAATGACGTATTGGAGCCACTGTTCTACGACACTCTCGCCACGGATCGCGGGCATGAGGCATGGTGCGAGACCTTCCAATGCCGCATCCCGTTCCTCAATGGCGGACTGTTTGAACCCTTGGCCGGATACGATTGGGAGAATACCGAGATCACCCTCCCGAACACCCTGCTGACCAACCGCGAAACCAGCGAGGCGGGCGACATGATCGGCACTGGCATCCTCGATGTGTTTGACCGCTACAACTTCACGGTCATGGAAGACGAGCCGCTGGAAAAAGAAGTCGCCATTGATCCCGAAATGCTCGGCAAGGTATTCGAGAATTTGATCGAGGAAAATCGGCGCAAAGGGCTGGGCACGTTCTACACCCCGCGTGAGATTGTCCATTACATGTGCCAGGAAAGCCTCATCAACTATCTGGACACCGCGCTCAATCACCCTTTGAAGCCTATCGGCATGGTCGCACCGGCGCCGGAAACGCCGCCACTTTTTGTGGATTCCGACGAGCTGCCGAAAGCTCCAAGCGGCCAGCAGGAATTTCTTGAAGCTACCACCCGCATACTGGTGCCACGTGATGAGCTGACAGAATGGATAGGCCAAAGCGACCAGTTCGCCCATTACGCCGCCGCCATTGCCGCAGGCACGAAGGGCGACCATTACCCCAAGCCACCCGCATCCATCCGCAAATATGCCCGCGAGATAGACGAGCTGCTGCGCGACATTACCGTATGCGATCCCGCTGTCGGTTCCGGCGCTTTCCTGGTCGGCATGATGAACGAAATCGTGCGCGCCCGCATGGCGCTGACCCCGTACTTTCCCCCTCTCCCCGTGGGAGAGGGCCGGGGTGAGGGTCGCACCGCCTACCACTTCAAACGCCGCGCGATTCAATACTCGCTTTACGGCGTGGACATTGATGCCGGTGCGGTCGAAATTGCCAAGCTGCGCCTGTGGCTTTCGCTCGTCGTGGATGAAGAGGACGTGCAGCAAACCAAACCGCTGCCGAATCTGGATTACAAAATTGTGGCCGGTAATTCCTTGATTGGCGTAAAAAAGGACATGTTCAACCAAGAGCAGTTCAAACAGCTTGAGGAATTAAAGCCGAAGTTCTTCAACGAATCCGACCGCAAGAAAAAAGCGCAATTCAAAAAGCAGATTGATGACCTGATTCACGACTTGACCAATGGCCGCGAAGTTTTCGATTACGAGATCTACTTCTCGGAAGTTTTTCACGCGAAGGGCGGGTTTGATGTGGTGATTGCGAATCCGCCATATGTCGGGCAAAAAGGTAACAAAGAGATATTTCAAGAAATTGCGAAAACAGATTTCGGGGGGAGATTTCATCAGCGAAGGATGGACTTGTTCTATTTCTTCATTCATCGCTCCTTGGATTTAGGCCACGAACAGACACAAATCGCTTTCATTACCACCAACTATTTTATTACGGCCACGTATGCCGACAAGCTAAGAAAGGACCTCCGTGAACGCGCATCAATTCGAAGCCTGATTAACTTTAATGAGCTTCGCATTTTTGAATCTGCTCTGGGGCAGCACAATATGGTCACTCTATTCGAGCGAGGGAATAACTCAAGCATCAGTGCGTTGACCGCCATAACCAAACGGGTTGGAAATGCTACGCCACAGATTCTGAATTCGATTGTGTCAGGGAATGATCCTGAAACTGAATACCGGAGAGTAAAGCAATCGGATTTGTATCAAGGCGACCAGAACTACATATCACTCATCGGAAATTATGAGACTGGTGGTAATCCAATAATGGCTACTTTGAGTAGAGTAGCTCTAAATGGAAGTTTGCTGGGCACGATCTGCAACGTGTTTCAAGGCATAGTAACTGGTGCGGATAAAGTTAGCCCGAAACACGTTGCACGATTTCAAATCAAAGCAGTTCCCGGCGAAGGAATCTTTGTCCTGACAGATGATGAAATCCGTGCATTACAGCTATCAAAAAATGAACTCAAATATGTTCGCCCTTGGTTCAAAAATTCCGACATCGGGCGATACTTTTGTACTGCGGATAATTCCTTTCACCTGATTTATCGCTCAAGCAAGCATCACGAAAACGACTTAGGCAGCGTAAATAAATAAAGGTATCAATTGACGCCGTGAAGTGGTATGCTTTCAGTCCATGAGCACTCTACCTGGATTGAAGCAAAAGTTTCATGCTGTGTGGCCGCTATTGGATGAGCGAACGAGGCGAGTTATGGCTGCCAACGAAGCCCTAAGTTTGGGTTTTGGCGGAATCTCTGAAGTGCACCGCGCATGTGGCTTGTCGCGAAAAGCTATCAGCAAAGGAATTGGCGAAATTCAGGAAGGGATAGCTCCTCCGAGTGGTCGCATTCGTCGCCCTGGTGCAGGGCGCAAGTCCATCACTGAATCAAACCCGCGTCTGTTGGCGGCGCTGGAAGCAATGATCGATAGCCAAACGCGCGGCGATCCGGAATCTCCTTTGCGATGGATTTGTAAAAGCACGCGGACAATTGCCGCGCAACTCGCCAGGAAGAAACATCCGGTCAGTCATGCGAAGGTGGCGCAGATACTCAACGATCTGAACTATAGCCTGCAAAGCAACCGGAAGACGGAAGAGGGAACAGACCACCCGGACCGTGATGCGCAATTCCGTCACATCAATGCCGCAGTAAAGAAGTGTCTGAAGCAAGGCGTTCCCGTGATTTCAGTGGACACCAAGAAGAAAGAGCTGATTGGCAACTACGACAATGCAGGCCAGCAGTGGCTTCCGGCAAAGCAACCGAAGAAGGTTCAAGGTCACGACTTTCCCGGCCCGGAGGTGCCGCGCGCCTATCCTTATGGTATTTATGACCTCGGGCGCAATGCCGGTTTCGTGAATGTGGGAACCGACCACGATACTGGCGCTTTTGCGGTGGCGTCGATTCGCGGCTGGTGGCGTTCTGAAGGACGGCGGATTTATCCGGATGCGGACATGATTCTGATCACGGCCGATGGTGGGGGAAGCAACGGGTCGCGCTTGAGGTTATGGAAGCTGGAGTTGCAGAAGTTTGCTGATCAAAGTGGCCTCAATATTTCAGTCTGCCATTTTCCTCCCGGCACCAGCAAATGGAATAAGATCGAACATCGGCTCTTTTCCTTTATCACGTCAAATTGGCGCGGTGAACCGTTGCGGGATTACGAAACGATCGTCAATCTCATTGCCAGAACGACCACGGCGAAGGGACTGAAAGTAACGTGTAGATTGGATCGCCGAAAATATCCAACAGGGCGGAAAGTTAGTGACGAAGAGATGGGGAATATCAATGTGGAACGTAACAAGTTTCACGGCGACTGGAACTACGTCATAAAACCAAAGGCAACTGATAATAGTTGATACCTTTATTTATTTACAGCTCCTTACGCCACCAGCCGGGAGGCGCGCGCCGTCATCCCGCAATTGCCGCAACGTTATCTGGAGGCTTTCGCGCCAACCGTGTACTTGCTGGATGACTCGCAAGATGCGCCCTAAGCCGATGATATGAAGAATATATAGGCCTTCTGAACTGTTGCCAGCCACGTAGAATTGGGTTACTTTGCGCAAAACCCACAGGGAGAAAACGGAATGAAGTACAGCCACGTACTACTTTGTGTCGCCAGCGTCTCGCTCGTTGCCTGCGGCACGCGACCGATCAAGCCTTCCGACCAGCACATCCAGCAATCCTCCGCTGCGGCCACGCAAGCAAGCGGCGCCATCCCGCAACCCATCCGCCATGCCGTTATCCTGCCGCC
>Ga0210020_1004003_pt1 | contig 11105 bp, 15 predicted proteins | sample CryGeymeta201514_FD_183980 | JGI IMG/M metagenome (GOLD analysis project Ga0210020, IMG submission 183980) | Groundwater microbial communities from Crystal Geyser aquifers in Utah, USA - Crystal Geyser metaG 2015-14 (SPAdes) (version 2) | ecosystem: Environmental > Aquatic > Deep subsurface >... | reverse complement strand
GCGGTGGTGGGCGCGCTGTTGCAGGCCGGCCTGTGGATGATCAACCAGAAGTGGCTGACCTCGCTGGCGAACCTGGCGTTCTTCATCGTTCTGCGCGTCATCTTTGCCGCCGCGCAGAACATCATGCACCCGCCGCCCTCGCCGATCTTCAATTCGGGGAATTTCGTCATCATCGGGTTCTTCATCGGTCTCAACCTGCTTGCATGGCTGGCGGCGTATTTTCTGACGCGCTGGTTTTTGTCCCTGGAAAAATAGGAGGCGCAAAAAGCGACAGCCACTTCAAAAAAGCGACTGTCTCTTTATTTCGAAAGCGATATTTTTTAGATGAAGATGATCTGCGCGCCTTCGGTCATGTCCATGAAGTCGCCAGCCGTGACGACGCATTCCACCTGCGGCAGGAAATCCTCTTTCTTGATGCCGAACATGTCCACGGTCATCTTGCAACCATACACCTTCGCACCCGCGTCGTGAAGCATTTCGATGTATCCGCGCACCGAGGGTACGTCCGTGGGGATTATTTTGCCAATGACACGCCACAATACGGGCAGTTGCGCCAATCAGCCTGTATTCCGCGCCCGCAGGAGGGGCAGGGGGATGCAACGGGATTCGTCCCGCCGCCGATTGCCTTCACAACCCAGGCTATGCCCAATACAGTCAACGCCAGAAAGCCGACGGGGATCAGCCACATGAAGGCCATACCAATCCAACCGAAGGGACTAAAACCCCATCCGCCCATCATGCCCGGACCCATCATGCCCCAGCCGCCCAGCAGGTTTGCCGCCACTTGCAAAACAATCAGCGCGACAATGGTGACAATCACAACCGCAGTCCAATTAACTTTTTTCATTTTTCGTTCCTCCAATTCTTTTGACACTTCGGGATGATCGCTTCCCGATCAGGCGGGCATTCGTTGCCCGTTCGTTTGCCCAAGCGGATGCCCGCAGTACGCGCACGCGCTCCAGGCTGGATCAATCTTTTGTCCGCAGGCGGAACACTCTGTCGTTTTCAGACTCATGCCGCAATTGGGACAGAAAGCGAAACCCTGTCCCAGGGGGGAGCCGCAGTGAGCGCATTTCTGTCTGCTGACGGCAGGCAAGACAATGGGCTGTGACATAGGCGCGGGCTGGGTGGAGGTCTGGTGTCCCTCGTGATCCATCGCCGCGTGCATTAGCATACAACCACACATAGTCGTTCTCCTTTCGAAAGTCTTTCCAATTACGTTTCTTCACATTCTCTCATGCCGATGTAAAGATTCGATAAAGAATCAACAAAAGTCCGTTAAACCCTGATCGGGATGCCGAGCATCCTGCCTCCCAGCGTCATGCCCAGGCGGAGTGTCTCGCGTTTCAAACCGTAAGGGGACAGCCACCATTGCTCGAACAATACCTTGCCAAGATGCCAGGATTTGCCTATCTTGTGGAGTTCGATCTGCGGCGACGGTTCGCCAAAAAAGTTGCCATACGCAAATCCCGCCAGGCTTTCGCCCGCCTCCAGCATACAGTAGCCAACGCCCGGGAAATTGACTCGCTCGCCCACCCCCGTGATTTCCGCGGCGATGCGGCGCGCGACCACTTCCGCTTGCGTGTGGGCGAACACGCCCGCCTTTGGCAGCATCATCGGCACGTCGGGCTTCCAACGGCCGGGGATGGAAACGGCTGTCGCGTCGCCGATTGCGTACACATTTTCGTGCTTCGTCTGGAGGGTGGCGCGATCCACTGGGACCCAGCCAGCCTCATTAGTCAGCCCGGCTTCGTGGGCGAGGCGCGGTCCGCGATGAGGCGGGATAGCGACCAGCAGGTCATAGCGGAATGATTCCTTTCCGTCGAAGGCTATCTCACGTGCGGTTGGATCCGCTTGCGTCAATTTATGCAGTGGATGAAAGGCAACGCCTCGATCCGACAGCATTTGCTTGACCGCGTCGCCTAAAACTGATCCCGCCACCGGCATGGGCTGGGGCTCCGGCGTGAACAGATGCACTTCGCTGTCCTTCAAGCCGCGCTTGCGGAGAGTATTGGCGATGAGCATGGCGCCTTCATGCGGCGCGCCGGGACATTTATAGGGCAGGGAACTTACAACCACAGCCACCTTTCCACCGGCGAAATTTCGCAACGTATCGCGCAGTTTTGTTGCTCCATCAAATGTGTAATAAGTCTGCGCGCTCTCCGCCAAACCGGGGATGGCGCCGGGGACCAGTTCCGCGCCGAGTGCGACGATCAGATAATCAAAGTTGATCGTTTGCGCGCTGGTCTGCACGCGGCGGCTGGACAGGTCAATTGCCTGCGCCTCAGCCAGGATCAACTCCACGCCGGGGCGGAGCAGGCGACGCACATCCCGTGTGATCTGCTCCGGGCGGCGGTTGCCGGTCATCAGCCACAGGAAGGAGGGCGCAAAAGCATGTTGATGATTCTTCTCAACTAATACGATGCGGTGTTCGGTCGGCAGGAGCCGCCGCAGTTCATTGGCGGCAACCAATCCGCCGATGCCTCCGCCCAGGATAAGTACGGTTTTACCAGTCATGATTTCGTCTCCAACTTCAACTCATAGTGTTTACCGATAACCGAATGCCGCCCACAACTTGCAGCGCGCCGAAGGGACAGGCGGGGATGCGCAAACGGCAGTCGTAGCAACGTTCGATGTCAATGTACGGCGGTTCGTCGAGGTCAATCCGCATGATGGCGCGTACCTTACAGACTTGACCCGCCAGGCAGCGGCGGCATGCTCGACAGGTTTCAGCCTGGACCTGAATACGAATCTCCCTAGCCACAGATCCTCGCCATCTAAAACACCAGTACCTTGTCCGCCGCGGCGGTCCACTCTCCCGCCAGGTCCATGTTGCCAGGTCGCACGCCTTCCACAAATCGTTCAGGCTCGAACCCGCGAGCCTCTGCGCAAGTCCCTCAGGTTGCGACCTCGCCTCGTTTCGCCAGCGACTTCAACATGCGTTCAACGTTATAGTATCCCTCGGGCGTCTTTTGTCCCGCGATGGCGCAGTTGACGCCGTCGCCTATCAGGAACACGCGTACACTGGCGTCAGGCCGTTTGACCAGGTTCAACGCCAGGCGCAGCGCATTGTAGGGACGCTCGTTGCCATAAGGCGAATCGTTGATGATGAACAGATAACTTGCTGTTTGAGATTCGGCCATGAAATGGATTTCCTTTTTATTGATTTTCTCTGACCAGTTTGGCGCCGGTCTCCAGGTGTTCCAGCAGTACCTGGCGCATCAGATCACAAGCCTTGATGATTTTGGGGTTGCTCAATCGGTAGAAAATATTCAGTCCCTTGCGCCGTGTCGTGACGATGCCCTTCTGACGCATAATGGCTAAATGCTGCGACAGGTTGGCCTGGCTGATTTCCAGGGACTCTGCCAGCGCCGTCACTGACAATTCCTGGGCGCGCAGTTTGTCTATGATTTCCAGCCGTTTAGGATTGGACAACGTATGGCAAATGCTGGCGTGCAGTTTATATAATTGGCGATCAGTCATAAGACGCCTCATCTATATTAGAAATTTAGAATATTGTAATAATCATCGCCTGCGATTGTCAAATTTTCGACATAAGCCGAATGGCGTATTTGCATGGGCGCGTGGCAGGAGGGCGCGACAGTTTCCGCTTTATGATATGCTTGCCGGATTGAATTTCCCCGGGAGACCCGCCATGCCCCCCCTGCGCCTCGCCATCCTCACCTTCATCCGCGTCATCCTCAACACCGCGCATCGGATGATCTACCCGTTCCTGGCGGTCTTCGCGCGCGGCCTGGGCGTGGACCTGGCGACGGTCTCCGCGCTGGTGGCGAATCGCTCGGTCATCGGCGCGGCGACCCCGTTCCTGTTCCCGTTCATCGAGCCGCGCGGCCGCAGGTTTGGGATGTTGCTCGGCGCGGGGCTGGTGGCGGCGGCCATGGGACTGGTCGCGCTGTGGCCGAGTCTCATCACCCTCGGCGCGGCGCTCGTGCTGGCGTTGGTGGGCAAGACCTTCTTCGACCCGTCCATGCTGGCTTACATCGCGGACCACGTGCCGTACGAACGGCGCGGCGCCGCGACCGCCTTCTCCGAATTCGCGTGGTCGCTATCGTTCATCCTGGGCGTGCCCGCCATGGGATTTTTGATCGCCCACCTGAATTGGTCTGCGCCGTTCGGCGCGCTCGGACTGCTGGCCGCGCTGGCCTGCCTGCTCCTGGCGTGGGCGGCGCGCGACTCGCACCGTCCCGCCCCTCACGCGGACGGACTCTTCGGCAACGTGCGCGCCATCTTCACGTCCGCGCCGGCGCTGGCGGGGCTTGCGATCGGCCTGTTTGCGAGCATGGCTAACGAGGTGGTCAACCTGCTGTTCGGCGTCTGGCTGGAGGATTCGTTCCAGTTGCAGATCGCCGCGCTGGCAGGCGCCTCGGCGGTGATCGGCCTGTCCGAACTGGGCGGGGAGGGACTGGTGGCGCTGTTCGCGGACCGCCTCGGCAAAGTCCGCGCGACGGGGATTGGGCTGGCGGCCAACTGTCTCGCCGCGTCCCTGCTTCCCCTCATCGGGCGAACGGAGTTGGGCGCGCTGGCGGGGCTGTTCCTGTTTTACATCACGTTCGAGTTCACGCTGGTCACCAGCATCCCGTTGATGAGCGAGATCATGCCCTCGGCGCGCGCGACCACCCTCTCGTTCAATTTGGCGGCGCACTCGCTCGGACGGGCGGGCGGGGCGCTGTTGGCCCCCGTGTTGTACGCGTCCGGCCTCTCGTCCGCGACGGGTGCGGCGGTGGTCATCAACCTGCTGGGGCTGGGCGCGGTCTGGTATGTGTCGCGGCATCATAAGTAGCGCGCGAGCGCGTATCCACGCCAGCGTGCTATAATAACTTATCGAATTCATCCCTCAACAGCATGAAAGGATACCAAATTGGCTAAAGTAAACTATCAATATGAAAAACGTCAGAAGGAATTGGCAAAGAAGCGCAAGAAAGAGCAGAAGGAAAGGCTCAAGCAGAGCAGGAAAAAGTCTCAATCTCAAGAGACGCCGGTAATACCAGCGCCGGCAGCGCCGGCAGTTACACCAGCGCCGCCAGTGACACAAGAAACTCCCCCAGTTCAGCCACCCGAGAAATAAGAGTCTTTGAGACCTGACATGTTTCATCCGCGTCGTTGCCAACCGTGGCGCGTGCATGGACACAAGCCACGGTTAATCAGCCCCTCGCGGAAACTGGTAAGACCTGCCGAAGGTGTTTCATCCGCGCCGCTGCCAACCGTGACGTTCGCGTGGACACAGGCCGCGATTAATCAGCCCCTCGCGGAAACTGGTAAGACCTGCCGAAGGTGTTTCATCCGCGCTCTGATTAACCGTGACGCGCATGTGAACACCAGACTCCGAATGCAAAACTTTCACGGAAACATGTCAGGTCTGCATCCCATCCCCCGCGAGCGCGTATTTATGCCGGGATTTTGACATTTTGCATCAGGTGCTATAATGGCTTAGCAAGATAAGTTCGAAAATCATCTTTTCTTTGCAGCAAAGGAGAAATAAAATGAATAACAGGAAAACGATAGGTATTGCTTTGTTGGTAATCGGGGTGGTTTTGTTGGTCGCCTCGTTGGCAGCCGATGCGATCGGGATCGGCGGCACAGCCATTTTCGGTTATAAACAGATCATAGGCGCCATTGCTGGAGTCATTATTGCTGTAGTTGGGTTTGTTTTATACTCAAGGAAGCAGGCCGTTTAACTGAATAAAATATGGATTTAGGACCAGTTTCCTTGCGAAACTGGTCTCTTTGATTTTTGCCCCATCCTGCGCGCGCACATGTCTATGTCAGGGCTTTGGCGGTTGGGTGAAACTGCTACAATTTGAACATCCGCAACCAAAGACCTGCCGAAGGTGTTCCACCCGCGCCGTTGCCAACCGTGACGCGTGCATGGGCATAGGCCGCGATCAACCAACCACTCGCGCTCGTGTGCCAGTCAGGGTAAACATGTCAGGTCTGCCCTTTTCAAGTTTTCAAGCAGACCCGTTATTGATTTCAGGAGGTATAATTATCACAAGAGGTTTATCATGACTAATTTAGAGCAAACCATTATTCGGGAAATTTCCACGCTTCCCGAATCTCGCCTGACCGATGTGTTGAAGTACGTTCGTTTTGTCAAGTTTGGTTTGGCAGATAGCGATGAAATCGAAAAACGCTTCGATAAATCATGGGAGCGTGTGCGCGCTCGCGCGAAGAAATTGAATATCACACAAGAAGATATTGACGCCGAAATCCGCGCGGTGCGTGAGGGGAAGTAATGCGCGTCGTTTTAGACACAAACATCATCGTTTCAGGGTATCTTGGGGGCGCGCTGGAAGCAATTATCGTCGCGTGGAAATCGGGGAAATTTGCACTGGTTGTAAGCAAACCGATTGTTGATGAATATCTCAAAGTATTGCGGAGACCCAAATTCAAAATTGAAAGTGTAGAAGTAGATGACTTTGCCGCGCTCATTCTCGATAAAGCTGAATTTGTCGTCCCTTTGGAAACTATCCATGCCATCGCGGCCGACCCAACGGACAATAAATTTCTCGAAGCGGCAGTAGCAGGAGAAGCAAATTTCATCGTCAGCGGTGATGGACATTTACTGGAACTTGAAACTTTTCGCAATATCCCTGTCATCACCGCACGAGAATTTATTGCCCAACTCAAAACATTATAAGTCTGGCATGTTTCACCCGCGCCGTTGCCAACCGTGACGCGTGCATGGGCATAGGCCGCGATCAACCAACCACTCGCGCTCGTGTGCCAGTCAGGGTAAACATGTCAGGTCTGCCTCCCCCCATCCCGCCCCCTACGGGGACCTTCGGCGAGGGTGTGGGCATGACGGGATTTTGGCGATGAGGGAGGTGCTATAATTCATCTATGTCGCTTACACCGAGAGCCATTCTATCCAACCAAAATGTCCGCTCGGCATTGCAACAAGCATGGACAGATTCCAATCCTGGCGTAACTGGCGGACACGAGGAAGGCGGTTTCATCGTCAAAGACGGTGATGATAAATTGAGTGTTGTTCGCTGGCCGAAAGGATCGAAGGACAGCATTCAAGTTCCACCCCATGCAGGTTGTAAGATTGATGGATTGGAAATTGTCACGTCGTTCCATACTCATCCCAATACAGGCAGTGACTATCTCCAGGAGCCAGGCGAAACCGACAAGCGCGCTGTCCGTGATGACCCTGATTTGAAAGGCTCTGAGTACGTTGGAGAATTTGTTGTCTCACAGGAAATTATTTTTCTTATCAGTCCTGCCGGACAAGCCCGTGAAATGGACGATACGCAAACAGTGTTTACAGAGTAAGGAGTTTACGAATGGCTACTTTATCCACTGATGTTCTTCAAGATGACATTGCTGTTTCCCTCGCCCGCGTGATGACAACCGCAAACAAGCGCGCCCGAGAACTAGGCGTGGACATCCTCCAGAGTCTCATCACGATTACGCAACACTTTGAAAACGGGTTGCTCTGGCGGATAAACTACGGCCCCAAAGATTACATTGGCAAACGCGGCGGCGACTTGATGATCGAAGTCGGCGGGGAGGATATGAAAATCAAGCAGGTTTTGCGCGGACAATAAATCGGCGGGTTCGGCGGAATGAATTCCTGCCTCAGTTCGTGAAAGTCGGATGAATCCGACTCGCGTGCGCCAGTCCGAAGGGCTTCCATGAATTGAGCAGGTGGTTTCAACCCCGCTCCCTCACCCCGCCCCCTACGGGGACCTTCGGCGGACGCGTGTCCATGCCAGGGCTTTTGATGCCTGCCGTTCGGATGTAGTATTTCCAACGCAACGGAAGGACCGCCATGAAACTGCTTCCCTCGCTTGATGCTCACGCTCATATTGATCCTCGCCGGAACAGCAACGAACTGATGGATACAGGCGCGGTCCTTGCCATGACCCTCTCTCCCGCTGAAGGTGAGGTGGACAATCGGAATGAACCTCACATTGTCTGGAGAGTGGGCTGCCATCCACGTTTTGCGAAGGCGCAAGAATCATTCGTCGCGGAGAAGTTTCGCAGTTTGGCCGAAAAAACTGCGCTGGTCGGTGAAATTGGCCTGGATACCGGCTCACGAGTCCCTCTCGAAACACAACTCCAAACGTTCAGGCAAATTCTGGAGATTCTTACCGACCTCCCAAGAATAGCCAGCATACACAGTTATCGCGCAACGGGCTTGGCGCTCAAAGAATTGCGCCGGCGACCCATCGCCGCTCCCATTCTCCATGGGTGGACGGGGAGCGCGGCAGAAACGAGCGAGGCCGTCTCTCTCGGCTGTTACTTTTCCATCCATTCGGCGGTAGCCCGTCAGTCGAAATTCCGAACGAGAGTCCCGCTCGAGCGGATTTTAGTCGAAAGCGACCACGGCTATAACGATCCGCCCGCCGCGATTCCATTGCGGGTTGGGTGGGTGGAGCACCTGGTTGCCCAGCAATATGGGTTGGGAGTGAAAGATATTCGCCGCGCGGCCTGGCAGAACTTTGGAACCGTCATCCAAAAAACGGGGACACTTGGGTTGCTCCCCGAAGTGTTTGCATCCAATCTTGCGTTGGCGGCTCGATCAGCCCTATAATCCTCCCATGAACTCCCACCCGATCATCTATCGCATTCACGCCATGCAACGCATGTTCGAGCGGCGCGTCCCGGAAGAAAACGTGCGGCAGGTTCTGCAATCCGGGGAGATGATCGAAGATTATTCCGAAGAGATGCCCTTCCCCGGCAGATTGATATCCGGCAGGCGCGGGGACCGTCCTTTGCACGTTGTTGTGGCGGAGAACACAAAAGAGGACGAGACAATTGTCATCACTGTTTATGAACCCGATCCCTCGCAGTGGAAATCCGGTTCCAGGGATGGAAAGAAATGAAGTGTGTCCTCCGCGACCAGGCTGAGACCGTTCCCGGCATGACTTCCGTTCTGCTGGAACGCGGACACTTGTCTCTGACCGTGAACAACATCCCCGCGCGGATCTGTCCCAACTGCGGGGAGGCCTATGCGGATGAAGCCGTGGCCGCGAATCTGTTGCGTCAAGCCGAGAAAATGGCGAGGGCGGGGATGCAGGCCTTTAATTTCGGTTATACTTTGCCCCGCTTACATGGCGCTGCGCTGGGCTTTTATTCCAATAAGCAATGACATGTTCGCAATAAATTTTCTTCGCAAAAACGATTTTCTCCAGAAAGCAGTATGACCGACCACATCCGTAACTTCTGCATCATCGCCCACATTGACCATGGCAAATCCACGCTCGCCGACCGTCTGTTGCAACTGACAGGCACGGTCTCGGAGCGCGATATGTCCGCGCAAATGCTCGATACGATGGACCTCGAACGCGAGAAGGGTGTCACCATCAAGGCTTCCGCCGTCCGCATGTATTACACCGCCAGCGACAAACAAAAATACGAGATCAACCTGATAGACACGCCCGGTCACGTGGACTTTGGCTACGAGGTCTCGCGGGCGCTCAAGGCTTGCGAGGGCGCGGTGCTCGTGGTGGACGCGACGCAGGGCATCGAAGCGCAGACGCTGGCGAACCTCTACCAGGCGCTCGACGCCAATCTCACCATCATCCCCGTCATCAACAAAATTGACCTGCCCTCCGCCCGTCCCGACGAAGTGGCCGAAGATGTCGGGAGCCTGCTCGGGGTCCCGCCCGAATCGGTCATCCGCATTTCGGCGAAGGACGGCCTCAACGTCGAGCAAGTCCTGGAGGCCATCGTCACACGCGTCCCGCCGCCCAAAGATGCGGACGACTCTCCCCTGCGCGCGCTCGTCTTCGATTCGCATTACGACGCGTACAAGGGCGTCATCGCCTACGTGCGCGTGATCGAAGGCTCGCTCAAGTCCGCCGACGTTCTGCGGATGTTTGCCACCAAAGTGGACATGCGCCCCGTGGAGATCGGCATCTTCGCGCCGGGCATGAAACCCGTGGAGCGATTGGGATCGGGCGAAGTGGGTTACATCGCGACCGGATTCAAGACCGTGCACGAGTGCCGCGTGGGAGATACGATCACCCGCGCGGCGGCTCCTGCCCTGGACCCTCTGCCGGGTTACCGCACGCCCAAGCCGATGGTCTTCGCTGGGATCTATCCCGTCGAAGCGGACGATTACTCCGAACTGCGCGAGTCGCTCGACAAACTGCAACTCAACGACGCCTCCCTGACCTTCGACCCTGAAACGTCGCAGGCGCTGGGCTTCGGTTTCCGCGCGGGCTTCCTCGGTCTCTTCCACATGGAGATCATCCAGGAAAGGCTCGAAAGGGAATACAATCTCGACGTGCTCTTCACCGCGCCGTCGGTGGAATACGAGGTGGTCCTGCTCGACGGCTCGATCATACTGGTGGACTCGCCCGCGGCGCTCCCCGACGAGGGGACGGTCGCCGAAATCCGTGAACCATGGATGAACATCGAGATCATCACGCCGACGGATTACTACGGCCCGATCATGGACCTGGTGACGAAGCGCCGCGGCGTCTTCAAGCAACAGGAATATCCCGCGCCGCACCGCGTCCAACTCGATTTTGAAATTCCGCTTTCGGAGATCATCATTGACTTTTTCGACCTGCTGAAGTCGCGCACAAAAGGCTACGCCTCGCTCGATTACCAGTTCCTCGAATACCGCGCCGACGAGTTGCAGAAATTGGAGATCCTCGTCAACGGCGAGCCTGTCGACGCGCTGGCGGCCATCGTCCACGAACGGGACGCGTACCACAAGGGACAGCGTCTCATCACCAAGTTGAAAGAGTTGATCCCGCGTCAACTGTTCGACGTGGCCATCCAGGCCGCCGCGGGCGGACGCGTCATCTCGCGCGCGAATGTGAAAGCCACGCGCAAGGACGTGCTGGCCAAATGCTACGGCGGCGACATCTCCCGCAAGAAGAAATTGCTCGAGAAACAAAAGAAGGGCAAGAAACGTTTGAAGATGATCGGTAACGTGGAAATCCCGCAGGATGCGTTTATGGCGGTGTTGAGGCTGGATGAGGAATGAGGCGAGTTGGGTAGTTTTGTAGTTTGATAGTTTCGTAGTTTGTGTTTACCTGTTTACCTGTGTACCTGCCTACCTGTCTACCAATGAGGAAATTTTGACCCCGAAGTTTCATATCCCCCGCTGGCTTCCCGGCGCG
>Ga0210020_1003993_pt1 | contig 11129 bp, 3 predicted proteins | sample CryGeymeta201514_FD_183980 | JGI IMG/M metagenome (GOLD analysis project Ga0210020, IMG submission 183980) | Groundwater microbial communities from Crystal Geyser aquifers in Utah, USA - Crystal Geyser metaG 2015-14 (SPAdes) (version 2) | ecosystem: Environmental > Aquatic > Deep subsurface >... | reverse complement strand
TATTCGGTGACGGTCCCAGCTCGGTGAGTTTGGATTTGTCTGGTTTCTTAACGACAGGTTTGGTGGAAGGCGACTTTTTCTTGGTGCAACTGCTCGACTTGCGGTGATCCTTTTCCTTTCGGTCGTCCTTTTTGCTGCGGTGTTTGTGATGGTCCTTTTTGGACTCTTTTTCGTGTTTGCGATCTCGGCTACGACTCTTTTTGGAATGATGATCCCGTCGACTACTCGTACTGCTTTTGTGTTTTTTACGATCCGATCTCGAATCACCATCATCTCTGCTCCCTCTGTCGTCCTCGTCACTGACATCATCATGTCTACGACTCTTGCGTTTGGAAGATTTGCGATCGTCACGAGAGGAATGTGATCTCTTGCGCGATTTCCGGTCCTCGTCGCTGTCGTCTTTATCATCTCGCTGGTGACGTTTTCTCGAGGAATGTTCGTTTTCTGCGTCAGGAGATTTGGATCTCCTTTTGCTTCTATAAGTGGAGGTGTCCTTCTTTTTCTTCTTTTCTTGTTCAATAAATTCTTTCGCCTGTTTCAGCAGACGTTCATCTGCATCATCGTCCTCATGGCGAGAGGAGGAGCTGTGATGTTTCTTTCTATCTTTTCTATCGTGTCTGCTGCTGCTCTCACCACGATGCCTGTCGTCCGACTTTTTGCGGCCACCACTGCGAGACATGTCTTGGGGGGAAATATACAACAGGTAAAAGGCCGATGGTAATGGCTTGAGGTCAGGTGAAGTTAGACAGTGAAGCAGTCAAGTCGTCAGCTTACTGTATGATTTAAAAACCAAGCACAACGACAGTTTCAATAACGATGTGATCGATATCGGTGATTGATGTGAGGCATTGTGAATTGTGAGGTACTAGCTACAGTAATAATCAACAAACAAATCTTTGACCCTTTTTTTGTTGGTTGCTGGTTAATTGAACTTTTGGAATCTTAAATTCAGGGGAATCTTAACATCAGGGCAAACCGTATTTAGAGCGCTAGGCGAGATCGATCGGTTACAATTTTGATCTCACATTATTTATCTCGAAACTGGAAGACAAAACAGTATTTTTTTGCCAACAGATTTGATTTTCTCCTTCGTTAAATACCGTACCTTCACCACTTATTACTACTAGTAGACCTAGTACAATAATCCATTAATATTAACGTCTGTCACGATGGGAGCTGCACCCTCTGTGTTGACGGTTCCATCGGCATCGATTGTCAAGGACGTCGAGTGCCTTCGGGCTCTCTGTCCCAGTCGCTTTCGCCTAGCCACCTCTAACTCCAACAACAACATCACTGGCAGTCATCATGAATCTCAACAACTACTGGTCCTCGCAGGCACCACGACAGCTGTCTTGGTTGACAAGAATACCGGGATAACATTGGTTTTGGTAGCAGTACCTGTAGCAGCTGCCCATCGGATTGTGACGAATCGCAGTACCTTTGTTCTTTCCCCAACCGAGTTAAAGGGACTGGTAAAGCGCAGTCAACCGTTTCGATTGGTAGTCAAGACAGTTCCACCTCAAGAGACTTGCACTATGAGAAAGAGCCCCAAAAGTAGTAACTATGAAGAACTACCAGAGATTCCTCTGGAAATGGCCGAATTGAATTTGCCTGGAGGAGCTGGATTCTCTTTGGTATCTGAAGATGTCATCAAAAATAATCACCTGACAGGGCATTACGAACTAGGACAGCGACTGGCAGACTCATTCTTGCAGTCATTGCCCAAGGGAATTACACGAAGCCTCTCCTCTGGTAGAAATCTACCCGAACGACGACAGAGTTTTGGTGACATTGCAAGAACCGCAAGTAGTAGTAGTTGTAGTAGTAGTCGAGGTCGCTCGAGTACACCTGCTCGCCGGCAGCTTCCATCACCACAACCTCGTCGAACACAATCTATCACAGGAGGAAGTAGATCAAGTCTTCGGACAAGGTCTGTGCCGAGGAACCCATGTTGTTGTCCTCCATCGCCTACCATTCACAAGTCTACAAGTTCGAAAAAACCATTTCTCAAAAGGAATAGCTACCACAACACGAACAGTCCCAATAGTTTCAATTACAGTAGTAGCAACAACAATGGTCAGAACTCTTCCAACAACCACAACCAGACACTGATATCGCCGATTTCGAAGGAGCCCATTCCTTCTTTTCCGACTCTGAAATTTTCGTCGCTGTATTTGAATGGCAAATATCGACACGATTTCATGGCCAATTCGCACGCCCCCATTCCCATTGAAACAGAACTCTTTGTAGGACACATGGTGTTCTTGTTGAGACCAGAATGCACGTCACAATTCAGTGACATGACGGACAATATATTTGCCCAGAGTAATCGAAGGAGAGTGGTAATTCAATTGCAGGGAAAATTCAAGTACGAGCCCCAAGGACCCGTCTTTGCCGGTATCGAAGCATCTCCTCCATTGCATGTAGGTAGACTTTCCAAAGCATTGTGTGGTCTATTGTTTCGCTGGGCTCAAGCAAACAATCAGCGCTTGTACTCTTCTTTTGGAAGTATTAATGGCGCAGATCCGAGCCTTCAAGAGAACCCAAAAATGGTTGTTCCAGCGCACACCTTTTTCGATCGCATTGTGGTCACACCGCCCAATGAAATACCTCCACTTCTGGGAAATCCCCTCGAGGAATCCGAAGTTTCAATCGATTATCGGAAAAAGCAATCTCCCGGTAATATACAAGCCACGCATCAGGCCCAATGGACGTGGAATGTCAAAGATACTTACAGCATGTCGATTTGTACATCCAATTTGGATCTTCCTTCGTGGTCTCTCTTGAACGTTCCTCAACTGCAGGCCGCCACGTTAAAGCTAAGTCATTTGGTGGGAAACTCCGCTCTGAGATTTGTCATGTACGAGAATACAACACCAAAGCGAATGGAAACTACGGGTCATCTTCAACAATTCCTTCGATACCACTTTGTCATCCAATGCAAATATGCTGCAGACAAGGAAAATGAACATCAAGCGCCGATAGAGTCTGGGACACTCTTGGATTGGGTAGCAGCTGCTCCAATATATCCCAGCAGCAATGATATTGAACCGGAAGTATTGCAATTGGAAAAGACAGAAAGCGATAAGTTCCCTGCGGAGGAGATCCCTCGTGATGAAGTTGATTCGGATTACTTTTTGAAGCAAGACAATGGCAATGCAAAGACTCAGAAAGGAGCAAATTCTACCAAAATAAATGATTCGAGAAATCCGCACACCAGGGATGCCTTTAATTGTCTCGCAAAAATTGATCGCTTGTGTCCGGCTTGGATTGAAATGTGTGCACCGCAGGGGAAATACACGAGAGCCTATGCATTTAATGTTAACAATCGAACCGTCTTTCGGACTCCTCAATCCTTTCGCGATCTCGTAAACGTCAAAAATTATTCGACTCAGAAAGTGACCAAAATTATGCTGGACAAGCTGTGTTCGCCACGAATGGCGGACGCGGAACGCATGCGCCGAGAATTTGGAAAGATTCTCGAATGTGCCTTCTCTGGAGACAATGCACACAACTTGAAGCAAATGATGGAGATTTACGGTTCTCAATTCTTAAGACGGCGAGAAACCAGCTGGCCAGAGCAACAGAAATCCTCAGATGAAACCAGCGGAATTGTTGCACGAGCTTTGAGTGACCGGCATTGGGTGGAAGAGTGGGCGGAAATCACCAAAAAGAGCATTAAATTTGCCCATCCTGAAACAAAAAAGGTGCATTTTGCCATCCAAATGGATTGCGTGCTTTGTCTCCGATGTGTTGAAGAGGACGAAGCTCCACTCATCCATGGCTATTACTTCATGGCAGTTGAAACGCTTGGGCGTACTACTTACGTCATGTTTGCTACCGAGGATAACAGAAGAGAATGCTTTACAGCCATTTCTAAATTCCTTTCAAGCGACAGCGTACTGCCTCTGTATCTAAATACTCCCAGAAATGAGTTTCTGATACAATCATCCATGTGGAACTGTGGTAAACGGCTGATTATGAACGGTCGACAAATGTCATTCAGGACACCATTTCCTGCCGAACAAGTGGACGCCGTGGAACTTGTGGAGCAGGCCCTTGGGCTAGCATTCGACGAAGAGACAGAGTACAACGATGACAAGTTACAAGCCTTCCTTGACAGGGTTTCGAAATTCAAGAACGTCAGCGTGAGTGGTTTGAAGGAGGAACACCGTATTGCTTTCTTTTTGAATCTTTATCACGTTATGATTAAACATATGTCTTTAATATTGGGGGCCATGAATTCGCCACAAGCTCTCACCAAGAATTTCAACAGTTTATCATATATCTGCTGCGATGATATCTTCACCATTGCAGAGCTTGAGTACTGCATTATCCGTGCTCCAATGACGCCATTGCCGGCTTCGGTTCAGGTTACCAATCCCCAAGTACCGCCGCCGATCAATTCTCGACTACTCAAAGCAACTTCGCCACTGACCAAGATCCCGCCCAAAATATTTAAATTTTCAGTTCCCATATCTAACTACTCTTGCGCCCTGAGAAAAGCAGACTACAGAATAAACTTTGCTCTCAATTGGGGAACAAAAAGCAATCTCGCTGAAATTCCCATTTATAAGGCCGATTTGCTTGACAGTCAGTTACACCGAGTTTCAAGGAACTACCTGAATACCAAGGTCGCTATCACAGAGCGCAACTCCCAGCATGTCTGCATTTTACCCCGTGTGTGTCAGTGGTATGCCGACGACTTTGGCGAAACTAATTATGCCGTTCTCAAAACGTTAGAACCCAACTTGGGCCAAGATGAGCAAAAGATACTTCATTCGTCTGATTTTGCAAGTTTCCCCATTGTCATCAAGTATTTGCCCTTTAACTTTGAAAGCCATCGCCTGACTCTCAATACCAGAATTTTACTCCCAGAGGGAGTTGAGCATTACGATCTCACGGGCCCAAAGTATTTTGTGGAAGAGGATGATATGATGTCGATCCACTCGACGACTCATTCTTCAACGCATTCATCATCAGGCGGCTCGGGAGGCCCGCTTAGTGTCATGGATGCACCACCTGCCGATGGCGATATGGACGATCTTTTGGAGTTTCTGATGGACGATTCTCTGCAGATCTGAGGTTGCCATGTCAAGTTTTTTCACAACTATTAGTATGTTTGTTAATGAATGTTCCAAAATATTACACATTTTACTCTAGTCAGACTTTAGTTTCATGTCTTTCATCGAGTCCTTGGAGGGGCGACCAAAAACACGGCAGCGCGCCCTTGTTAATAATCACTATCTGCTCCTTGTACTCCTTCAGAACCTGTCAATCGTTCGCCCTCCCCGACACGTGCTATCGCTTATCACGTCCATTCACGACTCTCATATTACTTTAAATCCCTGTTCCACCTTCTTCTGGTATATCTTCCACTTCAATTTCCGGTTCTACATGTACCTTTCTATTCTTGGTAGGTAGTCCAAAGCCAGTCCACGTTTTTTCGACCCAAGCTTTGTATCTTTCCGAGTCACCGTGCGTTTCTTTTTGGTGCTTTTCCAGTCTATTGGTTGCCCCCAACAACACAAAGTCCAAAAGCAAAACTCCCAAGACACTCGCCGTTACATATCCTATCAGCTTTAAAATTGGCATGGCTCCCTCGGTGCCTAACAAAACACCTCCCGCCAATACTGCCAGAATTCCATTGCTTGTCCAGCCCACCAGGTCTCCTGTATAATTGGGATGCCGACAGAGTGCATAAAGTCCGCCTGTTACCAAGTGATATTCTCCTTTTATCGCTTTTACAATGGATTTGTTGAAATCACCCACTGCCGCAAAAACAAACCCGCCCCACATCAATCCCACCATGGTTTTCGCGGTCGTTAGAACAAACTTTGGTAGAACTACAGCCTTTGTAGTGGCCATGTGACAGGTCAATAAGAGCGGAGCGCACAGTCCGAAATACAAACTGGCACACAATACCAGAAAGAGCGTTCGCTCGGGTCGCGACCATCGTTCGGCGGTCTTGACTTCGATTTCTTTGACGCTCTCTTTCATGTTTTGTGTGCAAAGTTCGCGGTACAATAAAAACACCACGACGCGAATACCGCAAAACACACACACACACATCAACGCTCCGGCGTGACATTTGATCAGCCAGGCCAAACTCGGAACGGCTAATGCTTTGATGGAGGTTGCAAAATACTGGTAAATCCAAAACGATATCAAGGCTGTGGCGATTCCGTAGGCATAGCTGTCGCCGTACGCAGATTTCCAAAAGCCCAAACAGGTGGGAAGCAATGACGAAAGGAAAATCTTTTGCGACAAAGGAAGGATCTTAGAAACAGCAGGCACAGCTTGGAGTTTGGTGGAAGAAGCTGTGTTTGAAGTGATTGTTAAAGTGGTAGTGGTAAGTGCTGGAGGGCGAGGACGCAACAGCGAGGCTTTCTGCTGGTTCCCCGATGTTCGGTCGGCAGGAGGAACAAAAGCTGTCGCTTGTGCTGCTGCTAATAAGACGGTCAACAAAGACAGTAGAGGCTTTTTCATGGTGTGTTGGATCTTAAAATGTTCTTTGCCGACTCGACAAGTCCTAGCTTATGCTTGTATTGGTGATGGGGGAGGCCCAACGAACAGATGCTACTAAAAATTAATGGGTTGAACCCGATTTTTAGGAACACTTTGCACACGTTGATGCAAAAGATACGGATACATCCGCTATTGCTTCGGCAAATTTCATCAACGAGGTAATGTGCGATACATTGTTTTCAAATGAGTCACTCGCCTCATCCCTAAACGTTTGGTATCGAGATCTGTTACCACCAAATTCGAGATTTTCCCTGACTCGAGTTTGCTACCCTTTTTTTCGAGATTTTTGGAACTCGAGATTATTTGACGATTTGGGGTATCACCAGTTTCGAGATTATTTTTTTTCTTGAGATTTTTTGTGCTTTTTTCAAGATTATTTTAATGTATATCTACAGAATGAAGTGATGAATGTTGTATTGTAATTAGATATCATCGTCTAAGATACTCATCAGGTCTTGTACAAAAATTTGATACATGTACCATTTATATATTTTCAAAATTTGTTGGCCTCACAATTCTCTGTAACGCATATCAATGTATGTGTTCCTACATGTGTTACCACTTGCCCACCCCTCAACCCACCCACCCACCCCACCATTCACTCTTTATTTATCTAGCAATTATCATTATTACTTTCTTTTTCATTATTATTATTCTGCTAGTACAATACCATGTCTTCAATCTCTTCAGACAACGATTCACTCAATTCTTTCACCATGGGCACTCCTCCACCCAGCAGAGCTTCAGCTATCCGGACTTCTGCAGAATTCAACATCAAACATCACCGGAATAAAAAGAATGAAAAGCCAGCTTCTTTGGAAGACAAAACTCCCGAGAAATCTATTGTAAACAATTTGCATGCATTCCATAGGGTTCAATATATGAAAGCTGCATACAATATTGACTGGGGTCTGTATTCAAAGGAGGAGGATTTGGAAGAACAATTGGAGCAGCAAGCAGGAGTTCTTTCCACTAGTATTGAAGGTCTTTCTTTGCCAGCTACCTCTGCTTCATTTAATTCCTCTAAGAGACTTACTCCTGCCAAATGGAAACACCGTGTTCATGGCTTGAAACATTGGAATAGTGGTGATGGCAAGTATCCTCTCATAAAAGATTTTCGGAAAGCATATAAGGATTGCAAAAATTTCCGAAAAGGACCAAGACACCAAGAAGTGATTACTAATGGTGAAGGAACTGATATTCTTTACAAGGTCAATGTCAATAAAACAACTGGGGAAATAGAGAGGAAACGAGTTGTTCATATATTAGAAACATTTGATATTATTGAAGAGAATCATCTTGCTGCTTGCCATCACTTGGCTGACACTACAAAAAATAGAATTGACAGTGCGGGATTTTACAATATCACAAGAACAGAAGTGGAAGCTTTTTGTGACACCTGCCCCACTTGTACAAAAAAAAGAAAAGGGCATCAACAACATGAGGGTGCAAAAGTTCATATTAAATCCGGTAGTTTCCGTTGGTTGTGGCAACTTGATCTTGTTGACTATCGTGAGGATCCACAAGTTGGCCATAATGGTGTTACCTATAAGTGGCTCTTGAATATCAAGGATCACTTTTCCAGATTCACTATTCTCCGTCCCCTTCCATCAAAAGAGGCAAAGCATGTTGCTACCGAGCTTTGTTTTATCGGCAATCTACTTGGATATCCAATGCTTATCCAAACAGATAATGGTAATGAATTTAAAGGGGAGGTTCACAAGTTGATTGAAGAATTACAGCAACGAGATGACAAGGCAATATGTATCACCACCGGACAGCCTAGAACTCCCCGCCATCAAGGATCTGTTGAGAGAAGCAATGCTGAAGTCAAAGCAACTATTGCAAAAGATGTTGATTATAAGAGGCTGTTACTTGCTGACAGACCACACGAACAATCGAAAGTTAGCTGGCTTTCAGAGTATGCAAGATCAATGTCTTCTTCAAATGCAGATTTGAAAACCAGACGTTTATATGATATAACACCTTATTCGGTTGTATTTGGAATGGCATTTGAAGATCCAATTTATATTGGTGTACCTAAAGAACAATTGAGGGCCCGTTGTTCAGTTGGTTCCCGAGTCCAGTTACTGGGAGAGGACTACAAGAAACGAATTGAATCATTGAAAATTTCTATGGAAGACAAGGAAGACACTGACATTGAGGAACAAGAAGTAACTAGTTGTCGCAGCTATGAAGATTTGTCTTTATTGGAAGATAAAAAACCAGCAGCATCTGAAAAATCTATTTCAGAGACAGAAAACGTTGCCTCTTCTTTTCAAGAAGAAGAGAGGAAACCTGCAGCAAAAGTAGTAGAACTTCCAAACCAGTTTAGGAAAAGACCTCCTACTACAGCTGTCATTAACCCATATATGAAGAAGCCAAAACATTCTTTCTCGGGAAAAGTGCAAGTAAAGGTTGAAGAAGATGAAGAAACAGCTATAATTCCGTCATCAAAGAAACCAAAAGAAGGTGAAGTTTTTGGTGATTTTGTTGCAAGCCGTCATGCCAAAATTCCTTTGAGTGATGCCCACAAGGGTGGCAGTCATCAGTTATTTCGGACCACGAGAAGAATTCATCATGTCTTTGATGATGATCCATCTAGCACAAGTGATCATCAATTTTCCTTTCTTGAAATATGGTGCGAGGATTGTTGCTGTCTTTGTGAAAATAAAACCAGAAATCCACAGAAGGGGTTGGAAACTGCCAGAACAATATCTCTTGGTGATGATGACTACTATGAAAGGTGTTCAACTACTCAACGTTGGTTAGAAAGTGACTTTGTATCCTCATTTGCCGTGCTTTGTTCTCATGCACTGCATAATCCACATATATATGTTATGGTTTCGAATATGAATAGCAAGGAAATCATAAAGCCAGATCATGTTTTGAAAAATTTAAAGTCATCGTTGGAATCAGTGCTGTGTGTGGTTAACGAATCATCACATTTTGCAGTAATACACATGTCATTGAAACGAAAAGAAATCATTGTGTATGATGGACTGAATACTGGGATTAATTGGAGACGACACAGTCGCAAATTGCTGCAGAGATTAGGAGAAATTCCAGTAACTGCGTCCATCACCAACGTTGTTGTCAATGTGGACCTTGCCCCCTCTACAACAAACATGGACGACATTGACCTTGAAGATTCCCTCGGTGATTATACATATGTTACGGACAACAGAATTTTTCAACAACCAGATTCTAGCAGTTGTGGTCCAATTGCATGTGGTGTATTATGGAACCGTCTATCAAATGGTGTGTTTGAACCTAGCCATTATACAGTTGTTGGTTTACGGAAGTTTATTGTTGACCAGTATCGAAAGTGGATTGACATGTCAAAGCATGAAATTTATTTGGTGCGTAAGGTAGGACCAAAAATGGCTGGTTTTTACAGTGAGATTCCAGGTAAGGATTCAACGTTATCTGCATCTCCAAACCCAACATCTCCAATTCCTACTACAGCATCATTTCCATTGCCCCAGACAAAAGTGGAATCACCAATGAGCAACCACAGTGATGTAGAATCTATTTTTTCCCCACCGACAATTAAACGGGAGCCATTAGAGGACAGTCCAACTGAACGGGACAGCACTATAAGACGAACTGAATCAAAGCAAGTTTCAGATGAGATTGCAAAAAGGAGACAAGCACAGCAAGGGGAAAAAATGGAAAAGAGATATCTTGTCTATAGTGAAAAGGTAGACATTGCATCTGTGGTTCAAATTAAAATTGACAAACGTGATAGAGCCAAAGCCAATTGTCTCAATTTCAATGCCATTGTATTTGCGAAAAATAAACTGGAATCTTCCTTCAAATGTGTGACAGAATTTGGTATAATAGGACATGGCTCTGGAACCAAAAAGCAACATCGGTGGATGACTCTTGATCAATTGATTATATTGAGAAACGAAAATCGAGTAACAATTTCAGCCAGCTTGGAAGCTTTACGAAAGCAAATTAAAGAAGGATCTTTCCAAGAGCAGGAACAACCTACTGTTTCTGTCAAAGCAATACACCAATTACACATCGGGCATACAACGGCTGGCAGCCAAACCTGTAGATGCAAGGCCACCAAGAAGAAATGTTCCAGTTGTATTTGTAGTAAGAATGGTAGAATGTGCAGTAGTGGTTGCGCCTGCAATGGCAATTGCTGCAATCCACTGAATGTACGTTGAATAATGATAACATTATATATTTGGCTACATTACGTATGTGTTACTACATGTGTTACTGCCCACCCACCCGTTCACCCACCCACCCGTTCACCCATCCACCATGCATTCCACGATATTTATATTGTTGTAGTGTGGTAGCGTGTTGTTGTAGTTTCCACTTTAATCTCAAAATTGTTATCTCCATCTCGAAATATCATGTATTGTAACTCGAGTTTTATATCTTAATCTCGAGAATTTGGAGACACAATCTCAAGAAAGAAAAGTTATTCGTAATCTCGAGATTATATTAAGATAAATCTCGAGATCTCATGGTCTCAAATTCGAGATTAAGAAACAAAGTTCCAGTAGTAGTCTTGGAGACAGTGCATATACTACTATAAAAGGAAGATAAATCCCATACTATATTTTCTATTGTCAACT
>Ga0210020_1003990_pt1 | contig 11143 bp, 9 predicted proteins | sample CryGeymeta201514_FD_183980 | JGI IMG/M metagenome (GOLD analysis project Ga0210020, IMG submission 183980) | Groundwater microbial communities from Crystal Geyser aquifers in Utah, USA - Crystal Geyser metaG 2015-14 (SPAdes) (version 2) | ecosystem: Environmental > Aquatic > Deep subsurface >... | reverse complement strand
CGCTTCTGATTTTCAAAGAGCAATTATCTCAAATCCCTTACAGGATAAGGGTTTGGTAAATTTTTACTAAGAACTTGAGTTTAATTTGGGCAACGGCTTATGAGATTAGAAGGAGAAAGTCTCCAGTTTCAGTGTATGAGTATAAAGGTAATTGTCCTTACTGCGACTCAAAAATAACCCAAACTGGCAATGAAAGAACAGAGGAATCATTTTATTGTCCACTTTGTAGAAAGTTGGTTATCTTCAAAAATGAAAGGTTTTTAAAACAAGAAGAAATAATCAAGAAAGGAGAAGGAAGTGGAGAAAGAAGATATTAAAATTGGTAAAATCTATAATATACCGAAAAGATTTTGTATAAGAAAAGATAGCTTTGCTAACATGAGCGAATTATTTAAGTGTGTCAGGAAAAATAAAGAAGGGTGCCTTTTTTCGCCGATAGAAGGAATGTCAGAAGAATTATTTATCAAGAATGGGGACCTAATGCACGTAGAAGAAACAAAAAATGGCTGAGAAATATTCCTGTCCAAAATGTGGTAAAGAATTAAGCGAAGCAGATGAAGTAACAGAATAGGGAGGTCTTCTAATTTATGCTTTATTATCTTCTTTATCACTTAAAGAGTTATTTTCCTCCGCTTAACCTTTTTCATTATATTACCTTTCGCGCTGGGTTCTCCTTTTTTACCGCTTTTATTATCACTATTGCCGGAGGACCTTTCTTTATCCGCAAACTTTCCCGTCTTTCCCACCCGACTTTAGAAGAACTCAACGGTTTTCACCAAGAGAAAGAGAAAATTCCTACAATGGGGGGGATTTTGCTTCTTTTGGCTATTATGATTGCCACTTTTTTCTGGGCCGATTTGACTAATATCTATATTCTGCTTTGCCTTTTCGTTCTTCTTGCTTTGGGAGTATTAGGATTCTATGATGATTGTGCCAAACTGAGGAAAAAGAACCCGAAAGGAATCAGGCCCAGAGGGAAATTATTGTTTCAGATTGCGCTGGGAGCCGTGCTCGGCTATTTGCTCTGTTTTTCGCCTCTTGGCTTTGATACCAGAGTCGCTCTTCCTTTCTTCAAGAGAATGGTAATCCAATTGGGGCCCTATTATCTTCTTCTCGCCATACTTATTATTATGGCTACTTCTAATGCGGTCAATCTCACCGATGGCCTTGATGGTTTAGCCATTGGTTCGGTTTTGATGATTGCCATTGCCTATGGGTTTATGAGTTATCTTGCCGGGCACAAAGGTCTTGCTTCCTATCTTAATATCCTTTATGTGCCTGGGGTTGGCGAGGTAAGTATCTTTTGCGGAGCTATTATTGGGGCGGCTCTTGGTTTTCTCTGGTTTAACGCCTATCCTGCGCAAATCTTTATGGGGGATACCGGTTCCTTGGCTCTGGGGGGTGTTTTGGGGTTAATCGCAATGCTGATCAAACAGGAAATTTCCCTGATTATTGTGGGAGGAATCTTCGTGATTGAAGCCGCCAGTGTAATTATTCAGGTTTCCTCTTTTAAACTGCGCGGAAAAAGGGTTTTTCTGATGACGCCTTTGCACCACCACTTTGAACTAAAGGGCATCCCGGAAAGTAAGATTGTAGTCAGGTTTTGGATTTTAGCCATTATCCTCGCCCTATTTTCCTTGATTACATTAAAAATCCGATAAATGTATAAGAATAAAAGGGTTGCTGTTATAGGTTTGGGGGTCTCGGGTTTTGCCGCCGCTCGTTTGCTTAAGGATATGGGAGCAAGGGTAAGGGTGACCGAGAGCGCAGTTACAAAAGCAATTTTGGAGAGAAAAAACCTTTTGGTAAAAGAGGGAGTTAGCATAGAGGTAGGGGGTCATAACGAAAAATTTATCAAGGGTAGTCAACTCTTTGTTGTCAGCCCGGGCGTGGACCGTTCTTCCCTTCCTTTGAAATTTGCCAGAAAAAACCAAATCCCGGTGATTGACGAGACAGAATTTGCCTGGACCCTTTGTCCGGCAAAGGTCATTGCCGTCAGCGGAACAAATGGCAAAACAACCGTGGTTTCCCTTCTCGGAGAAATCTTTAAAAAAGCAAAAAAAGGGGGAATCGTCTGCGGTAATATCGGCAATCCATTTTCTTCGGCAATAGCAAAATGCAGAAAAAATTCCTTGATTATTCTGGAGATAAGCAGTTTTCAATTAGAAAGAATTAAAAATTTTCGGCCAAAGATTGCCGTGCTTTTGAATATTGCTTTTGACCATTTAGACCGGCACCAGAGTTTTCTAACTTACCAAAGAACTAAAGCCAGACTTTTTCTTAATCAGAAGAGCGATGATTACGCTGTCCTTAATCAGGATGATGCGGGAATTTCTCCTCTTCTTCCTTGTATCAAGGCAAATAAAGTTTTCTTTTCTATGAAGAAAAGGCCGGAAAAAGGTCTATTGGCAAAGAAGGATTGGATTATTTCTAATCTTTCGGGAGAAGAGCAAAAAATATTTGATTTAAAAGAGGCGATTTTGCAAGGTCAGCATAATGTGGAAAATTACCTTGCGGCCGCCAGCGTTGCTCTTCTTTGTAAAATTCCTCTCTCAGTTATTAAAAGAGCGTTTACCGAATTTTATCCTCTTCCCCATCGCCTGGAATTTGTAAAAAGGATCAATGAGGTTACCTATATTGATGATTCCAAGGCGACCAATGTAAGCGCAGCCAAAGCCGCTCTTTCTTCTTTCCCTGCCGGCAGGATTATTTTAATTTTAGGCGGCAGGGATAAAGGGTGCTCATTTTCTCCTTTGAAAAAGATAGTAGGGGAAAAAGTAAAAACTCTTATCCTTCTTGGAGAAGCAAAAGAAAGAATCAAGAGCCAACTTAAAAATGTTCCGATAAGGAAAGTAAATTCATTGGAAGAGGCGGTAAAATTGGGAAAAAAACTGGCAAAACCAGGGGACTTTGTTCTTCTTTCTCCGGCTTGTTCCAGTTTTGATATGTTTATTGATTATAAACAACGAGGCAATGTATTTAAGAGAGCAGTTCAAAATTTATCATAGCCTACTCATCACTACCGTTTTACTGGTTGGTTTCGGGGTGATTATGGTCTATAGCGCCAGCGGAATCTCTTCGGGAGAGAAATTCCATGACCCCTACTACTTTTTGAAACGGGAAATCCTCTGGGCAACGGTTGGATTCAGCCTTCTTTTTCTTATTTCTCGCTTTGATTATCATTATTTCGCTAAAATAAGCAAACCTTTGCTATTATTTTCTATTTTCCTTTTCGTTCTTCTTTTCAGCCCTTTGGGAGTCAGCGCTGGAGGAGCGCGGCGCTGGTTAAGAATTGGACCCTTAACCCTCCAGCCTTCGGAATTAGCCAAGTTGGCAGTTGTCGTCTATTTGGCGGAATTCTTGAGCAGAAAAAGAAAAAAAATTACTGAATTTGCCACCGGATTCCTTCCCCCTCTTATCCTTTTGGCTCCTTTTGTTATCTTCCTTCTTTGGGAACCTGACCTGGGTACGGCGATTTTGATTTTAATGGTTTCTTTCCTCCTTCTTTTTATTGCCGGAGCAAAATTGTCCTATTTAGGTTCCCTTTTTCTTTGCTCCTTGCCGGCCTTTTTTCTTTTTATTTATAAGAGTCCTTATCGCCGAGCGCGAATTTTAACTTTTTTTCAACCTTGCGCAGACCCCCAGGGAATTGGTTATCAGATAAATCAGTCTCTCATCGCTCTCGGTTCAGGAGGAATTCTGGGAAAAGGTTTGGGCAAAGGCGCGCAAAAACTTTTTTTCCTTCCCGAATCGCATACCGACTTTATTTTTTCCATCGTGGGCGAGGAATTAGGAATTTTCGGCACTTTATTTCTGCTTTTTCTCTTTACTTTTCTTATTTGCCAGGGGAAAAAACTTGCTCAAGATAGCCGGGATGCTTTTGGCTACTTTTTAGCCACCGGTATTACTTTAATGATTGGGCTGGGAGCAATTTTACATATTGGGGTGGCGATGGGGGTTTTCCCCGCCAAGGGCACACCTCTTCCTCTGGTTAGTTACGGAGGTTCTGCTTTGGTCGTCTCTCTTATGGCAATTGGCATCCTGCTCAACATCTCCACGCAATTGGAAGAAAAGATATAATAACCACGATATTCTCTCGAATTGTACGAATTATTAAAGAGTAATAAAAAGAATAAGTATTTTAAAGATTTTTAATTAGATTAATTCGCGTAATTCGTGGTTAAAGATAAAAAAATATGAAGTGTATTGTAATTGCTGCCGGGGGAACCGGAGGCCATCTCTTCCCCGCCTTAGCCATAGCAGAAGAGCTAAAAGAGAAAAATAAGGGTCTTAAAATTGTCCTGGTAGGGAGAGCAAAGAAAAAATACCAGCATCTGTTTAGGAAAAAAGGTTTTGTATTCTGGGAAATGAGGGCGATTCGCCTCCCCGAAATGTCATTGTGGAAAGCAATAGCAAATATGTTGTCATTGCGAGCCCCCCATCCTTGCTTTCGCAAGAAAGCAGGGGGGCGTGGCAATCTCGAGATTGCTTCATCCGCCAAAGAGCGCTGGCGGACTCGCAACGACTTCGTCGATTGGCTGAAATTCCCTTTTCTTCTTTTTCCCGCTTTCATGCAGACTATTTTTATGCTCTTGAGGTTTAAGCCGGCGGTTGTGGTAGGAATGGGAGGAGCCGCCAGCGGACTCCCTGTTTTAGCGGCTTCTTTTTTGAGAATCCGAACTCTGATCCAGGAGCACGATATCCTTCCCGGAGTGACCACTAAAATTCTTTCCCATTTTGCCGGAGAAATTGCCGTTGGCTTTGAGGAAACCAAAAAATATCTTCCCGGGAAAAATTTGCTGGTTACCGGTAACCCGGTTAAAAAACAAATTTTAGAAAGAAATCGGGAAGATGCTTTAAAAGAATTGGGTCTTCCTCCCGGCTATTTTACTATTCTTTTTTTAGGAGGCAGCAGCGGCGCTCATTCTCTTAATTTAACCGCAGCCGCGGCCATTGATGATTTAGAAAACGAGGAAGAGAACCTTCAGATTATCCATTTAACCGGCGAGACCGACTACCCAAGGATAAAGAGAATCTATCAGAAGAGTAGTATTAAATCGGTGGTTTTGCCTTTTACCGAGAAGGTTGAAAATGTTTATGCTGCGGCTGATTTAGTAATTGCTCGCGCCGGGGCGATGACCATCAGCGAAATTAGCGCAAGAGGTTTGCCGGCGATTCTTATTCCTTATCCTTACGCCAAGAGGAATCATCAGGAGATTAACGCCAAGTACCTGGTGGAAAAGGAAGCTGCAATTTTAATCAAAGACCAGGAACTTTCCGGTCCTCGTTTAGCCCGGGAGATTCTCTCTCTTCGGAAAGACCGAAAACGGTTAAGCGAGATGAGCAAAAATAGCCAGGTTTTAGCCAGACCAAAAGCAACCGAGAAAACCGTTGAAGGTATTCTGAAACTGATGAAAACAACTAAAGATACAAGTTATAAAACCACGAATTTATCGAATTTTACGAATTAGAGTAATTCGCGTTAATTCGTGGTTAGAAAAAGGAAATTCCTATGCAATTAAATTAGCCACGAATACACACGAATGAACACTAATTAACACGAAAGAATAGAAATAAAGAATAAGTCATTCTGACCCCACTGCTTTCTTGCGAAAGCAAGAAGTGGGGGGAAGAATCTCACTCTTTAACAACGAGATGCTTCATTAGCATTCAGCATGACATATAACACTCAGGGTGGCATTTTAATGTTAGTTTTTTATTCGTGTTCATTCGTGGATGATAAGAAGAAATTCCATACTATAAATTATGTTAGAGGATAAAAAAAGGATTCATCTTATTGGAGCGGGGGGAATCGGCCTTTCCGGAATTGGCCGGATTCTTCTGAAAGAAAAGAAGATTCTTTCCGGCTCAGATACGGTCGCCACCAATCTTACCGGGAAATTAGAAAGGGAAGGAATGAAATTTTTTCTGGGTCAAAGAGCCAAAAATATCAGCAAAGATATGGATTTGATTATTGCTTCGGCGGCGATTAAAGAGAATAATCCGGAACTGAAAGAAGCCAAAAGACGGAAAATCTCCGTGATTATCTATGCCGAAGCGCTGGGTTTGGCGATGGAAAAGAAATTTGGAATTGCTGTTGCCGGAACCCACGGCAAAACCACCACTACGGCAATGGTTACCACTATTCTCAAGGAAGCCGGAGAAAACCCCAGCTTTGTTATCGGAGGGGAGGTAAAAGAACTGGGAGGTAACTCCGGGATAGGAAGCAGTGATTTTCTGGTAGCCGAAGCCTGTGAATTTGGAGGAAATTTTCTTCATTTAAAACCAAAAGTAGCAATCGTAACCAACATTGAAGAAGACCATCTTGATTACTATCGTGATTTGAAAGAGATAAAAAAAGCGTTTGTTAAATTTATTTCCCTTCTTCCTGCTGATGGTTTCCTGGTCATCTCGGAAGACGCGCAGGAAACGTTGGCGTCCAAGGAGGATTTAGTGGTGGAAGCAAAAAAAGAGTTGCGGCCAAAGGCAAAAGTTTTTACTTATGGATTAAAAGAAGGAAATGATTATCAAGCGACCGGAATTTCTCTCCAGAAGAATAGCACAAGTTTTGATATTCTTTATCGGAAAGAATTTTCTGCCGCTCTCTCTTTAAAAATACCGGGAGAACATAATATCCTGAATTCTTTGGCCGCCTTTGCCATCGGTCATCAATTGGGAATTAAAAAAAACTTAATTAAGAATGCTCTTGATAATTTCCAGGGAGTAGGCCGGCGCTTTGAAATTAAAGGAGAGATTAGCAGGGTTACGGTTATTGATGATTATGGGCATCATCCTACCGAGATTAAAGCCACCCTGTCGGCAGTCCGGCAAAGATATCCGGTTTCCCGGCTTATTGCTGTCTTTCAGCCTCATCAGTATAGCCGCACCAGATTTTTCCTTGATGATTTTGCCAAAGCCTTCAAAAAAGCAAATTTAATTATTGTGCCGGACATCTATTTTGTGCGGGATAGCGCGAAGGAAAAAAGATTGGTAAATAGTAAAAGCCTGGTAGAAAAAATCAAAAAAAATAGAGGGGACGCTCTTTATCTTCCGGATTTTACCGCAATTGTCAATTATCTCTTAAAGATTGTTCGTTCCGGCGATGTTATCCTTACTATTGGCGCGGGTCCGGTTTATCAAATAGCCGATGAATTAATCAAAAAACTGAAAAACCGTTAACAACTACTTCAACTCCTTATTTTTTAAATATTCGCAGAAGGTCGTTGTAAGTGATGAAGAGAAAAAGAGCGAGCAAAAGACTGATGCCGATGGTTTGAGAAAGTTGCAAAAGCCGTTTGCTTGGTTTTTTCCTGCTGATTTTTTCTATCCCTAATCCCGCGATTCTGCCCCCGTCCAGGATAGGGAAGGGGAAAAGGTTAATAACCCCTAAGTTGATGCTGATTAAGGCAAGGAAGGAAAGGAAATTGCTCAAACCTGAATGGGCAAAGCGACTGGTAAGCTGGGCAATTCCGATGGGTCCGGTTAGAAGTTTAGATGAAATCTCCCGGGTGAAGACTTTTTTAAGAGCGACAAAGATTAAAACCATTACCCTCCAGGTATTTATCGCCGCTTTCTTTACGGCTAAGGGAAAGCCAGCTCTTTCCCGATAGGTAAATGGTGTAATTCCGATTAAGCCTACTTTTTCTTCCCCGCCGGTGACCGTAGGCATTGATTTCTCCTCAGGAGTAACCGTTAACAAGAATTTTTTTTCGCCTCGTTGGACCAGAAGTTTCAATTTCTTCCCCGCGCTTTGGTGAATTGTCTCCGCCATATCTTCCCATTTTTCAATTTTCTGATTATTAATCATCAAAATGGTATCGCTTTTCTGCAAACCGGCTTTTTCTGCCGCGCCGTTTTCGATCACCGAGCCGATTTTGGATGAAGAAAAATCAAGAGTATCTACTCCCAGCATAAAAACGAGAATAAAAATTAAAAATCCGAGAAGAATATTATTAAAAGGTCCTGCCCCCACTACCAGCGCTCTTATGCCCGGAGATTTAGAGAAATACTCATCCTTTTGCGCTTTAGTTTCTTCTTTAGGTTCCTCCCCGGCCAATTTTACAAACCCGCCCAGAGGAAAAAGAGAAATTTGGTAGGTGGTCTCCCCTTTCTTAAACTTAAAAATTGCCGGGCCCAGGCCAAAGGAAAAATTCTCCACCCTTATTCCGGTTTTTTTGGCCACTAAAAAATGGCCTAATTCATGGATAATGATAACCGTACCAAAAACAAAAATAATTGCTAAAATATTAATTACCATTTCAAGTTATAAAACCACGAATTTATCGAATTTTACGAATTAGAGTAATTCGCGTTAATTCGTGGTTAGAAAAAGGAAATTCCTATGCATTTAAATTACAAAAACTACCACAAAGACTCAAAGTCTCAAAGAATAACCAAGAAAAGATTTATTTATAATTCTTGGTGAACTCTGTGTTCTCCGTGACTCTGTGGTAAATTAGTTTTGTGTTTATTCGTGGTTTATATAAGTTTTCCTGCTTTCTCTTCTGCCCATCTGTCCGCGGCTAAAATATCCTCTAAATTCGGTTCTTCCGTCACCTGGTGCAAATTCATTGTTTTCTTGATAATTTCAGGAATCCGGCCAAAATTTATTCTTTCTTTTAGGAATGCCTCTACGGCTACTTCATTAGCGCGGTTTAAAACTGCGGGCATTGTTCCGCCCTTATTTAGAGCATTGTAGGCATATTTTAAACAGGGGAATCGGCCAAAATCCGGGTTTTCAAAACTCAGTTTTGTAATCTTTGAAAAATTCAACTTAGGCAAATTACTTTTTGCCCTCTCAGGATAATGAAGAACATAGGAAAGAGGGAGTTTCATATTCGGGAGGGCCAGGGTCGCCAGGATAAAACCATCGCTAAATTCAACAAAAGAATGGGCAATCGATTCCTTGTGGATTACTACCTCGATAGAAGAGGGGGCAATTCCAAAAAGATAATGGGCTTCGATAACTTCCAACCCTTTATTCATCAGGGTGCTGCTGTCAATGCTAATTTTTTTGCCCATCTTCCAGACCGGATGCCGGAGAGCGACAGAAGGTTTTATGTCCGAGAGGTCACCCTTTACTTCTCTTAAAGAACCACCGGAAGCGGTAAGGATAATTCTCCTGATTTCTGCTTCTTGATGGCCGCGAAGAGCTTGGAAAATGCTATTGTGCTCGCTATCAATCGGCAGAATCTCCACTTTATTTTTCTTGGCTTGTGACATAATAATTGAACCGGCGGAAACTAAAACTTCTTTAGTAGCAAGAGCAATTGTTTTTCGGGCCTCGATCGCCTCTAAGGTTGGGAGAAGTCCGGCAATTCCTACCAGAGCAATAACCACTAAATCAATCCCCGGCTTTTTCACCAGTTGCCGAAGACCTTCATTGCCTAAAATTACCTCTGTTTTTTCTGCCGCAGACCTTAATAAAAATTTTTCTCCCGCTTCCTCATCAGTAATTACCACCGTTTCCGGGTGAAATTCTTCCACCTGTTTTTCTAACAGATTAATGCTTGATTTTGCCGAGAGCCCGGCAACCTGGAAATTTTCCGGCTCTTGCCGGATTATGGAAAGGGTATTCTGGCCGATAGAACCGGTTGAACCCAAAATAACAATATTTTTCATCTTAACCACCAATAACACACGAATAAAAACTTTACCACGAATTACGCGAATTTCTCTAATTAAGAACTGACACGAAGTGTCATTGCGATGAGTGAAACGAAGAAGCAATCTCGAGATTGCCACGGCACTTCGTGCCTCGCAATGACCTATTCTTTTTTTATTACTCTTTAATAATTCGTATAATTCGAGAAATTCGTGGTTATATTCTTTTCTTCATGTTCTTGTTTATGCTATCGTGATTTCGTGGTAGTTTTTCCCTGTTGTTGCTCGGTGGTGAATATTGTTTTTAATCTGTGGTTATATTTCCGAATTTACGCTCCCTTTCGCCGTAATCCTTCAGGGCAAGGAGAAATTCTTCTCGGCCAAAATCAGGCCAGAGAGTTTCGGTAACGTAGAGTTCGGCGTAAGAAGATTGCCAGAGCAAAAAATTGCTCAGTCTTTTCTCCCCGGCGGTCCGAATGATTAAATCAGGGTCAGGGATGTCCCGGGTATAGAGATAGCGGGAGAAAGTTTTCTCGTTTAAGTCTTCGATTTTTAAAAATCCTTTTTTAAGATTATCCGCAACTTCCCTGACCGCATCAATAATTTCCTGTCTTCCCCCGTAATTAATTGCCAGGTTAAGGACCAGTCCTGTATTTTCCCTTGTTTTATTGGTAGCTTCCGCCAAAATATTAAAAACAGATGAGGGAAGTTCTTCTAACCTTCCGATAACTTTAAACTTAACCTTATTTTTATCCAATTCTACTATTTCTTTCTTTAAATCTCTCGCCAGAAGCCTCATTAGAAAATTGACCTCAAAACGAGGTCTCTTCCAGTTTTCGGTGGAAAAAGTATAAAGGGTTAAAACCTTAATTCCTGCTTTTGAGGCTGTTTTTACAATCTCCTGAACTGTTTTTGCCCCTTTTTTATGGCCGGCAACCCGGGGCAAATGCCTATTTTGCGCCCAACGGCCATTTCCATCCATAATAATGGCAATGTGCCTGGGTAGTTCGACACTTTTGTGTCGTTGCGAGGCCGAAGGCCGTGGCAATCTCATTACAATTGAAATTCCTCTCCTAAATAGATTTCTCTTGCCCGCTGGCTTCCCACTAATTCTTTTGCTTCTCCGGAAGCAAGAACTTCTCCGTTATGCACGATGTAAGAACGGTCGGTAATGGCTAAGGTTTCGTGGACGTTATGGTCGGTAAGCAAGATTCCCAATCCATCAGTGACGAGTTTTTTGATAATTACCTTTACTTCGGAAACCGTAATCGGGTCTATCCCGGAAAATGGCTCATCCAGAAGAAGAAAGGAAGGGGAAATTAGCAAAGCTTTGGTTATCTCCAAACGGCGTTTTTCTCCGCCGGAAAGAGTATAAGCCCTATTCTTGGTCAAAGATTCAAGCCCTAATTTCCCAAGAAAACTTTTCAGGCGAGCCTTTCTTTCTTGTCGTTTCAGTTTAATCGTTTCCAAAATAGCCATAATATTTTCTTCTACCGTTAACTTACGGAAAATTGAAGGTTCCTGGGGACGATAACTTATT
>Ga0210020_1003977_pt1 | contig 11163 bp, 8 predicted proteins | sample CryGeymeta201514_FD_183980 | JGI IMG/M metagenome (GOLD analysis project Ga0210020, IMG submission 183980) | Groundwater microbial communities from Crystal Geyser aquifers in Utah, USA - Crystal Geyser metaG 2015-14 (SPAdes) (version 2) | ecosystem: Environmental > Aquatic > Deep subsurface >... | reverse complement strand
GGCGGGCGGGTCGAGCGCGCTGAACCAGTTCATTGACCGCGACCTCGACCGAAACATGCAGCGCACCGAGAAACGTCCGCTCCCCGCCGGACGCATGTTCCCCGCCGAGGGGCTGGCCTTCGCGCTGGCGTTATGTTTGGCGAGTTATTACGTGCTGGCTTCGCTGGTGAATTTCGTGGCGGCCATGCTTTCACTGGCAGGCATCATCTACTATGTTTGGATTTACAGCCTCTGGCTTAAAAAAGCGACGGTGCAAAACATCGTCATCGGCGGCGGCGCGGGCGCCATCCCGCCGATGGTGGGCTGGGCCGCCGCCACGGGACGGATTGACCTCGTTTCGGTTTTGCTCTTCGCGCTGGTCTTCTTCTGGACCCCGCCGCATTTCTGGGCGCTGGCGATTGTCCGCAAAAACGATTACGCCCGCGCGGGTGTGCCCATGCTCCCCGTCGTGCGCGGCGAAGCCGTGACGCGCCGCCAGATCTGGCTCTACACCCTCGAGTTGGTCGCCGTCTCGCTGTTGCTCCCGTTGTTCCAATTATCGGGGACGATCTACCTGGTCTCCGCCCTCGCGCTCGGCTTGTGGATGATCTGGGGCGCGTGGCGGGTGTGGAAAAAAGAAGGCAACAAGGTCGCCTGGCAGATGTACCGCTGGACGAGCATGTACCTGCTGTTCATCTTCATCGCGTTCATGGTGGACGCGATGGTGTAGCAGGCATTGCCATGCTCAGGGAGTATAAACTAATCCCAGTTCTATTATGTTTTGTTTTCTTTCTCCTCTTCTATGGCCTGACGTCCCGGGCAGATCTCCAGGTTTCGGATGAGGTTTCAGCCTTTGCTTCCGGTATATTCCTAGAGAGCCGGGGAAATCTCGTCATAGATCAATTGCAGTGGCTGGAAGACACCTCAAATATTAGTCTTGGGGAAACGGGTCGGGATGGGCATCTGTATTCAAAATACTTTCCCGGGAACATCCTCAGTGCATCCATAATTTACAAACTGACAAAAACCGAAAACGACCAGCCGTACATATGGAACGTCCCCCCGAACCTGAACGCCGGTATGGACGGAATCGCACTGGCAGCGTCCAATACAGGCGCAAGATTGGCTTTAAGAGCGAATGCAATCTTTGGCGCGCTGGCCATGACGGCGCTTTTTCTGCTATCAAACCGTTACTTCACTTTGAAAACAAGCCTGGCGACAGTTTTACTGGTCGGGATTTGCTCTGACTGGTGGTACCAATCCAGGGGTTTTCTGTCGGAAGTTGGGGCGGGCGCCTTCTTAATTGCCAGCCTGTACTTCGCCGCCGGGAAGAAACCGTATGCCAGCGGCTTCTCATTGGGCTTATCTCTCCTGTTTCGCCCCACCAATATCCTGGCCCTGCCTGTTTGGGGAAAAGCAGTTATAGACAAAGGGAGAAAAGCGATTTGGTCGGGCTTTGGCATCCTGGCTGGACTCGCAGTTTTGGGATTTTTCAACTGGATACGCTTCGGGTCTATGACCCATTTTGGGTACGGCAACGAAAACTTCACACCCAACTTATTCCTGGGCCTGCTGGGAATCCTGTTTAGTCCCGGACGATCCTTATTCATCTATTCCCCGATCCTGGTCCTCGCCATTCCCGGAGCATGGTCGCTCTACAAAAGGGAAAAGAGATTGGCGCTTCTCGCCGCGTGGATGGTTCTTTCCTACGTTGTGATGATCGCCGCCTGGCACAACTGGGATGGCGGCTGGACCTGGGGATCACGCCTGCTCACACCCATTGTCCCCATTCTCGGCTTTCTGACCGCCCCCATCATTGAAACTATCTGGAACAGAAAAGGGGATATGCTCGTGATTATCTTGCTGGCATTGCTTGGTCTGGGCGTTCAACTCCTTGCCCTGGCGAAAGACCCTGTTGAAACCCTGGTTAACTTTGTTGTATATGGCGGCATAAACTACAATCAAACCATCTTTACGTTCAACAATGCCTGGGTCTCCTTACAGGCGCGCAGCTTGCAAACCTGGCAATTCTGCGACCTGGACGCCTATACTTTACGGCAATGGTTTGGCAACTGCCCGTAAAGTTGCCTTTTGAAATCGTAACTCACGCAAACAAGGAATCGGAACAAAAGTGAGACGCCATTACGAGCGGGTTTCAACCTATCTCGATGCTCATCCCTGGATCCCCATTTCTCTTTTAGCTGCCCTGGCAATCCTCTATTGCCTGCCTGCCCTTTTGTCCCCATTCTGGGTGGGAAATGATGCCTGGTCCAACCTTCTCCCCGTCATCCATTATCGCAACTCCATTATCAACCAGCATACTTTTCCGTTCTTTACCGACCTTTGGTACGGGGGCAGGCTGCAATGGCAAAACCCGCTGTGGAACTTTCTTTATCTTCCATCCACGCTGGTCTGGTTGATCATGCCGCTAGATTGGGGAACGGATATTGTATATCTGGGCCACTTGATTTTTATTTTACTCGTAGCGCGAAAACTTGCCTCGTTATTTCTTGGCGCGGAGATCGAACGGATTTCTGCGGCCATCATTCTGGTTTCCCCGGCGTTACCCGCATTCACCGCGGGACAGTCGGAGAAGATCCTGTCGTGGGGCTGGGTTTTGCTGGCGTTGTATTTTTTGCTGGATCAAAACAAGACTATGACTCAAAGGGGGGTTGTGAGCGGTCTTTGCCTCGGCGTCATTCCGATTACCGGTTCGAACTATTACACCCTGTATGCCGCCATCCTGCTCCTGCCGCTGGCCGCCAGTTTCAAAAACAGGAAATTGCTTGCCTGCCTTGTTCTCGGCGCGCTGATCGGACTGGTCCACCTGCCGAGTGTCTGGTATCTTTTCGGCCAATCGCGCGCCAACGCCGGGCAATCCATTCGGGAATTCAGCCTGAGTTTCGCAGGGATCCTTTCCTCGCTCTCGATTGGGCTGGCAAAGCCGTTCGGCTGGGAGACCTGGGCGCCGATCGGCATCCCCATGGTTTACTTGTTTTTCAGAACCGTCTTTTTGAAAGTTAAAAGCAAAATCGCTTTCACACTGTCGGAAAAATCATTAGGTCTGGCTCTCCTTGTTTTGGTTTTGCTTGCAACCTCCCTCGCATACCAGGGACATCACCTGATGGATCCGTTCCGCGTGCCTGCGCGGGCTGTCGCGTTCATCGCGCTGGTTGTAACTTTGTTCGTCTTGATGGTTCGGGATGGAAGGGAAAAAACCAATACGAGAATCTTTCTCGTTGCGTCCGCGTTGCAGGTGGGAATTCTCTCTTTTATGATCCAACCTTACGGCGCCGCGTATAGTCCCTACGATCCGCAGGCGCAAATCCTGGCGGACGTTCTCAAGTCAGACAATGCAAAGAATGCGTGGATTTCGATGCGCGAACTCAACGACATGTACATTCAGGTTGTTCTCACGCAAAACGGAATTTCCCTCCCGAACGTTTATTACGGCGATATGGGACAGGCAGTGAAAATCGAGGGGGATTATTGCGGCTACTCGTTCGATCATCTGGTCACGCTCGCGCCTATCGAGGGCGATTCCATTGAACTCAAAGCGGACATGGAATGGTCGGATACACACGGTCGGATATCTTTGAATGAACTGTCCCTGGTTCGCCGGGTAAACATCAATGGCTTGACCTATGATGTGTATCGCGTTATCTGTGATTGTTGACTTCATCGCCCTGGCCGGTTTCCCTCACCTGTCCATCCGATAGATGACGATCCCCCCCGATTGATAAACGACTTCCAGCCCCGGGAAAGTAAACTCATTACCCTGGGATAGTTTTTGTTCATAGGGCCCGTAAAGCGCCCAACTAACGCCTGTGTCCGTCAGCCAGTCCGATCCGGCGCGTCCCTGATAGAAGGCGTCAACGAGTTGGGATTTGGATGGATAGTCCAGCGTCTCCATTTCGTGGCCGAGGTAGACACGCAGGTCGGTCTTCTGGGCGATGAGCAGTCCGCTGGGCGCGGCGCTGAGGACAAAGTCATTGGGCGCGGCGTTCGCCTGCAACCAAGTCAGGGCGTTGTTGAGCGAGGCGGGGTAGAAGAATTCGTCGGGGTGGCCGCGCAGGTACAAGCTGCGTCCCAATCCGAGATAGACGCTCGAAATGGAAAGTAGGAAAACTATGAACAATGCCAGTCCGTGGACGCGGCGCGCAAGAAAAGGTGATTTTCGTGACGCAAAATCTGAGAGCGCGATCAAACCTTGTGTCCCTAGCAAAGCCAGCGGGATTGTGACGGCATGCAGGAAACGCCGCTGGATGTAAAACGGCGCGTATGCCAACGCCAGTCCTGTCACAACCCAGGCTGTGCTGGCGAGCAATGCCGTTTTGTTCCGTCGGAAAGCGGAGATGGTCCCGATCAGGGCGAAAAGCCAGAGCAGGCCGAATCCCCACAGATAATAAACGGGTGGCGGGGACAGGGTCTGGTTCTGGCGCGTGAACTGGCTCCAGGTAGGATCGGTATTCAACAATGTGAAGTTGTAGATGAGCAGGGGGAGTTGCGTGAGTGCGAGCGCGCCCAGCGCCGCGAGTTGTTTCCATTGCAATTTTCTTTCGCGCATCCAAACGATGAGCGTGGCGACCGCGAAAGTCACGTCTGCGAGCGCGAACGCGATCGGGTTGACGAACTGGACGAGGATCGAAAACGCGCCGATCCACGCGATGCGTGTCCAGTTGGCTGTGCGCAGGAATTCGAGATAGAACGCGAAGGCCAGGCAGAGCAGGGCCGTGACGAAGGAAAAATGTGGGAAGAGCGCAAGCCCGAAAAAGAAGTACGCGTCGATCAGCCAGAAGTCAATTGGCGTGATTGGCCCTGGTATCCAGCCGGTTATCAATTGCAGCCAGCCGAGTCCCGAACCAAAGACGGCCAGCAGGAATGCAACCTTTCGCCAGCGTGCGTCATCGAAGACGCGTTTTGTCAACGCGTAAAGGGCGAACAATGCCAGCGCGCCGAAGAACCAGCGTGCGGCTTCAAACAGGGTCGCCGGGTTCAATTGCAGGAGACGATTAATTTGTCCCAGCGCGATGTAAAACAGGCGTGTGTATGCGGCGGTGTGCGGCTCGCTGGTAAAGCGGAATTGATACGCCCAATCACCCTGCATCCCGGCGCGTAGCATGGACATATGCACCGAGTAATCCTGTGTGTCGAAGAAAGTGCCTTTGTAGGTCAACTTCTCTGTTTGCGCTGAGTATCCCACCCAGTTGGGGATGGAACTGAGGATAAGCATCAAAGTGACAACGATGGTAATCCGGAGAAGTTCTCGGCGGTTTTTCATGTCAATTTCCAATTTATGGTTGTATCACTCCGCAGGCATTGCGCACCTTGTTCGTGATGTCTATAAAATTGTAGGGTACTTCGAACAGCGAAAAATAAGTCTGATCAGGAAACAAGTCGAAAGATGTGCCAAAGTACGTGTTAAAGAGGACCCGAAAGGAATTGATCGGGGAATTTGTATTCACTTACGGAAAGAATCGAATTGCAACCAAAATCCAAAGTCCTATCACGGCGGCAATGGTTTCAGGGGCGGATGAAACGATGGCAAGGATGACTCCAACCCATGAGTGAAACAAAACGTACGGTGAAAGGCATGGTGATGCGGCCATGGCATATTCGATCTTTTGCCTGCGGATGGATGTAATGAACAATGCCAGACCAACTGGAATGGACATGGGCCACAGGCTGGCATTCCACCAGTAGTCCGTAGTCTTTACTGAACCAAGCGGCCATAAGCCGAAGAGCAGGAATGAAAGAAGAAGGACCGCAGTGAAAGGAAAAAATGTTTTTAGTACCTGCTTCCATCCGCCCATTCGCCAGGCTTGGATTAACCAAAACGGCGCGACAGCGATTCCCATCTGTGGTTTGATTGATATAAAAAACAATCCAATTTGTGGCGGGAGAATGAAACCTAACGCGGCGAGCCAGTCCAAATTGCCATTCAGGAGTACATGCAAGACGGGAGGGGAGATGAGCAGGAAAACAATTGTGATTAGTTTTGCTCCAAGTTTGTGGGCAATATACGCGTAGGATGTCAATCCGCAGAAGATAAGCATGACCCTTCCAACCGATTCAGGAAGCAAGGCGAGTGGGATTAGCGGAATCATACCCCAGGGAGCGTGAATCATAAGGGAATTTTCATAAGGATTACGTCCGGATAGCAGAGCCAATGTCGCGGGGCGGAATGCAGTAGACCAGTCTATCGCGACCGGAAGATATGGAGCGGCAATAAAACTTAGCACCACCGCCACAACCACAACCAACAACAATCGAATTGCACTTTGGAATTTGACGTTTATCATCATTATCACAGACCTTTCGCTTAAATTAAACTGACTTTCGCGAATTGCTGTCCCAAAGGCCAGTTTTGCCGCCAATTTCTGCTCCAAAAGCCATTTTTGCTATCAATTTTATTAAACCGTGCCAGAGATCGTCACAAGATTTTGCGTCATCACCTAGTAGTTTGACACGCCGAAAAGACACACCCCTAAATATGGGGGCAACAAAAGTTTCACTCCCATATTTAGGGATTTTTGAATTCGTTATTTCACTAAAAATTTAAGCGAAAGACCTGTTATCATTCACCTTGGTTTGGAACGCGCTTCGCTTTTTGCGTGCGCATGATTTTGTTCGCGTTGGGATGGATTCTCATGGGTGTAGTGTTATTTCATAAAGCGCATAATTGGCAATAATTTTGGGTGGTCCCAGGCGCGTTAGGAGCGTCTCAAATTTTTCCCAATCGTCGGTTGTCAATCTCGGTTCCCGGGGGCGAACAAAATCCGCTCCTGCCTGATTGAGCAGCAGGTGTGTATATCCTTTTTTCTGCCAGGATGCCAATATTTTTTCAGGCGTTTGATAAGTATTGACATCGTCGTACCAGCGGTCAATTACCTCATCTGCATCGCATTTCGGCCAGCAGGCGAGTCCGCGCGTTTCCCATAACATCAGCACTCGGCTGTTGGCAGGCAGGGACTGGATGGTTTCCATCGCAATGGCGTACGTTCCCATGTTGCGTAAAAGATATCCTTGCTTGTCTTCCTGCCGAATGACATAAGCCAGAGGGGCACGGACGATGAATTCGGTCCACGTAGCGAACAGATTGAATCCAAGTATGAGCAGAACCAGCGCGCTTGCTACCCGCCCGAAGCGGATGTTCGCGGCGCGTAAGTTCCAGATGGAATCCATGCCTGCGCCTGCCAGAATCGCCCAGGCAGGGAATATGCCAAAGAACAGGCGGGACTGGATTAATAGCCCGGAGAAGCGACTGCCAACTGCCCAAACTGCGAAGCCAACAAAAACAAGCGATATGGCAATCTTTATGCTGTTTTGTTGCGCGTTGGTTCTGGATTTCCATCCCATCCATGCCAGCGGACTTAATCCCACGAGAATGGCGCCAATGGATGCCGAGAATCCCTCTTTAGCCTCCACGCCCCAAATTGTGGCCTGCCAGGGAAGCAGAATGACCGAGTTCCAATTCCCCCAAACTGGCACATGCTGATAATTAAACAATCTAAATTCATTCATGGCTCCCGCAGGGAAAAAGAAAGGATAAAACGGATTCCCTGTGAAAAAAGCATTCTTGACCCACCAGGGAAGGCTGAAAAGAATTGCAAAGCCGACCACGGTCAGCATATTGGATAGCCGTTGTTTTCGCGTCTGTGAAACTGGTAAAAATGTCATTGTCGCCAGACAGCCCAGCAAAATAATACCCGCTGTGTATTTTGAGCCAAGTGCCGCCCCGCATAACATCCCACACAAAATAAGAGAGTTGCGATCCTGTGATTCAACCCAATGGTCAAGCGATGCAAAAATCGCCCAGCCAAATAAAACGATTGTCCATTCAATGTATCCCGAAGAAAGAGCTATGGTCAGAGTCTCGCCTGCCAATAGCGCCGCGACGGCAGTCCACGCGGCGATTTTTCCAAAGCGTTTGGCGATGTACCCTGCCATTCCCAAAATTGCCGTTAAGCCGATCAACAGGGTTACGAGGGCCGCACTTTCCACGCCCGCAAAGCGCATTGCCAGAACGTACAGCATTTCTGTGATTTGTGGCATTCCCCAGAACATATTGTCTGGCACATATTGGATTTGCCCAATTTGAATGTAAGACTGCGGCAGGGTAAAGTGATATACCAGCGTATCGAACATGATGGGCGGCGCAAGCGCGGTGATGAAGTGCATCAGAAATAGCAACGCGGTCATCACCACGATGGTGGTTTCGTATTTCCCGGAGATAATTGTCTTGAGGCGCGTCAGGCGGCGGATCCAGTTGCCAATGGATTCGCGGAATAGGAATCCTGTCACTGCAAGGAAAAGGGCCAGGGGAAGTACGCCAGTTCCCATTGTGCTTCCGATCAGGAGTGTGGCAATGCTGAGGATAGATATCCCAAGCGCGAGGCCAAGTCCCATTCTTTCCAATTCGTGACGGTTATCCGCTTTTAGGAAGCGCTCGCCAATACCTCCCGCTAGTGCAATGATGAACAATGCAACAAGTGCTTGCCAAAAGGCTGTCAATAGCCCCGCTACATTTTCGGCTGTAAATGGCTTGTGTGTGTAAACATATCCAAGCATGGTCACCAACAGGCTGGCTAGGGCCAAAAAACCATAAAGCAGTGTTTGGTTAATGTTTTTCATGATTGACTGCCCTCCCGTCTGTTTTTGTTCGCTTTCCAAATTTGCGTCGCCAAAAGTGTCAAGGGGATCATGAAGGCGAACTTTGAGATATCGTACGAGTTTTTAATAAAGCCCGGGAGGATATAGAACATCCACAGCGCAAGACTGAACCACCAATGCGGCGCCTCCATTGTGAAAAAAACTGCCAGCGAATAGATCGGGTAATACGGCATCGCTAGGCTTGCCGCAAGAATCCAGACTTTGATGTTCTCGTGATAGATTACGATGAGCAGTAAAAATATTAAGCCGAGCGGGTAGAGACTAAGGTTAGTATTTGAAATGATGACATTTTGATAGCTGCGATGAATATGCTGAAGCCATTCTGGAATCCACCATCCATATACTACAAACGAGAGCAGGTATATGATTCCGGGGATGACTAATATGCGCCAGTCGCGCCTCTGCAAGAGTACAAAAACAATAGGCAGTAAGCCAACCTGAGGTTTGAACGTCAGCAGGAATATGCCAACTCCCGCAAGCAATGGATTGGCCGTTGCCGCTAAAACGAAACCGGCGGCAAAAAAACCCTCGCATTGCCCGCCGAAGAAATTCCAAAAGCACACGACCGATACGGCAAACGCGAGTATGTTGGCGTTCCAATGGCGCAGGGCGTAAATGAACGCAGCCGCATTTGTCAGATTCCAAAGGATGTACCCGATTCTTGGGGGAAGCATCGCAAAGAGATAAAAGACCCAGTAGGCAGGGTAAGGATTGTATGTATAAACATACTGCTCGGAAAGCGTCTCGCCGCGCACCGCGACGAGATAATCCCATCCGCCAAAGAACGGGGCGATGACTGCCGTGCATAGAATGATGAATATCCCGATGATGTTCGCGCGCGGCTGGTTGGCAAAGAACTGGCGAATCTGTTCCATTGTGTTTATTGCCTCAGTATGATGGCAGTCAATAGTCCCGCCGCATTTTCAGCTGTAAATGGCTTGTGTGTGTAAACATACCCAAGCATGGCCGTCAACAGGCTGGCAAGTGAAAAAAGACCATAGTACAGTGTCGGATTGTTTTTCTTCATGGCCGTCTTTCAAAAAGATAGACTTGTAGTTCGCCCCACTCCTCTGTGGCAATTAATTTGAAATGCTGATTCAGATATTGCAGATGAGGATGAGTCGTCGCACCCGCGGCTCGTGCTTCTTCGATGGATTTCTTGAAGATGACGAACCAGACGCGTCGAGCGTCCCTGGTGGCTGATTCCACATCTGATGCGGTGGTCAACTCTAAAACCTCGCGGGTGGTTTCTGCCAGCGTGTCGGTACTGCCTCCAGGCGGATCGGCAATAAAAATCTGTTGAAAGGATCGGTCAAAATATGCTGCCGGGAGCAGACTTAACTTGCTGGAATGAACAATCACATCGCCCGGTCGGACGCGTTCACGCAAAGAAACATCGAGATTCTGATATGGGGCATACGGGAAGCCACGATAGGCGATGTGCTGGTACAAACCAATTGAAATTCCGATAGCCAGCAGAGCCAGCAATCCGTTGCGGATGGGCGCGGGCAGGGTGGTGTTGAACATTGCCCATGCCAGCCAGAGGCAGAAGATCACGCCGCTCGGCAGGAGGGCGCGTTCCACGTAAACGGGCACCCATTGCGAAACGACAAACAACAAAATGGGCGGCGCAAAAGCTAAATAAACCAGCCACAGCGCGTTCGGGTTGCGGTTGGCGCGGCGGAAGGTTTGCAGGAGGCCAATCGAGGTGACGGCCAGCGCGATGAACAAGCCAACAAAGAGCAGGTTGTCTGGCAGGGGCAGGTTGGTGACGTAGACCAGCAAGAGCGTGAATATTTTTTCCAAGCCAGGGCGTTCCACCCAATAAGCGGTGGAGACTTTTGTTAATTGCGATGGCAGTTGCAGAAGCCAGGGCAGGTAAAGCAGGAGCGCACCCAGGCCAGAAAGAATGACAGAACGCAGTGCTTTCCGGTTTCGGTGAAGTAGGGGGGTAGCCGCCAGCGGTACGAGATAGAACGCGGCCAGATTGTGGGTGTGTTGAGACAGCGCGGCGGAGACGGCAAAAATGATCCACCATTTTGTCCCAGCCCCCTTTGCGCCGCGCACGTAGGCATAGGTGGCAAGCATCAGCCACAATGCCAAAAACGAGTACATGCGAATCTCTTGCGAGTAATGCACCTGAAAGGGAGCCAGTGCGACGAAAATGGATGCCAGCGCCGCGAGCCTTTCATTGAAAAGTTCACATGTCAGGTGATAGACAAAACCCACAGTCGCCACTCCCGCCAAAATAGACAGGATCCGCACCGCGGTCAGCGATTGGCCGAAAGCCTGCATCCACAGCCAAAGCAGGGTGTAGTATCCCAGTGGGTGGATGTCTGCCGCGCCCGCGCCTGTGGATGTCAACGTGCCGTAGAGCATCGCGCCCGGTCCTTTTTCCGAGAACAGGATGGCGAAAGCTTCGTCATACCAGATGGGACGCGATAGAATCCCGATGAGGCGGATTGTAAAGGCAAGCAATAAAATGAGGGGAAGAATGAAGCGTTTTTTTTG
>Ga0210020_1003974_pt1 | contig 11167 bp, 10 predicted proteins | sample CryGeymeta201514_FD_183980 | JGI IMG/M metagenome (GOLD analysis project Ga0210020, IMG submission 183980) | Groundwater microbial communities from Crystal Geyser aquifers in Utah, USA - Crystal Geyser metaG 2015-14 (SPAdes) (version 2) | ecosystem: Environmental > Aquatic > Deep subsurface >... | reverse complement strand
CGCCCCCCCCGCTCCCGCAGACCCAAACGCCGACGCTCACTCCGACGGCGACGCCGAGCTACCCGCCCGAAGGCTACGGGCCATCCAACTTCCCAACGGACGTGGATCCGCTCACCGGCCTGAAAGTAACCAATCCTGCCTTGCTGGAGCGAAGGCCGCTGGCGATTAAGGTTTCCAACCTGCCGCGTTACGTCCGCCCGCAGTGGGGACTCTCGCTGGCCGACATTGTCTATGAATACTATACCGAGGAGGGCACGACCCGTTTCATCGCCCTCTTCTATGGTCAAGACGCCGAGATGGTCGGCCCGATCCGTTCGGCGCGCTTCTTCGACGTCAATATCATTCGCGGTTATAAGGCGGCGTTCGCCTTTGGTTCGGCCTACGTGGTGGAGATGAACCGCCTGCTCAACGCGGAGTTTGCCAATCGCCTGGTGCTCGAGGGGGCAAGTTCCCCTATGACGCGCTACGACCCGAACGGGACGAACGATCTGGTGGTCAACACCGCCGATCTGAGCGCTTTCATCACCCAGAAGGGCATCGAGAACGGGCGCCAGAACCTGGACGGCATGTCCTTCAAGCTCGACCCGCCGGCCGGTGGGCAGGCGGTCAGCCATATCTACGCCCGCTACTCGGCGGCCATCTACAACCGCTGGGATTATGACCCAACCACCGGCAAATATCTGCGTTTCTCCGATACAGTGGATGATGTCGATAACCACAATGAACAATACGCGCAGTTGACGGATCGCTTGACCAACCAGCCGATTGCCTTCGATAACGTGGTCGTCCTGTTCGTCACTCACGAAGTGTACAGTACCGACAGTCACGGCAACAAAATCTACGATATCCTGTTCAGTGGCTTGGGAACCGGTTTTGCCTTCCGGGATGGACAGGCCTATCAGGTCAACTGGCAGCGCAACGATACGGACGTGGTCTCGTTGAGCAATCCGGATGGGACGCCCTTCGCTTTCAAGCCCGGCGCGACCTGGTTCGAGGTGGGTCGGGCTGAACTCAACCCTCAGCCAGGGTGAGCAGGGCTGGCGCTTCACCCACCTGATGCCGTAGAGTTTCCGGCAACGATCCCCACAGGGGCGCGAACTCAATCGTGCCCCCCCCTTTTTTTTCTTGCTATACTAGACCTCTTGCATAAGTGCCAGCTTATGATGAAAATTTCTGCGGGACGGGCTCCCATGCCCGTCTTTCGGCGGCGTAGGAGCCGCCTCTACAAAAAATCCTGGAGACTTTTGCAAGAGGTCTACTGAAAGCGGGCACGAATTGCGCTTTTGCCTAATTTGTTCCGTCGGACTAAAGTCCTGCCTCAGTTCATGAAAGTCGGTTGCCCTAAAGGATGCTTCGCGAAAACCGACTCGCAGCGTCAGTCCGAAGGGACTTCCATGTACTGCCTGCGCCAGTGCCGCAGGCACAGGTGAGCAGGTGGCTTCGCGAAGCACCCTGTGGGTAGCCCCGCGAAACAGGCAGCAGAAACCCGCAATTTATGGCCGTGCGAGGTATATAATGGTTGCGAAATCGGCAATCATTATATCTTCGAGGAGGTGGCTATGAAACGCATCGCTGTGCTGACCGGTGGAGGCGACGCGCCCGGTTTGAATGCCGTTATCCGGGCTGTGGTCAAGACCGCCATCAACGTCTACGGTTGCGAAGTGCTGGGGATTATTGACGGCTACGACGGCTTCCTGGCTACGGGCGGCGTCACGCCCCTCGGCCCGGCTGAGGTGCGCGGCATTTTACCGCGCGGCGGGACGATCCTGGGGACGGCCAACCGCGGCAACCCGTTTGCCCGTAAAATCATACAGGACGGCAAAGAAGTCGTCGTGGACGTTTCGGATGACATTATCGAGGCCATCAAGGATTTAGGTCTGGATGCCCTGGTCGTCATCGGCGGGGACGGGACGCTGCACATCGCAATGGAATTGTTCGAGAAAGGTGTTCCGATTATCGGCGTACCCAAGACGATTGACAACGACATCGGCGGGACGGAAGTAACCTTCGGCTTCGATACCGCCCTGATGATCGCCACCGAAGCCCTCGACCGGTTACATACCACCGCTGAAGCCCATCACCGCGTCATGGTGCTGGAGTTGATGGGCCGCGACGCCGGTTTCATTGCCCTGCACTCCGGGGTGGCGGGCGGCGCGGACGTGATCCTCATCCCGGAGATCCCTTTCAAGTTCGAGGCTGTTGCGAAGAAGGTGCGCAACCGCAGGACGCGCGGCTCGCTCTTCAGCATCATAGCGGTTTCGGAAGGGGCCAAACCGCTGGGCGGCGAGCAGGTTTATTCGCGCTCCGGCGACGCGATCTACACGCCGCGGCTGGGAGGCATCAGCTATAAGGTGAGCGAGTACGTGGAGAAAGAGACCGGCTCGGAGGCGCGCGTCACCGTGCTGGGCCACGTCCAGCGCGGCGGCTCGCCGACCGTCTTCGACCGCTGGCTGGCCACCCGTTACGGCGCGGCGGCAGTGCGAGCGGCCGCAGAGGGCAAATTCGGCCACATGGTCGCGCTGCGGAACGCCCAGATCGTTGACATTCCCCTGCAGGAGGCATTGGCCGTCCCCAAGCGTGTTGACCTGAACGGCGACGCCGTCCTCACCGCGCGCGGGCTGGGAATTTCGTTCGGGGATGAGTGATTCTGATCCACCACAACCCCCAACCCACAGGGTGCTTCGCGAAGAGCGGGGGCAAGCGGGCACGAAGGGGCACCAAGGAATACCTTTGTGAAACTTTGTGTCCTTCGTGGTGACTGCTCTTAAAGCGGAAGGCCGCCCTCTCGGGCGGTCTCCCTGTGCGCGCTACGGCATCACATTCGCAGAGCGAGGAGGGATGCCGCAGCGCTTCGTCTCGTACTACTATCCATTTTGGGCACCACCTCCTCTTCTATAAGGATGGCGGATTTGGGGCAGGCCATGCCTGCGTGGAAGTTAGTATCGCACAAATATATTTGGATGTCAATAGTGCAAATCCGATACTCTCTGCAACTTTTTGATAGCTTCCGCGAGCCGCGCATGGCTATCCTACATGCCGAAACACCCGGTTTCTCGCAGGTATTGGGTGTCTAATCTCTTGAGGAGGTGCGCATGAAACGCCCCAACATTTTGTGGATCACGGCCCTGATCCTGGGCTGGTTCTTCGACTTCCTGTTCTGGAAGCACAACCCAGGAATATCTTTTGCGATCTACGTGATCCTGTGCCTGGTCGGCGGCTTCGTCCTTTTGCGCATGGACGGACTGAAACCCAACTGGAAAGCGCTCCTGTTGCTGCTGCCCATCACCTTCTTCGCGGCGATAAGCTCCATCCGCCAGGAGCCGATGAGCCTCTTGCTGTCTTATGCCTTCACCCTCTTCCTGCTGGGCGTACTGGCGATCACCTTTCTCGGCGGACGCTGGCTGGTCTACAGCCTCTCGGATTACGTCGCCAACTTCTTCAAATTGGCCGGCAGCATGATCGCCCGTCCGCTGGCGTTCATCATCGAGAACCGCCGCCAGCAGGCGGAGACCGGCCCAAAGGGCGGCGCGCGGCGGGTCTGGCCGATCCTGCGCGGCGTCCTGATTGCCATCCCGATCATTGCCGTCTTTGCCGCCCTGCTTGCCTCGGCGGATTTGATCTTCGCCCAGCGGCTGGACGATCTCATCGCCCTGTTTCGCCTGGAAAAACTGCCGGAGTACATCTTCCGCGCCGTCTATATCCTGATCGGCGCCTACCTGCTGGTGGGGGTCTTTCTGCACGCGGCCACGCGCAGCCAGGATGAAAAATTGCTCGGCGAGGGGAAACCACTCGTCCCGGCCTTCCTGGGCTTCACCGAATCGGCTATCGTGCTGGGCAGCGTGGTGCTGCTCTTCGCCGCCTTCGTCGTCATCCAATTCCAGTACTTCTTCGGCGGGCAGGCCAACATCCACATTGACGGCTACACTTACGCCGAATACGCCCGGCGCGGCTTCGGCGAGCTGGTGGCGGTGGCTTTCTTCAGCCTGCTGCTGTACCTGGGCTTGAGCGCCATCGTCAAGCGCGAGACGCCCGGCCAGCGCTGGGGTTTCTCCGGCCTTGGCATCGGGATGGTCGCCCTGGTCGGCATCATCCTGTTCTCGGCCTTCCAGCGCCTGCTGCTCTATGAAGCGGCCTATGGCTTCTCGCGCCTGCGCACCTACACCCACGTGTTCATGTTCTGGCTGGGCCTGCTGCTGGCAGCGGTCGTCGTGCTGGACATTTTGCGGAGGGAGCGGACTTTCGCGCTGGCGGCGCTGCTGGCCGCCGTCGGCTTTGCCGTGACGTTGAGCCTGCTCAACGTGGACGCCTTTATCGTCCGCCAGAATGTGACTCGAGCCGTCCAGGGGGAGGAACTGGACGTGGCTTACCTGGCCTCGCTCTCGACGGACGCCACGCCCGCGCTGGCGGCGGCCTTTCAATCCCCCTCGCTTCCGGCCGGGACCCGTGACTCGGTCGGCGCTTCCCTGGCCTGTATCCAGGCTGGCGCGTCCTCTCGTCAGGATACGAGCTGGCAATCATTCCAGTTTTCCCGGCTGTTGGATGCGCGCGCCCTGCAATCAGCGCAAAACGATTTGAAGGGCTACCAGATCGTAGACGATGACTGGCAGACGAGGGTCATCACCCCGCAAGGGCAAGAGTACGAGTGCTTGGGTTATGGCATGGGTGACTGAAAAACAGCAGAGTCTTTATCCGCCGAGAAGCGATATGATGGTCAGCGGGTTATAACAGTCACAACGAATGTTTGGCAAGGAGTGAAAGGTATGAGCGAAAATATAATTTCAGATGATTTGAACGCGGCGATCCCGTCATTTTTCGCACGTCCACATGTGCGACAGGAAGTGATCCCGGTTGCAGGCGGCATCCCGATTGGGATCGAGCGGGTCATGAATCCCGAGGTGGGCATCGGCGGCGCGTACGGGACCTGGGGCGAGAGCTACGACAACACACACCTGAAAGACTTGATCGAACAACGCCTGGCAGAACCCCTGAGCGATGACGAAAAAATGAACCTGGCTGAATTGGGCTTCGTCAACCGGCACCACATCCCAAACCTGACCGAGGGGGAGCACCTGGAACTGGAGGTCGAAGTTGGCTCACGCTTGCTGCGCGAGGCGGCGCTCGCCAATGGCTGGCAGCCCAGCGAAGTCCAGGCGGTGCTGATCGGTATGAGTGGTCCGGTGGCCGATGACTACGTCGAGCAAATCTGCCGGCGAGCTGGCATCCCAGAGGGTGCGTTAAAAGTCAGCGTGCACAAGGCCTGCGATGGTTCGGTGGGCGGGTTGAACCTGGCCTTGAATCCGGGACTGGCCACTGCCGGGCAAACGAACATCGCCGAGGAGTTATACGGCAAGAAAGTCTTGGTCGGTGGGATCGAGGGATTGAGTCGCTTCACAAGCCGCACCCGCGACAAAAGCGCGCTTCAATTATTTGGGAACGGCGCAGGCGTGATCGGGGTGATCCCAGGCACGACGATGAAGTTCCTGGTGGGCAAGGATCACGAAGCCTTCGACGAGGAGGGCGTGTTGGCTGTGCGCATGTTCTACCCTCATTCAGGCCAGAGGATATCTGGACACTCGATGGTCGAGGTATCGCAGGCCGGGCCGTCACACATCCGTGTGGCCGGGCTGATGCACGAACCGGAGAATGGAGATGCGATCGCCATGGCGGGGCCGATGGGTATGGTGAAGCTATTCGTGCGCACAGGTGTGCAAGTCGTTTCTGAAGTCTACCAGTCGTATCAGAGGCTGATGGATAAGCTGGGTATGCCGGACAAACCGATTGCAGTCGCAATCGTCCATCATGCCAACTATAAGATCAACAAGTTGAAGGAAAAGCATTTGCAAAGAGAAGGCATCAGCTTCCCGATGCCCTGGCTGTTGAGCGAATTTGGGAATGTCTGCGCGGCGTCCAATATGATCGCTTTCTTGCGGCAACTGCCCAGCCTGAAGCCCGGCGATCATATCTTGTTCGACGGATTTGGAGCAGGCACGTATTACGATGTGCTGGCCGTTGCGATGGGAGGCTAGGAAAGGGGCTGTCCAAAAAGTAGGGCGAGATAGTATCTCGCCGCATCTGGCAAAGGAAGCGACGGAGACCACCAAATCCGGCGGTCTCCGTGAGTTTTTCTGGGCTTTTTGGACAACTCCTGATCGCGTCAGCGCATATCCGGCGGCATCAGGTACCAGTCCAGGAAACGCTCCATGCGGGCGTAGGCGTCCAGTTGGGTGGCGCGCTTGAGGAAGCCATGCGGCTCGCCGCCGTAGGTTTTGTACTCAAATATTTTACCAGCGCGCCGCAGGGCCTCCACCCACATCTCGGAGGCCTCGGGCGGCACGATCTCATCTAACAGGCCGTGCATGATCAAGAGGGGCTTTTGCACCTTATCTACCTGAAAGTAGGGCGAGCCTTCGATGTAGACCTGGCGGTTCATAGATGGCTTGCCGAGCATCATTTCGGTGTAGAGGCGCAAGTCGCGATTGCACAGCGCCCAGGAATTCTCGAGGTGGGCGTCGCCATATTTACTTACGCCGCAGGCGAAGAGATAATCAGGATCGCGCGAGAGGCAGCAGGCCACCATGTAACCTCCGTAACTGCCGCCGAAGATGGCAATGCGCTCCGAATCGATCCACTCCAGGTTGTTCAAGAAGCGCGCCCCAGAAAGACAATCCTGGGTGTCGCTGATCCCCCAGTCATCGTAGTTGGCTTGCTCGAACTCGACCCCATATCCCGTGCTGCCGCGGTAGTTGGGAGCAAGAAAAGTGTAACCCTTGGCAATGAAATACTGGGCCAGGATATCCCATTCGTAACAATATTGGGCCGAGGGGCCGCCGTGCGGATGCAGGATGGCTGCGCCGTTGGGCTTATGCGGACGGAACAACAGGGCCGGGATTCTCATCCCATCCTGGCTCTTATAGTATACCCATTCGGGCATGACCAGCGGATTGCGCGCCAGCGCCGGCAGGTTGGAGAAGGTCAGTTGTGTCGTCTTGCCGCCTGGAATAGAGACGCGGTACAGGTCCGGAGGCTGGAGCGGGGACTCGTACTCGACGGTCAAAAACCTGCCGTCCGGCGACCAATTGGGCGTCGAATAGATACCTTGACCAGTCTTCAAGTAGTTGACCTCGCCGCTGGCGACGTCAATCAGCGCCAGGTTGAAAGCGCCCTGCTGGTTGATGGTGCACGCCAGGCGTGTCCCATCCGGCGACCAGGCCAGGTCGCTCACCTCCAAACCCAGGCGGGTCAATTGCTGCATCCCTTCCCCGTCGGAGCGAATCAGCCAGGCCTCGTTAAAGCCGGAGCGCTGCGAAAGGAAGGCGATCAGCGTCCCATCCGGCGACCAGCGCGGCCACCAGTCTTTCTGTTTGGGCGCGCCGGTCAAGGGGCGGATCTGGCCGGTCTGCACGTCCACAAGCCGCAGGTCGAGGCGGTTCGCGTCGTCGCTCGGGCGGAAGATGAAGACGACCGTCTTGCCATCCGGCGCGGGGCGGGCGTCGCGCACGTCGCCGGGTAAGGTCACCAACGAGCGCGGCCAGGAGCCTTCGCGGTCGGTCAGCAAAAGCTGGACGCCATCCCCTTCACGATCCACAAAGATGAGCAAACCGTGACTATCAGGCATCCAACGCGGCAGCATGGCCTTGGGTGCAAAGCCGCTGATCTTCCTGGGCAGGCCGCCCTCGAGCGGGGCAACGAATACGTGCATCTGCATTGTGAAAGCCAGCCAGCGTCCATCCGGCGACCACTGCGGGATCTCGTCATCCCAATAGGCGACCGGGCCGCGCTGCGTGGAGATGCGCGCCGGCCAGCCGCCCGTGGAAGGCATCACGTAGACATCCGAGAGATCTTCTCGATCCCAGATGAAGGCGATGTTCCTGCCGTCCGGCGAGAGGCGATGGTCACGGACGTGGTTGACGGCCGTGATCAGCTCCAGGCTCCAGCCTTCCGGCGGTTTGACGTCGGGCCGTCTGATCGAGGGCCAGCCATGGCGTTCGTATTTTTCTTCCAGTTTGATCTCTCCGATCATAGCTACCTCCTCGTTCAGGTGACAGTCATCTTGATTTCGACAGGATGTACAGGATAGGCAGGATAATTCATATTCTGCAGCCAGAGACGGCTCCTACGCCGTCGGGCATGGGAGCCCGACCCTCTTAGCTAAACAGTATTAGGCTTGGGGGATTACAAAAACGGCAGAAGCGCCGAAGGAAGCTAATCTGTGGCGGCGAGTTCTTTATCGGCGGCGAGCAGGATCTCATCCAGCTCACGCGAGATACTCTCCGGCATTGGGTCAACCAGGGGAGCGGCCAGGATCTCTTCGACCTTTTCCCTGGCCCTATTATACATCGTGGGCGTGCCTAGCTAGAATTTCACACCCACGCCAGAGAGGATGCGCAGGCTTTCGTGATGAATACGGGTGCGTTCTTCTTCGGATATGATTTGTCCTTTGAAGTTCATGTTCTCCTTTTAGGAAGCGGTCATGGGCAGCTTTGGATGAAAGCATCCAGATCGCGATGCTTTAGTATTGCGCTGAATTGCAGCGCCCGGGCCTGTGCGCAGAAATCTTCGAGCGTGATGCCCGTATCAGTGTACTCGGTGTCAATGACGGCTTTGCCGGCTTCGATGAAGGGGGCCATCTGTTCGCACCAACCCTGGTCGAAACAGTCCTCGGTCAAAGCCCAGTCGAAATAAGGAAGCAAATCGGCCACCTGCTCACTGTCGTTCTTCAGGCCGATGGACAGGCCGCGCGTGTGGGCTTCGTCCGCCAGCCAGATGTTGTAATGGAGTTGATCCTGATAAGTCAGCGGGAAACCGGTATCGTTGGTATAGGCGTCTATGTTATCCGGCTCGACGCCGTCGAAACCTTTGTCACGGCACAGATCCAGGCGGGCGCGCAGGATGGGGGCAAGTTTATCAATCTGGCGGATGTCCAGCCATTTTTCACCCGGCCAGCTTCGTAAGCCTTGCCAATGATTTCGGGCGGGAACTGATCCTTGTCCGGGCGCCAGTCCTCCCAGGAACCGGCGCTGATGTAGCAGATGACTTTGCGCCCTTGGGCATGTAAGGCCGCGACGACGGATGCCTCGTTGTCGAACAGATCAATATCATACACTTCGGCATCCACCGAGATGTCCACTGGCAAATCTGTCAGCTGCCACTGCCAGGTAATGCCCGGAGCTGGCTGCCAGATAGCTTTATCGGTTGCAGCCGCTGCCGTGATCTGGGCAACTGCCGGGGAAGCAGGCTGGACTTCGAGAGCTGTTGGCGTGTCTTGAGCTTCTTGCGCGCCGCACGAGGCGAGCAAGAGAAAAATGACGAACAAACGGCAAGTACAGGCCATGCACGTGCCAGCATCCCTGCATGGGGATGGGAGCTGAGCTGTAGATGATTGTGCGCGTCGATGGCCGGGAAGCGCGGCCTCTCGACCAGGGTGGTCTGGGTCACGAGAAGCAGGGCAGGGGTAGAAGGCTTCGAGTTCCATGGATACCTCAACAGGTTGCGGGAGGTATGATTACAGCCTCTATCGTACCACAAGAGGCAGCGAGTGATTCCGTTTTTCATGAAGGCCTCTTGACAAAAGGTTTTATATCGCATATACTCATTTTAGTAACACGTGTTAGTAACTAAGGGAGAAAATGTCCAGTAAACGCACGACCAGTTTCGATGTTGCCAAAATGGCAGGGGTATCCAGGGCAACTGTGTCGTTTGTTCTCAATAATGTTCATGGGGTCAGCATTAGCGAGGCAACCCGCCAACGCGTACTCGACGCAGCCAAAAAATTAAATTACTATCCAGACGCAGCCGGGAGAAAACTGGCTAATGGGAAGTCTTCTACACTGGGGTTGGTATTGCGCCAAAGTCAGGAGCAGGTTTTTGCGGACGCATTGCTGCCCCAAGTTTTGCTGGGCGTCGAACAAGCCGCCACAACGCAAGGCTTTCAAGTCCTCCTGAAACCGCTGGAGCCTGATGACAGCACAGGCTACATGCGTCTGATTAACGAAAACCAGGTGGATGGAATCATTCTCTCTGGACCTCGTCAAGATGACTCGGAGATCATCCGTCTACACCGGGATGGTTTCCCCATCATGCTCATGGGCCAATTGCCGGATGGCAGCCTCCCGTACGTGGATATTGATGCTGTGGATGGCGCAGCCCGCGCCGTCAAACACTTGATCGAACTCGGACATCGGCGTATTGCCATGATTACCAACGCTTCGTTGGAATACACTTCTGCTCAACAGCGCCGTTCTGGCTATCTGAATGCGCTACAAGAAACTGGGATAGATCAAGACGATTCTTTGATAAGAGAAGGAGATTATACGCCTGCCAGTGGTTTCGAGGCGATGAACGAACTGCTAAATATCTCGCCCCGCCCTACGGCTGTCTTTGTCGCCAGCGATGTCGTTGCCCTGGGCGCCATGCAAGCCATCAAGCGCGCTGGACTGAGAATCCCGGAAGATATGGCCGTGGTAGGCTTCGACGACATCCCGCTTTCAGAATACTACGACCCGCCCTTGACCACCCTCCGCCTCCCGGCTTACGGACTCGGCTGGGCAGCCGGTGAACGCCTGGTGCGCCTGGTAAATGCCGAAGGCCTGGACGTGGAGAGCGTGCTGCTCGAATCCGAGTTGATCGCTCGTCAGTCGAGTGTCGGGAATCCGGTTGTGATGTGATCCTTTTTATTTTCCCGTTTCATTAACACGTGTTAGTGTCTTTTGAATGGACACTAATCTGCCAACAGTTTTGATGCAACGACAAACCCTCGCCGCAGACTGTACTATCTCAAGACCGGAAAGGAGGTGATTGCACGAAAATAATATATCTGCTGATATGCCATTCGATTGGATAAAACCATTACCCTACTTTGTAAGGAGGAAGAGTAAAATGAACGCAAGATTCACGAAATTACTTGGCCTTCTCATCGTTGCCAGCATGTTGTTCACTGCCTGTGCACCGAAGGCCACCCCTACCCCAACCCCACAACCGCCAGTGACGACAGGTGGGATAGATTGCAAAGGCGCCAAGGCCGGCGATGAGATCTCGATGCTATATCAGTGGTCTGGCGCTGAAGAAGCCCGGCTGAATGAGATCCTCAAGCCATTCGTGGACGCCTGCGGCATCGTGATCAAGCCCGAATCGACCCGCGACCAGGCGCTGCTGGATACCAAAGTGCAGG
>Ga0210020_1003966_pt1 | contig 11178 bp, 7 predicted proteins | sample CryGeymeta201514_FD_183980 | JGI IMG/M metagenome (GOLD analysis project Ga0210020, IMG submission 183980) | Groundwater microbial communities from Crystal Geyser aquifers in Utah, USA - Crystal Geyser metaG 2015-14 (SPAdes) (version 2) | ecosystem: Environmental > Aquatic > Deep subsurface >... | reverse complement strand
TCTCACGCAGCGTGAAAAATCGCAGGTTTGTCGTATCGAGCACTCCATCCTTTTCGTAGTGCCAGTGCCCCTGTAAGAGGTCTTTTATAACCGGGAAATACAAGGTATTGGGCAGCGCGGCCAGGATTTGCCCGTTTGCCGATAAAAACCTGCGCTGCTTTGCAAGCACCCTCCAAGGGTCACGCAACCGCTCCAGCACATCCCCGTAAATAATAAAATCAAAGAACCCGTTCCTGAACGGAAGCTCGATCTCCTCGATATCACCGACGATGACTTTCTCAAGCCGGCCCCTCGCCCGGTCGGCCACGGCTTCCTTCACCTCGACACCGTAGACCTCCTTCACACCGAGCGACTTTAACATCTCGCCAAGCAAACCCTCACCGCAGCCGATGCTTAACACCCGCTTTGCCGTCGAGGGAACCGCCTGGATAATAGACCTATTTATCTTCTGGTAATAAGCATTATCCTTGTTGTGGATATAGGCATTGCTGCCGTTTGCAGAGAGCAAAATGTCTGAGATAAGATTCGCCGAATCCTTTTTCAGCGTCGTTTCGAGGATGAACTGCAAGCGCTCCCGGTACGTGTATCCATGAAGGCACCGCTCTTTAGCCAAGCCCGCCATCTCTTCCCGTTTCTTCTCGTTCTTGAGATAGTGGTCGATCTTCTTAACTAACTCATCCGGCGATGAAAACACGTCGATCTCGCGCCCGATATCAAAATATTTGCCGAGGTCCGCTCTGGAGGTATCCACTAGCTGGAACCTCCCACACGCGGCGATCTCAAATGTTTTGGCATTGGGCGAAAACGCCATCACCCGGCGCTTGTTCCCATCATAATGGGAATCATCATCGAGCGACCGGTGGATATTTATATTGATCTTAGCGCCCGCATAATACTTCGCCGCATCGGCGGCATAGACGACCTTGTTCGAGATAACGTCTTTGAGCTTGGAAAAAGATTTTAGACTATCCCACCACTGCCCGACAATCCGCACCTTCAAGCCGCTTTTTACAAGATGCTCGGCGATCTCATCGACAAGCTCGATCCTGTTAAACAACCCCGAGCCGACCAGGCAAACATCCGACTCATAATGCGACACGGACATCTTCTTATGCACCTTCGGAAACGCAGCAAACGGCAGATGAAACACATTCACACACCCGAACTGCCGGTAAACATCGACCGCATTCGCCTCGACCGTAAACACATAATCATAAACGCCCGCATACTCAAGCGCAGAATCGATCTCGAAGGGGTCGTCGACAACCCACAGCGCAGTAGCGACCCCCATCTTCTTTATCGAGCGTACAATCGACACCGGGATGCACGAACCCCGTATAGTAAGAACCAGATCCGGCTCAAACTCGCTTATGACCTGAAGAAGCGCCGCCGAGGCGTACGTATGAAGGGAATCCGCCGAATAATCGATATCATAACTCTGCCGCACGTGGTCGAAGGCGATATCGAAGAATTTGATGTGAGCCGTGAGGTCAAACAGCCGGTAGTCGACATCCATCTCACTGAGCGTAAGATCGATATACCGATCAAGCGATTCGTGAAACGGACTCGGGCCTGAATTCACATATAAGACTTTCACCTGCGACCCCTTCTGCGATTACTGTAACTATTGGTAAAATGCCGTGCGATTATTGCTGTGTTTCTTGTAGATAAAAAAGATAAACAAAAAAAGAAAGCCTCTTGAATCCTTAGCTAGCAAGAGTCTATACCAGAGACCCGGCGTTGTAAAGTAAACGTGTGAGGCGTTAGCGCTATGAGCTGGCATAATACCTAAAACGTTTATTGATATTATTATCAGAAGAATAATATTGCAGAAACAAGAGCTATCCACCCAAGAAAGTTCTCTCGGGTGGATAGCGTAGATTAACAATGTCGTTTATCGCTCACAGAGTATAAAACAAGTGAGCTACAAATCGTTTATTCCTACCTGAGCGTTACGGTTACAAATTTCGAGCTTCCATCATTAAGCTCGATCCTTATCCGCCAGATTCCTACCGATAGATTCTTAGTTGCGAGATCAAAGCTATAATGGTTACCATTGCTCCCAAACGAATTACCTGTCGTCGCTGGGCTTGTCGATACACCCTCTACCTCACTGCCGGGCACCCCGTCGACGACCTTAGACAGATAGATTCTGGCAACGGCATTTGTTACAAGATTACCGTTTGCGTCTTGCAACTGGAACTTGACCGGAACTGTGCTGCCATATTTAAATACTGTCCTGTCCCCACTTGCATAAATAGGCGGCAGGATTCGGAAATTAGCGTAGCGCACATAGTATGTCACCGTTTTTATCGTATGGTTTCCGGCATTATCCGTTGCGTCAACCGTAAAGGTATGCGCCCCGACTATAGAAGTATCAATAGCTTCTCCGCTCGCAACGGTCCCTGCTGCCGATGCAAGACCCGATACGGTATCCGTAGCCGTCCAGTTCGCAAGAACAAGCTGCCCTAACGAATACTCAGCTCCATCGCTTGGGATAGAAATGGTTATTAAAGGCGGGGTCTTATCTATTTTTAGCGTCTGTTGCTTAGTTATCTCAACATTCCCGGCCATATCCGTCGACCGATAATAGATAGTGGTCTCTCCTTCGGCCGTTATCAAAAACTGGCTGGTATAGGTAACCCAATCTTCGCCGTCAAAGCTATATTCCGTTTTGGCCACACCCGAGACATTATCAGTTGCTATAAGTGTTGCCTTGACATCTGACACGTACCAGTCGTTTTCACCAATGGTGCCCTCCAGGATTAACCTGGTAACCGGCGCCGTTTTGTCTATTTTGATCACTATCTTCTTGTATGTTCTATTGCCCGCCTTGTCTTTTGAGCAATAATAGACATCGGTAGGCCCATCACCCGGAATTGCTATCGGACCGGTATACGGGTACCACGGTCCATCACCAATGCTATAGCCTATCCTGTCGACACCCGAGCCCCCATCCCCTACTGAGAGAGATAGCTCAGGGGATGAATACCAGCCATCGCCGATGTTGGTCGTAACGGTCGGCGGTATCGTATCGATCCTCACCACATATTCCTGGACGGGTCCAACGTTTCCCGCATTATCTATTGAGCGATAGTAAACCGTAGTGGTTCCTTCATCTGAAACCGTAAACGGCCCCATGTACGGAGTCCAGTCCGTGCCGCCGAAGTTATACTCGGTTCTTGCAACACCCGAACCATTGTCTCCAGACACGAGAGTTATTTGAGCAGGGCTTGTGTACCAGCCATTGTCACCACCCGGCAGGCTCGGGATGATAGTGGTCGTTGGTACCTCGGGATCGCGGTTAACCGGGATGCAATGCCCACCCTCCCCATCATCAATGGCTTCGATATTGCCAGCATTGTCTATCGATCTGTAGTAAAGGGTTGTTATACCCTCAACATCTATGGCAAAAGGCCCTGTGTAGGTAATCCAGTTTTCACCGTCAAAACTGTATTCAGTCCTTGCAACACCAGAGCCACCTTCATTATCAATTGCAGTCATGGTAACGGTCACGTCTGAGACATACCAGTCGTTTTGCCCCATGATTCCCTCTAATATAACGGTCGTAATAGGAGCTATCGTATCTTGCTTTAGAGCCTTCTCGCGAGTTTCCTCGACGTTACCCGCCCTATCCGTTGACCGGTAATAGAGCGTCATCGCACCCTCGGTTGAGACTATAAACGGGGCTGAATACACCATCCAGTGCTCCCCATCGAAGCTATATTCGGTTTTGGCCACGCCGGAAATATCATCCATCGCTGTAAGTTGTACCTGGATATCCGAGACATACCAGTCGTTATCACCCAGATCCCCGTTCAGGATAGCCGCACTCGTGGAAGGAGGGGTCTTATCTATATTTACCGATGCCTGCTTGGCCTCCTCGGTTCTTCCCGCATTATTTATCGAGCGGTAATAAACGGTCGCCGTTCCTTCTTCTGAGATCGTAAACGGCTCGTTGTATATATCCCAGGCGGCGCCATCAGAGCTATACTCGGTTTTCGCCACGCCTGAAACTTCATCAACTGCGGTAAGTTGTACCTGAACATCAGATTGATACCAATCATTCTGCCCCAGCATGCCGCTTAATGAAAGCGAGGTGACAGGCACCGGTACGGCAATCTTGACCACCTGTTGCTTCGCTGGCTCAACATTACCCGCTTTATCCGTCGAACGATAATAGGCAGTCGTCGTGCCTTCAGCCGAAACGGTAAACGGAACCGTATATGTAGTCCAATCGGTATCGTTAAAGCTGTATTCCGTTTTGACTACCCCTGAGCCATCCACACCATCGGATGCCGATAAACTCACTTGAACAGCCGAAGTATACCAACCGTCGCTACCCAGGTCACCGGAAAGACTGACTTGCGTTAAGGGAGCTGTTTTATCCAGGGCAGTTACCCAACCGTTCGGCGTTGTCCAGGGAAGATTATCCTGCGCTGCATTGACCCCATACGGATAGTCGACAAAACCGTCTCGATTGTTATCGGGGGAAGTCCAGTTGCTCCAGTAGTTCCCTCCGGTTGGCTTTGCTAAGTCGAGGGTGTTATATAGCCATGAACCATCAAAACGAGCTTGGCCTCGATTGTTAATGAAATTGTTATTGTAGACTTTATTGTTACTGCAATAACCCATGTATAAGCCATAAATATTGTTTGTGCTCATTGACCAGGCATTACTAGAGATATTGTTCCTTGTAAGAGTATTGTTATTTGACCAGTAAAAATAAAGCCCATATATTTCATTTCCATTGACAGTATTTCCCGTAAAACTATTGTTTGAGGACCCATTGGTTACCCAAAAACCACAATATCGGTTGCTATTTGCGGAGTTGCCAGCAAAGCTGTTGCTGCCATCGTTTTCCTCGAGCTTTATTCCAACGTTACCATTAGCGTTAGCGGTATTATCATTACAGGTATTGGCATCAGAGCGGTTGAGAAGAATTCCGTGATACGTGTTTAAGTTAGCAGTACTATTAGTAACTGTATTATTGCTAGAATAATTAAGCCATATTCCACAGTACTTATTTAAACTAGCGTTACTACCGGTAACGCTATTAAAATTAGACCTGTAGAGGTGTATTCCATACATAAAGTTATTGACCGTAAGATTTTCAATCTTAACGCCGGTTCTGTCCGGAAGATAAACCCCATTGCCGGTACCACTTCCAATAACCGCATGGCCGTTGCCGTCTAAGGTTATGCCATCGTTATCTATCTGGATAGTCTCGGTCACGTCCTGGGTTAAAGTGGCTACCTTTGCGTCTGCATCCCAAGTGCCGATACCCGGTTTGCTCCATCCGTTATCACTAAGAAAAATCGTAGACGGCCTCGGTTGGATAAAAATAAGGTGCGCCTTGGAGAGGTCCTGGGTGTAGGTATAATTTCCGCTCGCATCTGTAGTAAAGGCCAGATGATTATGATAATTGTCTGCATACATATGGTAGGTGGTCAGAGGAGTAAATCCTCCTAAAGTTATCTGTGCCGATGATGAGTTAGAAGCAGGTTCGATGTGTAGAGTAATCATTTCAGGTACAGATTCAAGAACAATCTTGATCGGCTCTGAGCTATCTAGGGTCACATTTATGTACTCGCTGTTTGTGAGTTCAAAATATATACCTGTATCCTCAAGTTTTCCCGGCGTTTGAACCTCTGTAGGCACCTGTGGATCGGCCAGGTAATTGGATGTTATCGGTAAGATCGGCAGCTCTGTCTCCGCCCAAGCTACCCCTATACTCATCAGGCCCAAGAACAGAGCTGTTAACAGTAGGATTCCGAGAGTCTTTCTCATACGTTCTCCTCTCCACCACATCAAAACCTTCAATCAACACTTCAGAAGCCTTAACCCTAATAAGCTATCCCTGAATTAGGAGTAAAGGCTTGGTCCGATAATAATTACCAACCCCTTTACTATCAGATAAAGAATATCCGCTGAATGCTCAACGGTGGTTTGTTGCCCTGGAATCATTTTCAGACGATCGTCTAAATAAAAAAACCAACGATTATCCAAAGCATTAATGGGCCTGTTTATGAATTGCATTGATCCTAATGCTAAATGCTGTGATAGTAGAAAACGATTTAAAGCTTGCTGCAGTGTTTCTAGTGGTATCGATAAGAAAGAAGTTTTAGTGCTAAGTTCCTTTATGCAGTGCGGATAAAACTAATCATGATTAACTGTGTAATATGCAATATTATGTATATCGGCATCAGCACATAAGTCTTTAATAAAGCGGTTAAAGCTGAGGCAAGCAAACAAAAGCCAGGCCACAAAAGGTTTCTAAGTGACCTGGCCTATTGAAAGTAGAGTGGTAACTCTACTGATTGAATAGCGAACATTGCTACCTTATCTCTTTCCATGCGCCCCTTAACTCTTTTAAGAGCACCTCTACTTGTTTAATCTTTTTGACATCATTATTTGCATTTGCGATAGTAAGCTCTTGCAGCATATGAACATACAGGCCTTGCAAGTTAGCCGCCACTTCTCCGCCTTCTTCCATATTAAGCGACGCAAGCAGCTCCTCGATAATAGCTATTGTCCTTGTTATAAACTGAATCTTTTCTGCCATTTTACCTTGGTTGATACAAAATGCGGCCTTACTGAGGCGACTTATGGCTCCATCATAAAGCTGTATGATAAGATCTAGCGGATTCGCAGTGGTAGTCACCATGGTATCTGTATATGCGTTTTGGGCATAAGCTGTATTCATCTTATCTGTCCCTTCTTATTTATTGCCACTAAGTGCTGCGAATTGTTGCGCCATATAATTTCCCTGGCCCTGAAGCTGTTGCACGGTCGCGTCAAGATTATTAAACTTCTTCCTAAGCGCTAGCTCGACTTTATCAAGTTTACGTTGCATCTCTGCTTCTCTCTGAGCCAGCAATTTAGTAGTCGAGCCATAACCCTTTTGCTTATCCGGAATAACGGTCTTTATGTATGTATCAAGAGTTGGCTCCAGAGAAGTGGCCATGCTATTTAGTGTTGCCATAACATTCTGATCATCAGCTGCCAACGCTTTATCGAATATTGCAGTGTCAAAGCTAAGAACGCCGTTTCTATCATGTGTGATACCTAATAGCGCGAGAGAGCTGCCATTATATGTATTGGTAGTAACTCCCCTTACGGTAGAAGCTAGAGATCTCAATGTGCTATCGGCAGGCAAAACTCCTTGTTGTGTGCTGGTTCCTTGTAGGCTCTTTACCGTATTCATTACTGAATTATAGGCACCCACCAACGAATTGATCTTAGTCTTTAACGCATCGTTGTCTTTCGATACATCAAGGTTAATTGTGGCGCCAGCTGAATCCTTTTTTAAGTTAATCGTCACACCTGCTATAACATCGGTGATGGTATTCGATGATTTCGTCACTGCCAACCCATCAACTTCAAGGGAGGCGTCCTTCGGTATTAGCGATTGCGATAAGCTTGCGATTCCACCGTTAACAAGCCCAGTGGCACCATCGTAGGTGGGATTAAATGCGAGTTTTGACAAACCGGTCATGTCCTGGTCATCGGGGTTCTCCTCAAATGTGCCATCGTTATCTTCATCAACTTTTATAACGATCTTGTTTGCGAGACCCGTTTTGTTAGAAGCCAGGACTAATCTATTCCCCGATCCATCGTTCACTATAGATGCGGTAACATCTGTCTTGGCTGTATTGATAGCGTCCTTGATGCCCGCAAGAGTATTGTTCGTTGAATCGACCGTTATTGCAAAGGCAATGCCACTGCCGACCTGAATCTGCAACTTCTGTGTAGCATACGTCGATAAATCAGCTACGGAATCGGTTGTGTTGGCAAAAGTTGTAGAGTAGATGCTTTGGGCAAACGCTATGTTAATAACTTTGATGGTGTGGCCAGCTGCCGTAGCACCTGCATTGGTAGTTGTGGTGAAGACTGCTGTATCACCGCTAGTAGCCTTCATGCTTATGCTGTTACTATCCTTTAGCGCCGTAACAGCACTCTTGAAACTCGAGACCGATGATAACAGATTGCCGAGACCGCTTATTTTTGCCGCGTAAGCAGCCTCTTTCGTTTGCAACACTGTAAGCGGCTGGCGCTCAACTTGCATAAGCTTGCTGACAATATCATCGGTGTTAATGCCGGAGAAAATCCCCGAAGTTGTTAATGTCATGTTACGCCTCTTTATCGTAATTACTCTTTATACTATCCTGAAGGCGCTCGTAAGCGGTTATTAACTCCTTAGGCGGAATCTGCTTTACCACTTGGCCTTCCTTATCGAGAAACTGGATGACTACGTATTTCTCATCCTGGATAGCAAAAACAGCCTTGTTGTCATTAATTGCAGCCCCTGGCTCTTTTTGCTTAGATACTTTGACCTCTGGGGTTTGACCCTTTTGTTGGGCCGGCTCAGAGGGTTGTGCGCTTTTGATTGCAGCTATATTCAGTTTTATTAGACCCGTCGGTTTTACTTCCATCTTATTTGAAGAGAGGGCGGCCTATGGGCCGCCCCCAATTCTCCCTCCAATTGATTACTGCCTCAGTAGCGTTAATACGTTCTGTGGTAATGTATTAGCCTGAGCTAATACCGAGATACCAGCCTGCTGCAAGATCTGCGCTTTTGTTATATTCGCAGTCTCAGCCGCGAAGTCGGCATCCATAATCCGTGAGTGAGCGGCTGTAATGTTCTCCAAAACGTTTGACAGGTTAGCCGTTGTGGATTGGAACCTGTTAAGAACAGCACCAAGGTCTGCTCTCATGTTCGAGATAACATTAAGGGCCGAGTCGATTCTCTTCATCGTGTTGTTAGCGCCAGTAACCGTCTTAACATCGATATTGCTAAGAGTCTGGGCATCTTTCGTAATCGTAGTAGCGCCAGCACCAAAGCCGAGCTTATTGGAAGCGTCACCGGTGATCTTAATGTCGTCGCTTGAGCTGAGCTCGATGAACCCGTGTGTCGTAGAGTCAGCGTTAAATGCAGCGGTAGCACCAGCAGTAACGGTTACATCAACGCCGATATCCCTACCATCAGCAGCGGTAAGCTCGATATACGTGCCGTTAAGCGCAGCACCAACGCCGGTCTGGCTTGAGTACATGTTGATCCTATCGATCAACTGCTGTTGGGTAAGACCCTCTGTTGCAAATGCAGCGGTAGCGGTATAGTTAAACACCGTTACACCGTTGATATCAAGCTTGTAAGCATCAGCTGCGGCTGCAAAGTCAATACCTTTGTTGGCAACGTTTGAGGTTGTCGTGCCCGTAACGGCGGTAGCTGTTACGCCTGAAACACCACTCGCATTGATAGCGTTTGCTACTGACCATGCGCTAGAGGTGGTCTGGCCGGCGCCACCTGCAACGGTCGCGATAATTTTATTATCATTGATCTGGATGTTATCGCCACCTACGATAGCCACACTGGTAGCAGTAGTTGCAGTACTATCAGCGATCTGACCGATCTGACCTGCCTTTAAGCCCTGTGCAAGCGCAACGCTAATTGTCTGGCCGGCATTGGCGCCAACCTGGAATGCTTTGCTTCCCAGCGTACCATCAAGCAATGTCTGGTTGTTAAACTGGGTCTGCGTTGCAATCCTATCGACCTCAGCGACGAGCTGCTGAACCTCTTTGTCGGTCGCACCACGGTCAAGAGCGGTGTTGGAAGCGTTCGCTGACTGGACGGCTAGCTCTCTAATCCTCTGGAGAGCATTGGTCATCTCATCGATAGCACCCTCAGCGGTCTGTACAAGTGAAACCGCATCGTTTGCATTACGAACGGCCTGGGTAAGACCCTTCATCTGCGAGTTCATCCTCACAGCGATAGCAAGACCAGCTGCATCGTCTTTTGCTGAGTTGATTCTCATACCTGAAGAGAGTCTCTGCATAGCAGTCTGGAGCGGCATGAGGGTCTTGCTGAGGTTTCTTTGAGCATTCAGGGACTGAATGTTCGTGTTGATTACTAATGGCATTTTTCAATTCCTCCTTGAGTTTTCGAGTTTCCGATCTTATGATCTTCAACCCATCTGTCTTAGGCATCCTTGCCTTAGGTTTCTTATCATGGAAAGCCTACCTTATCCGGCCGGTTTAAGGGAAAGCCTTCCACAACAAAAATGGCCTTACGGTAGGTATCGTCAGGCCATTAGCTTTTCTGCACAGGATTTGAGAAAATTCTTAAGAATTATGGGTCTTGTTTTGAAGGTTTCTCGGGAAGTAGTTCACCTATGTTTTGAAGAGCCGCTTCTGAGGTTGATGCGGCAAGACTGTTCTCTTCGAGAATAGATTTATAGATCTCCGCGCGATGCACCGGGATGTCTTTTGGGGCTTTGATCCCGATCTTTACATGATCATCTTTGATCTCTACTACGAAGATTTCTATATCTGTTCCTATATGTATACTCTCGTTAAGTTTCCTGGTAAGAACCAGCATTGCATCTCCTAATATTTATGAAACAATTAACTAAGATCTGTTGAACAAACGGTGCTTGGTCGTATAGTCCTCGCTAGACAAGATAACCTGTTTTGCCGTGTTATTTCTAGTGTTAATGATAACCGGCGCCTTAAGATTAGCAGTCATCTTCTTCGGATCTTTCGGAATAGTCAGTATCGACAGCATAACCCAGCCTTCGTCGGAGCTGTCTTCGGCTCCTCCGGCTACCTCGAGTTTCTCCAGGTCAATCTCATTTACGGTCGGCTTGTAATTCTCAAAAAACAGCCATGGATCGGTCACGACAAATGCAACGTCCGGTGCGTCCACGGACTGAAGCCAGGCAAAGGGACTATCCTCTTTGTGAGGAATAAGGATGAACCGCTCCGTTTCTGGAAATCCGGGGATTTCATCGACGAAACGAATTACGTTCGCCTCATCGATTTCGACTTGACCAAACCTCGTAGTCGTAAATTGAATCCTCTTTGTACTCGTTCTTTCAGCAAGTTTTACCATAATGCTCCGGAAGCCCCCGCAGGCTATACCTCGTGCCTGTTTGCTTCCTTCTCTCCTTTGCTCGTTTAATAGTAACCCTAACAAAGTGCTTTTAAAACACTCTAGTTATTGGTTTAAGAACCTTTACTTACATAACGCTAGATAGCGCTACCTCAAGAAATCAATGAGCGATTTTTGCAGCGCCGTGCTGCCGGCCATTAAAGCCGCCTGATATACGTTCTCATCCATCTTGAGCCTTGTGATGACTTCTGCCAAATCGGCATCTTCTACACCGCTAAGGGCTTTTG
>Ga0210020_1003951_pt1 | contig 11205 bp, 10 predicted proteins | sample CryGeymeta201514_FD_183980 | JGI IMG/M metagenome (GOLD analysis project Ga0210020, IMG submission 183980) | Groundwater microbial communities from Crystal Geyser aquifers in Utah, USA - Crystal Geyser metaG 2015-14 (SPAdes) (version 2) | ecosystem: Environmental > Aquatic > Deep subsurface >... | reverse complement strand
TTTCTAAAATGGAAAGGACATTTTTCTTTTTGGGGTTCTGCCCGTAAAGATATTCGGACAGTGTGGCGGGGCTAACTTCGCTCGGACGGCTCGGCATTCCTCCCCCAGACCCCATCCTGCCGAGCCGTCCTCGCTTCGGGATGGAAAATAGCTCACCATTTTTGTTCTTGACTAAGGAATAGACATGTTGTAATACCGCATCGGTAGTTCTTTAACAAAATCAAATGAAAGGAGGAGTCATGGACCCGCAAGGCATCCCTATCGTGTGGGCTTCAGCCCTCACTAAGAGCAACAAAACAACCTTCACTACCTTCAGTAAAGAAGTTGTAGTTGAAGCACCCCGAGCTGTTATTGTTAAACTTTTGGATGCCTGCAACGGAGGCAGAAAGTTGAGTGAGGTTATCGACATTTTGTCTCAGGATTGGGACGGTGCGTCGATCGAAAGCCTTCTTGAAGAGTTGTTCCAAAAACAAGTAATTGTCGACGGGAAAACTCTGGAAGATGAGTTCTGGAAAACTGTCATGAACCCGATGCGGTTCCCGACAAATGTCAGTGATGAGGATGTGGCGCGTTTGGTTTCTCAAGCCACTGAAAGGCATCGCAAAGAGAACTTAGAGGAGGTTTATGAACCTTCAAAAAGTAATCTCTCTGAGATTATCAGCCGTCGCAAATCTGTCCGTGTTTTTTCTGGAGAGACTGTTGATTTTCAAAATGTCATCGATCTGCTCTGGAGTGCGTATGGAGAATGCCTGACGGCTGATGGACAGCCTCATCGCTCCGTGCCATCCGCTGGAGCACTTTATCCTCTAATGATCCATGTCGGACTGTTCGCAAAAACAGGCGATTTGGATCCTGGGGTATATCGAGTGCTTTACGGTCAAGGGGGTTCCGTCGGCTTCAGGTCTGTCTCAACAGATGTATTGAGGTTCGCCAGATCCTTCTTGAGCCCTGCTGGTATTCAGAAAGGAACTCACGGAGTTATTGCCATTAGTGGTTCTTTCACAGTATCGAACCAAAAATATGGCAATCGAAGTATGTTGTACGTTTCTTTGGAAGCTGGGCATTCTGCTCAGAATATACTCTTGGAAGCTACTCGCCAGGGTGTTGCAACTCTGGAAATCGGAGGTTTTGTGGATGAGCTTCTTGCTCAAGCTATCGAACTTCCTGATAAATACCATCCGCTTACTCTCGTTGCTTTTGGCAAAGAGGGTGCGCAAGCTGATCCCGAAAAGTCCTCAACGTTACAAGTTGATTGGGCGATTCCAATGGCTAAGGGTTACGTTCCTGGCTTTGCCATCGCTTCAGCTCGTTTGTCAGAAAAACGGAGCTGGTCACACGGTAGAGATCCTTCTCCTGAGATGGCTCTGAAAAAAGCAATCTCTGAAGCCAAAGAATGGACATCTTGCGGATGTATTCCAGAGTTGACCTGTGCTACTTATCGTAAATTGGATAATGTTATCGACCCTCGAGAAGTTATCCGATTTCATAAGAGCCAATACAGAATCAAGGGTTTCCCGTTTGCACAGTTTGACGAAGGCATGAGGTACAACTGGACTAAGGGGTCGGATTTGGGTGGTAATGAATTTTATATTCTTGCCGACCATGTCTATTTCCCATATTTTCCAGAAATACCTTATTACTGTTTCTCAAACTCATCAGGATGCGCTGCGCACCCGGATCAGCAGACGGCGATTGAAACTGGAACTCTTGAACTGATTGAGAGGGATGCATTCATCAACTCATACTTCTGTCGACTCGATATGCCAATAGTTTCAGAAGGTACGCTTCCAGATCGTATCCAAAAGCGTATTAATGAGCTACGGGGTGTTGGGTTTGAAGTGTGGGTTGTCGATCATTCACTTGATCTGGCACCTGTGGTATTTGTCATGGCTCAAAGTGCAGAGCACACTTTTACCACCTGTGCGTCTTGTTCCAGTTTTGATGTTGAGCACGCTGTCAGCCACGCACTTATGGAGGTGGAGGCATCTGTTCTTCATCGCCTGCAAAACGGTGTGCCAGACAAGATTCGTCCAGACGAGGTCATTTGGCCTAACGATCACGGTCGTCTTTATGGCCAGAAACAGTACTTTCGCCGTGCAGATTTCTTGGTTACAAGCCAGAGATATCTGTCATTTAAAGAAGTGGGAGGCAACACTTCCAAGGTGTGGGACGATCTGCTTGGTTGTTTTGAGAGCAAGGGCTGGAGACATTTGGTTGTTCCGCTCGAACTCTTGGATGACTATGGTGGAAACGGCGACCTCAGCATTGTCAGAGTGCTGGTTCCTGGAACTGTTCAGATGACCTTTGGTTATCGGCAAGAACCTGCCGGAATGAAGCGTCTGTACGAAATCGCCGAGAGGTTTGGACGCGGAAAGATGACGTACGGTCAGCTAACCAAGTTTCCTCACCCTTTCGAGTGATGACCGAGGCGGAAAGCTAACAGCTTTCCGCCTCTTTTTTATTTTGCTAAAATGAAGCCATGAGCAAAGATTTATCACAAATTGAATTTTATTTCCCAAGCGGAGAATTTAAAGATAAAACTGCGATTGTTGACGCAATTATTTCTCTAATGAAAGACCGCGAGAGTATAAACTATTCTGGTTATTCTGATGCAGAACTCTTAAGACAGGGTTTACTAGATCATGTCGGAAATGGAAGTATTGAACAGTATAAGAAAGTTTCTGGAGAGCAAAAATTGGAGATAGAAAAAGTTATTTCAGAAACTATTGGGAAGTGTAACAATAAATTACCGGTCCCGACAAAGAACTTTGTCTTTGTTCATCCATATTTTACAACCAAGGAGGACGAGGTCTTTGAGGGTGTAATGGCTGTGGCAGTATACAGTTGTGTTTTTCATTTGTTTGTAAATCTAGATGAGTACACAAAAAAATCTCTTGAAAATACTATTGCTCACGAACTTAATCATACAATTTATTACTACCATCATTATGATAATTTTAATGATTATACGCTCTTAGATGAGATTCTCCTAGAAGGCCTAGCGGAAAATTTTAGAGAGCAATATTTTAATCCTGAAATTACGAAATGGGCGGGGGCATTAGAAAAAGAGGAGGCCTTCCGAATTTTAAAAGATTTAGATAAGAACATACTAGAATCAAGAGATCAAAAAGTGATAAAAGAATTTTTATTTGGGAATAATAAATATAAAAGATGGAGCGGATATTCTACAGGCTACTGGTTAGTTAAAGAGTTTATAAATAGAAACAAAGATATATCTTGGGATGAGTTAATGAAAACTAATCCTAAAAGATTTATTGAAATTTTAAAGTAAAAAGTGGTGCAACAATCTCGAAAGTTGTTGCACCACTTGGGGGAGCAGGTGGGACACCTGGGCTACTTGCCGGTGCCGCACTTGCCGTTGCCACCACCACCGGAGCTGCACTGTTCCTGGCACACGATCGTGCCGGGAACAGGCTTGTCCTTGGAGGTAATTTCCAAGAGAACTTCTTGGGGTTCTTCATGGCAGTCTCCGTTCTGGAGTTGTGGGTGTACAATGCGAAGAACGCCTCCGCATCCATCTTGAAATATAATCTATACATTAATTATTGTCAACAAGAACAAAAATGGTGAGCTATTTTCCATCCCGAAGCGAGGACGGCTCGGCAGGATGGGGTCTGGGGGAGGAATGCCGAGCCGTCCGAGCGAAGTTAGCCCCGCCACACTGCCCGAATATCTTTGCGGGCAGAACCCCAAAAAGAAAAATGTCCTTTCCATTTTAGAAAAAATCCACTCCCGCGAAAATCAAAAGAGCAAGGAACATTTTTTCTTTTTGGGGTTGCCGAGTGAAGCGAGGCGGTGGCGGGGCTTTCGTGGAGCGTACGATTCAATTCAGAGCCACCACGCGCTTCGCGCGTGCGATTAGTCGGGATTGCTTTCAAAATAAGTTCGAATTTTGTACAATAGACACCGCCATAAAAACCCCGTACTGTACTAGTACGGGGTTTTCATGTTTAGTTTGTTAGGAAGCTCTCTAAGAGAATACGAATACAGGGGCATAGCCTGTTACGTCTGAAAATACTCGGTAAAAACAATAAACCCAACTGTTAAAGAGTTGGGTTTATGCGTAAAGCAGGGGGTTTTGCTTTATTGCCATTTATTTACGTCTTTTTTGGCTAAGGTTAGCCTAGGCGATTTTTGAGGCACGGTACTAGGATAGTGTAACACAAATACACAACTTTGTCAAGTGGTTTATTGTCAAAATTATGACAATAAATAAAGGCTATTTTCGTTTTAGAACTTTTTTGACAGCTGTCCTAATATGTTTTACGCCCATGCCGAAATGCTCAATGAGCTCTTTTGGATCTCCGGACTCGCCAAAACGATCTCGAACGCCGATAAATTCCATAGGAACAGGATAGGTTTTTGCGAGACATTCGGCGACAGCTCCGCCAAGGCCACCTGCAATTTGATGTTCTTCAACAGTGACGATGGCTTTACAGTCCTCGGCTGCGGCTATGACGGTTTTTTCATCAAGAGGTTTAATTGTGTGTGAATTTATGACGCGACATTGGATCTTTTGTTTTGCGAGTTCATCTGCGGCCTTGAGCGCATTCCAGAGAAGAGGACCGCAAGCGATAATCGCCACATCTTTTCCTTCTCGCATGACGGTTGCCTTTCCAATGGTGAATGGAGTGCGTTTTGTCGTGAAAACAGGTGTACTCTCTCTTGCATAGCGGACATAGCACGGCCCATCCCATTTTGCGATGGCAACGGTGGCCTTTTGTGCTTCGTGAAAATCACAAGGAGCAATAACCGTCATGTTTGGAATAACACGTGTAATGGCAATGTCTTCGATGGCCTGATGTGTTGCGCCGTCCGGTCCGACGGAAACACCCGCGTGGCTTCCGATAATTTTTACATTTACATCATTCAAACAAATATTCGTTCGGATTTGTTCCCAGGCGCGTCCCGGGCAGAACATGGCATAGGAAGTAATGAATGGGATTTTGCCCCCAAGCGCAAAGCCGGCCGCAGAGGCGGCCAGCAACTGTTCTTGAACGCCAACTTGTACAAAACGTTTGGGGAAGAGCTTTTTGAACTCCGCATTACGCGTGGAGTCGGTTAAGTCTGCGCAAAGAACAACAATGTTTGTGTTTTTCGCGGCCGCCTCAACAATGCCTTCCCCGTATCCATCGCGGGTGGGAATTTGTTCTAAATCTTTGGCGAATAAATTTTCTGCGAGATAGGCTTCTTTTTTTAACATATTATCGTTTCTTGTGATCAGCTTTTAATTCTGCCGCCTCTGCGCGCAACTCTTTCATGGCTTTTCCTGCTTGGTCATCTTTAAAGGGGGCGCTATGCCAATGGAAATCATTTTCCATAAAGCTTACGCCTTCGCCGGGAACCGTGTATGCAATAATCACGATCGGTTTTTGACGGACGACCTTTGCTTCTTCCAGCGCACGCACAATATCGCGGATATCATTTCCATTACATTCAATAACAAACCAATGAAACGATTCGTATTTTTCACGCAGCGGTTCAAGCGGCATGATATTTTCCGTGTCGCCGTCAATTTGAATATTGTTACGATCTACGATAGCGATGAGATTATCTAGCTTGTTTTTTCCTGCGAACATAGCCGCTTCCCAGTGAAGCCCGGCTTCATGTTCGCCATCGGAGGTGACACAGAATGTGTGATAGCTTTTTTTGTCCATTCGAGCGGCGTAGGCGATACCGGCGGCTTGTGCGAGGCCTGCGCCAAGCGGGCCTGAAGTTGATTCAAGTGCAGGCATGAGAACACGTTCCGGATGCCCCTGCAGGCGAGAGCCGAACTTTCGGAGTGTTAAAAGCTCTTTCTTGGGGAAATAGCCTGCCTCCGCCATGGCGGCATAGCGAATGGGACAAACATGTCCATTGGAAAGAATGAGCCGATCTCGGTCTTCCCAAAGAGGTTTTTTCGGTTTTTGGTTGAGAACGTGGAAGTAGAGAACCGCGAATATATCTGCTAAACCAAGCGGCCCGCCCTGGTGACCGGAACCAGCGTGCACCAGCATCTCAATAACATGCTGGCGGAGCTTGTTCGCGATCAGTTCAAGACGCTTTACTTCTTTTTCATGAAGATGCGGTATCATAGGAATTTAGGAACGCCTAATTTTGGAGAAGAATTTTCTTACGAAGAAGAGTACAAGCCAAGTAAGGATTCCAAGAACGATAAAGATGGGAAGCAGGAGCCCAATCAAGAAGACACTTGCTGCGATAAGAGCATCAACGGTTCCTTGAAGCGTAATGACGAGTCCTTGAACAGCGGCACGGAAGGTCTCACCGGGCTTCCAGATGCGTGTAGGAGCTTCTACGCGCGCTTCTTCCGTCATTGTGACCTGAATGGTCGCATAATCCGTACGATCGCTTAGATAACGCATTTGGCCCTGAAGCTGTTCAATTTGGGTTCGAACTTCCGCGAGTCGGCTGGTTACATTTAATGTGTCTTGTACAGTCTTTGCTTGCTTAAGAATCTCCAGATACTGAGCCTCCTCAGCCTTTGCTGCTGTGAGGCGCGCATCCAGATCAATATAGTCCGCGGTTACGTCTACCGCATTTGTGGATTCGGCAAACACCGTTGAGGCAAGCTGTTTGATTTTTTCTCGTGTGGTATCAAATTGCTCCACCGGAACACGAAGCGTGGCTTGAGCTGTTTTTATACCCGCGCGGTCCTGAATGGTTGCATTTTCGACAAAGCCGCTCACTTTATCAGCGATTCCCCGCAAGTCTTCCAAACGTTGTGTGGCATCGTCCACGCGAAGCGTAAGACTCCCATTTTGAATAATTTTTGGTCCAATGAGTGCACGGTCTTCCGGCGTGGCTCCGGTTGGTGTCTCGGGAGGCATGGGAGCGAAGCTTGTTTCTTGCATCATCTCAGGCGCACCAACGACACTAGCAGAATCCATCATCATTTCACCCCCACCAAAGAGGGGAGACGTGTGCCAGTTAATTGCGCGTGAGGACTGATAAATGAGAGCTATGATTGCTAGAATAAAAAAAAGACTCAGAAGAAAAATAGCGGCCCAAAAACGTTTTCTGGTTGTTTCTGTGTATTTGATAGGAGGCATATGCCAACAGCATACCTGAAATGCAGACAGGAGAAAAAGAAAACCGCTCCGACATAAGCCGGAGCGGTTTTGCACTTCTATTCCTAATTAGTTTACGACATTAATCGTCGCTTGCGTTGCCGGGTAGCCTCCATCGTTGTAGTTGAAGGATCCAACCGTTGTAAAGCGGCGCGTGTACTCTTCATTCGGCTGTAAGACAGGCGAGTTGAATGCGTCTGAAGCGACCGAGTGGACATGGTTATCACGGTTTACCCATGTAACTTCTGAACCTACTTTAACGGTAATCGTCTTCGGAACGAATCCGCTCTCCACAGACCCAATAGTTACGGTTACAAGTGCGCCGGCAAGATTTTTATCCTGCGAAATAGTTGGCGACAAGGTCATAACATCGGCCGGATTGTAATCGGCGACCGTTGCGAGCGGTGTACCGATTTGGTAGTTCACGAAGAAGGCGTCAGCGATGTCGTCAATACGGTTGTTCCAGTTAAGGCCGTAAAGCGTTTTCGCGAGCTCTTCTGATGGGACATGGCGCAAGACACCACCTCCGTCAACAACATACGTTCGTGGGTCCGTGTCGACTTTTACCATTTTGTATCCAGGGTGATAGGTGACATTGCCTCCAAGAGGAAGCGCTTGAAGCGAGGTGTCCGGAATAGTTTTGACCGTGTCAAAATTCGGGTACCAGCTGAAGTATGTTTTTTCATTCGGGAAGGTGTAGCGCTTTCCATTTTCAGCGAAGTAATAGACGCTGGACCAGGACTCTCCCTTAATAAGATCACCGGCACTGAAGCTGGTTGTTACGGCAGCTTGTGAAGCAAGTGGCGCTGCGAGCATAGCCACGGAACCTAAGATAGCTAAGCTGCGTTGCAGCAAATTTTTCATAGACATGAAGAAAGAAAAAAAGAAATAAAATGAATAATGGCACTCCCTAGTATGCCGTGAGCTACTTTGCGCGTCAAACGCTATTGGACAAGGAAGCTTTCCGAAGTAACCACGGTTTCGAGTCCGGTCAAATCTTTTGCCTTTCCGACGATGGCATAGAACCCGGGGGTTGTTATGGGACCTACGTTCGCTGTGCAGATAGAACTGAGACACTCCTTTACCAGGGAATTATTAAACCAAATTTGTGTGGATGCGATGCCATCATCATCCGAGGCTTGTACGGTTGCGTCGATTGTTTCTCCTGAATAGATGAGGGTCTTTCCAAGAGCAATCGTTGTGTATGGATGTGGATTGTCTACAACACGAACTTCTTGCGAAGCAGACTGATAGGTATTGCCGAGAATATCGCGCGCAATTGCATAAACTTCATGTATCGTTCCGGTCGGGGAGGAATCTGTGTCTGCGTACTGGCAGATTCTCAGATCGGTGCAGCTTCGAATAAGATTTTCATCAAGATAGATTTCAAGATATTTCGTTGCAATGTTCTGGTCAACTTCGCTTGTTATTTCGAGAATGCCACCGCTTCGGATTTCGGGCCTGGTCACAACAATGCGGACGCCGCTTTGACCCGATGTATCAAGCGTCACGCCTTTTGTTGCACTGGCGGTTGCACCGTTTGTCCAGCTGAATTCAGCGACAGCGGTTGAAACGTCAGGAGAAGAGGGTATGGTTACTGAAACATTACACGGACTACTCGTGCAGGTTTTTTCAAGGATGCCGTTCCAAAGCACTCGGATCTGAGAAAGACCGCTGTTCAAGGTCGCGCTTGCAAACAAATCGATAGAAGCATTCACCGTTGCGCTTGTTTTGGATGCGGTCAATGTACCGCTTGCTACTACCGGTTCAGGCGTAGGTGTGGGCGAGGGTTCCGGAATTCCTGGAACGACGAGCCCCTTGTCTGAAGAAATGGAAGTTATGTTTGTTGTTATGGCCGAAACATCAAACTCGCTTGGAGTTGTGATAGAGCTTCCGAGTGTATAGTTGGTAAAGTAGGCATCCGAAATGTCGTCGATTTTGGTATTCCAATCGCTGCCATAAAGAGATGTGGCCATTTCTTCTGTTTCAACCCAGCGCAACGTTCCACCGGCATCAACAGCATAGACGCGCGGATCCGTCATAATTTTCACCATGCGGACGCCCGGACGATACGTGACATTCCCTCCAATCGGATAGCTTGCGAGCTCAGCATTGGTAACGGTTTTCACGGAAGAAAAGTCTGTGTACCAAGTAAAATAAATTTTTTCTGTTGGGAAAACGTAGCGAGCTCCATCGGCTCCAATATAATAGACGGAAGAAAGGGAGCCTCGAATAAGGTCTCCTGTCTGCACCGTCGCGGCTTGGCTCACAAACGGAGGGAGAATGAGACTGAACGCGAGAGCAGTACTGAGAAGGATGTGTTTCATAGAAAGTATCTTTAGTGTACAGAAAAAAGCGGTTTTTATAAAACGTGGCCAATGCGGTCGAGCTTATCGAGAAAATGTTGAATGGTTATTTTTGGGTCCTTTGTTTTGAAGATGGCGCTCGCGATGCAAAAGGCTGTGACGCCATTCTTTGCGAGTGAATCAATATTTCGCAAGGAAATGCCTCCGTCGAAAGCAATGGGAAGCTTCGGACGAAGTGCACGAAGCTGGCTAACCTTTTTCTTCGTGGAAGGAATAAGTTTTTGTCCGCTTTGCCCGGGATGAACACCGAGAATTAAAGCGCGTGAAAACGCAGGGTGATACAAATAGGGCGTGATAGCTTCGACAGGCGTCTCTGGCTTGAGCGCGAGGCCGCCTTGTATTTTGTGTTGCGCGCACCAGTCAAGAATTTTTGTGGAATCCACATTCGCCTCTACGTGCCAGACGGCGCGTGTAAACTGAGGAATATGTTTCCATGACTTCATGACCTTAAGAGGATCTTGAACCATGAGATGCAATTCAATGCGTAATCGCTTAGACCAGCGTTTTGCTTGCGTTGCGTTATGCCAGGTGGTGTTTTTTACAAAACTTCCATCCATAACATCGAGCTGAACGGTGGAAACATGTCCGGCACAGAGTTCGGCTTTTTGTTGCGCGTCATCGGCGTCATGCGAAAGAATCGCGGGAATGAGTTCAAGTTTCATGTGTCGAGAGCGTGAATCCTTCTTTTGTGTCTTGCCGCGGAAGAGGGCTTCGCCTTTATCCATGTATGCAGGATTTTCTTGGCCGCTGGAGGTTTTGTTACCCATCCGCCAAAGACAAGGACATTTGCATGATTATGTTCCCGGGCGAGCTTTGCATCTTCCTCCGTACGCGCTACGAACGCTCGAATATGCTTAAAGCGATTTGCAGCCATTTCCATACCGTGGCCTGTACCGCAAACAAGAACGCCGAGCGCTTGTGGATCTTTTTGCATCGCCTTTGCAACGCGTTTTGCGGCGCTCGGATAATCATCGCCTTCCTTATAGATTGGAGAAAAGTCTTTTACGCGATACCCCTCTTGTGTGAGAGTATCGAGAATTTGTTGTTTTAGGGCGAATCCTGCATGATCGGCTCCTAGAAAAAAGTGGATTTTGTGTGTCATAGATACTTGACCTACATGCGGAATAAACGCATGCTACTCCTTGTCATTATATGCAAGAAGGACAAAAGGAGAAACAGCCGCGCGAGCCGCTTTTCCCAAAAATGGAAGAAGAGATCAATGCGTACTGGAAAAAGCACAATATTTTCGAGCGTTCCATTGAAGAACGCCCGGAATCAAAAAGCTACGTATTCTACGATGGGCCACCTTTTGCGACCGGCCTTCCGCATTATGGTCACTTGCTACAGTCGGCTATTAAAGATGCCGTTCCGCGCTACTGGACCATGAAAGGCTATCGCATTGCGCGTCGTTGGGGATGGGACTGTCACGGTCTTCCGATTGAGAACTTGATTGAAAAAGAATTACAGCTCGGTTCCAAAAAAGAAATCGAAGAATATGGCATTGCCAAGTTCAACGCGGCTTGTCGGAACGCAGTTTTCACCTATGAAAAAGAATGGGGAAGATATATCGAGCGCCTTGGACGCTGGGTTGATTTTGAGCATTCCTACAAAACGCTCGACAATACGTATATTGAATCCATTTGGTGGATTTTCTCCGACTTGTATAAAAAAGATTTTGTGTACAAAGGAACGCGTGTTTCATTGTATTGTCCGCGCTGTTCTACGCCGCTATCGAATCAAGAAATTGCCAT
>Ga0210020_1003947_pt1 | contig 11215 bp, 9 predicted proteins | sample CryGeymeta201514_FD_183980 | JGI IMG/M metagenome (GOLD analysis project Ga0210020, IMG submission 183980) | Groundwater microbial communities from Crystal Geyser aquifers in Utah, USA - Crystal Geyser metaG 2015-14 (SPAdes) (version 2) | ecosystem: Environmental > Aquatic > Deep subsurface >... | reverse complement strand
TTCTTGTGAAGCGGGAACGCCGTTGGCCTTACTGGTTTCGGAAGCAGCAAAAAATAATTTAACTGGTTTGGAGTGGGCGGCAGGGATTCCGGGAACTGTGGGAGGAGCGATCAATGGGAATGCCGGGGCTTTTAAAAAATCAATGAAAAATATTGTAAGAGAGGTTGAGGTCTTCGATGCAAAAGAATTAGGAATTAAGAATTATAAATTAAGGGATTGTCAATTTGGTTATCGGAATAGTCTCTTCAAGAAAAATCCTCATTTAATTATCCTCTCGGTAACGCTTCAATTGAAGAAAGGAAATAAATTGGAAATTGAAAAGAGAATTAAAGAATATTTAAATTACCGAAAAGAAAAGCAACCCCTCAATTTACCTTCAGTCGGTTCCATTTTTAAAAATTCTAAAAATTTTTCGGCGGGAGAACTGGGTGAAGAAGATAAATCTTCTTCTTTATCCACCGAGCTTCCGAAGGAAGCGAAGGTAAGAAAGAGAACGAAATTCTCTTGCGACTTCGCTGCCGCTCGGTTAATTGAAGAGTGCGGATTGAAAGGAAAAAGGATTGGAAATGTGAAAATTTCAGAAAAGCACGCCAATTTTATTGTCAATTTGGGTGGAGGAAAAGCAGAAGATGTCAAAAAATTGATAAATTTGGTAAAGAAAAAGGTTAAAAATCGATTTAAAATAAATTTAGAGGAAGAGATTTGCTATTTAGGGTTTAAAAATTAAAAAAATTTTTAATTTTGAATTTTAATTTTGCATTTTGCATTTTGATTTTTGAATTTTTACTTATCCACACTTGACATCGCTTCTTGAAATGAGAAAATGAAGTAATAGAAAGACTTTTTAGCAATAGTGGTCGACTATTTGCAAAAAAAATTTAAAAGATCGAAAAAGATGGCAAAGAAAAAAACAAAGAAGGGAAAGAAGAGATAAGCTCTCTGCCCCGCCCTCTATGCTCACGACCAAGTTTATAGAATCTTATTTGTTTTTTTAATCATAGGTAAATTAGATAACTTCGATGGTGGGCTTAGAGGGCGGGGTTTTCTTTTTATGAAAATTAATATTTTAACGAAAAATATAAAATTAACTTCAGCACTCAAAAATTTTATTGAAGAAAAAATAAATCCTCTTGAAAAATTTGTCAAAGTTTTGTATAGTGAACCCGGTAGAAGAATTTCAACAACCCCGCCCTCTGTTATGGAGCGGGGTAAATTCGCGAAGCGAGTTGAAATTTCTCTACTGGGTGAAAAATATTATAAACCTGGGAAGCCAAGGGCAGAGGCCTGGATGGAAGTTGGAAAGGAAACCTTGCACCACAAAAAAGGACCATTCTTTTGGGCCGAGTGTCAAATGAGATTTCCGGGGAAAAGTATAAGGTCTACGGCCAGAGCAGAAAATTTGAAGTTAGCAATAAACGAGGTGAAAGACGAGTTGCAAAGAGAATTAAAGGAATATAAAGAAAAGATGATGGCAAAAGAAAAAAGAGGAGCTCGGATTTTCAGAGAAAGAATTTAAATAAAATTTCAATTATGGCATTAGAAAAAATAAAAAATGAGTTGTGGTTTCGAGAAGAACTTTATCCTAACTTTTCTCAGGCATTGAAGGTTTCTAAGGTTTTATTTTCAAAAATCAGTCGAGATAAAAAAGGAAAAACCATCCAGAAAATTTTAATCTTTGATAATCTCCGCTTTGGGAGGGTGCTTGCCTTAGATAATATCGTTCAATTCACAGAGCTTGATGAAAAATATTATCATGAGCCCCTTGTTCATTGTTCGCTTTTTTCACATCCCAATCCAAACCATATTTTAATTATCGGTGGAGGAGACGGTGGAGCATTAAGGGAGGTTGTTAAACATCCGGTAAAATCTATTGACCTCGTTGACATCGATAAAGACGTAATTACCTTAACGAAAAAATATTTTCCGGATTTTACCCAAAACGCTTGGCATGATCCTCGTTTAAAAATTCACATTGAGGACGGTGCAGATTTTGTAAAAAAAACAAAAAAGAAATACGATGTTATCATCCTTGATACTCCCGATCCAGTTGGTCCAGCTATTCCTCTTTTTAAAACAGGCTTTTATTTAGATTGTAAAAAAATTCTGGCACCTGAGGGAATTCTTATGCGCCAAACAGGTTCCAGTATTCTTCAGCCAGAGGAAATGCCGTCTAATTTCCGCCAGATGCAAGAGCTTTTTCCAGAGGTTCAAGTTTTCCTTACCAGCGTTCCAACCTATGTTGGCGGATACTTCACCTTCGTAGCCGCTGCCTTGAAAAAGGGACTATTTTCAAAACCAATCAAAAAAAGATTTAATAAATTAAAATTAGAAACTGCTTGGTATACACCACAGATGCACAAAGCCTCAACCATTTTACCGAGGGAGCTGGAAGGCTCCCTTTTAAAAACCGAATATGGAATTGAATTAGTTGCTGACTTCTATGATTGCGATTATTCAGTCCTCACATCAAAAGAAAAACTTTATCAATTTCCAATAGAACTTTGCAAAATAATAAAAATGAAGCCATTTCAGAAACCATTTGTGGCAGATTTCGGTTATAAATTATCAAAAACAGCCGGACCTTCTTTGGTCCAATTAATTGAATCCAGTAGCATCACCTGCCATCTTTCTCCCCACTGGAGAACCGTTTCTCTTAATATCTTTTCCTGTGAGTCATTTGAGGCAGAGAAAGCTTTTCAATTTTCAAAAGGATTTTTCGGGGCTGGCAGAGGAGTGGCTTTTCTTTTAAAACGGGGTTCACCTGTTTTTCGGAAAGAATTAGACATTGTTGAGATTAAAATTCCTAAAGGAAAATAGCTCTTGAATTAAAATTAGTTTGTAATATAATAAATAATAATTAGATTGTTAATCGCTTTTTGTTTCACTCTTTGTTTTTTCCAAACTCATAGTTTGGAGAAAGCTTTAGAAAACTGAAAAGTTTTCTACGGTAAGCGATTAATTTTTTACCATGGCAAAAACAAAGAGATCCATTCAATGGGTCAAAGAAAAAAATCAAAAATATGCCGGTATTCACTTCATTGCCGAATTTTGGGGAGGAAAAATTATTGAGGACTCAAAGAAGATTGAGAGGATTTTGATTTTAGCAGCAAAAAAAGCCAACAACACCCCCTTAGAAGTTACTATTCACAAATTTTCACCTCAGGGAATAACTGGGGTTGTTTTGTTGGCCGAGAGCCACATTGCTTTGCATCTTTGGAGCGAGTTTAATTACTTAGCAATCGATATTTTCACTTGCGGAGATAAAGCCATACCAGAGAAAGCTTTAGAGTATTTTAAAAAGGTATTTAAACCAAAAAAAGTGGTAATTCAAAAAATAAAAAGAGGAGTAATAGTCAGAGAGGATAAATCCTCTTTTCCACCTTCGCCCCGCCATTTCTAAAAGAAAGGAAAGGGCGGGGCTCGGTATATGAAGAAAGATTTTCTTGGGAAAAATTGGTTTTTTGAGGATTTCCTTCCCGGCGAGTCTCAAACTTCGACCTGGGGATTTCAAATTGAAAAAGAAATTTATTCTGGGAAAAGTAAATTTCAAAAAATTGAGATTTTTGAGACCAAAGAATTTGGTAGGATTTTGGCTTTGGATGGATTAGTTCAACTTTCAACAAAACATGAATTTGTCTATCACGAAATGTTGGTTCATCCGGCTTTGTTTTATCATTCAAATCCCAAAAGAATTCTTATTATTGGTGGAGGAGATGGCGGCGTTTTAAGAGAGGTGGTTAAACATTCCGTTAAAGAAATTTTTTTGGTTGATATTGATAAAAAGGTAATTGAAATTTCAAAAAAATATTTGCCTTCGGTTTCGAGAGGAGCTTTTAATGATAAAAGATTAAAAATTTTTAATGAAGATGCCATAAAATTTATTAAAAGATATAAGAATTTTTTTGATGCAATAATCTACGATTTAACAGACCCCACTGGTCCATCGATGGCTCTCTGGACAACGAAATTTTATAGAGATCTCTCTAAGGCCTTAAAAGAAAACGGAGTTGCCTCATTTCAAACTGCTTACTTAAAAGAGAAATTTGCAAAAAAAGTGAGGGAAAATATTAAAAAAGCTTTCCCTTTCTTTAAAGTGCACAAGGCTTTTGTTGGCTGCTTTCCTTTCGATGAACATACTTTTTCTATCGGTTCAAAAAAGATTAACCTTGATAGAGTAAATTTCGAAACAATCTCTAAAAGATTTAAAAAATTAAACCTCAAAACAAAATATTACTTTCCCGAAATTCACTTTACCTCAGCCATTTTCCCTCAATACTTAAAGGTTTAACGCCGGGTTTTAAACCTTTTAAGATGTTCAACCTTGAAGTTTAAACACTATGAACTCCTTAACAGAGGAGTTTTTATTTGAAAAAAATTAAATTTAGATATATAATTTTAAATATGTCAATAATTACTAAAATTTTTGGGGATGCTAATGAAAAATTTCTAAAGAAGTTACAGCCGGTAGTTGAAAAGATAAATTCCTTAGAATCGGAATTTGAGAAACTTCCTGATGAAAAATTAAAGGAAAAGACTCAAGAATTTAGAGAAAGATTGGCAAAGGGCGAAACTTTAGATAATTTATTACCAGAAGCCTTTGCTTTGGTTAGAGAAGCGGCAAAAAGGACCTTAAAGCAACGCCATTTCGATGTCCAGTTAATGGGCGGGCTCGTCTTGCACCAGGGAAAAGTTGCCGAGATGAAAACCGGGGAAGGAAAGACTTTAGCCGCCACCTTGCCGCTTTATTTAAATGCTTTGGAAGGCAAAGGCTGCCATTTGGTAACGGTCAATGATTATTTGGCTAGACGTGATACCGTTTGGATGGGCCAAATCTATCATCTTTTGGGATTGACTGTTGGTTGCTTAAATCATGAGCAATCTTTTTTGTATGACCCGGATTACAAAAAACCCGCTGAAGAAAAAGAAAAAACAAGAGATGAATTGGGAGGATTTTATGTTGTCGAAGATTTTTTGAGGCCCGGTTCGAGAAAAGAGGCCTATTTAGCCGATATCACTTATGGAACAAACAATGAATTTGGCTTTGATTATTTGCGGGACAATATGGTTTATGATTTATCGCAGCAGGTTCAGAGGGGATTTAATTTCGCCATTATTGACGAGGTTGATTCAATTTTAATCGATGAGGCCAGAACTCCTTTAATTATCTCTGCTCCTGATATTGAGAGTTCAAAATGGTACGAAGAATTTGCCAAAATTATTCCCAGATTAGATTCAAAAACCGATTATCAAATTGATGAAAAAAGAAAGGTTGCCACCCTGACCGAAGAAGGGATAAATAAAATCGAAAAAATTTTGGGGATGAAGAATATTTATGAAGAAAAAGGAATTAGATATTTGCATCATTTAGAGCAAGCCCTGAGAGCCGAAACTCTTTTTAAAAGAGATGTTGATTATATAGCGAAAGATGGTCAGGTGATTATCATCGATGAATTTACCGGGAGATTGATGCCCGGTCGTCGCTGGTCAGGCGGCCTTCATCAGGCAATCGAGGCAAAAGAAAGTGTTCAGGTGCAACCCGAAAGTTTAACTTTGGCTTCAGTTACTTTTCAAAATTATTTTCGGCTTTACAAGAAACTGGCCGGAATGACAGGTACGGCCGCTACCTCAGCTGAAGAATTTGATAAGGTTTATAAATTGGAGGTGGTAGTAATTCCCACCAATAAACCAATGATCAGGGAAAATTTGTCAGATAGGGTTTATAAAACCGAGGCAGGAAAATTCAGAGCAGTCATTGAAGAAATAAAAACGCGACACAAAATTGGTCAGCCAATTTTAGTTGGTACCAGGTCGGTTGAAAAAAATGAATATTTAGGGAAACTTTTGGACAGAGAAGGAATTCCCCATCAAATTTTAAATGCCAAACACCATCAAAGAGAAGGTGAAATTATTGCCCAGGCAGGTAAGAATGGTCAAGTCACCATTGCTACAAACATGGCAGGTCGGGGAGTGGATATATTACTTGGCGGTAATCCTCCTTTGGCCGACGAAGCGAACAAAGTTCGCGAATCCGGCGGATTGCATGTCATTGGTACCGAAAGACACGAAGCCAGGAGAATTGATAATCAGTTAAGGGGAAGGACGGGAAGGCAGGGTGACCCGGGGTCCTCCCAATTTTTTGTTTCTCTGGAAGATGACTTGATGAGAATTTTTGGTGGAGAGAGAATAAAATCTTTGATGGATACCTTAAAAATTCCCGAAGATACACCCATTGAAGTAAATTTAGTCTCAAGGGCAATTGAGGAAGCCCAATCAAAAATTGAAGGATTAAATTTTGATTTAAGAAAGTATCTCCTAGATTATGATGATGTAATGAATATCCATAGAGAGACAACTTATCGAAAGAGAAGGGAAATTTTAACTGCGACAGATCAGGAATTGGAAGAAAAAATTTTGAATATAATTTTAAAAACCGGTTTTAAAAAGGAAGATTACGAGAAAAAAGAGAAGGAAATTGGTACAGACCAACTTCGCCGGGCTGAAAGATTCATTTTTTTGAGAATTTTAGATACCCTTTGGATGGACCATTTAGAAAACATGGAATATTTAAGAGAGGCGGTGAGGTTAAGGGCTTACGGCCAGAGGGATCCTTTAGTAGAATACAAAAACGAAGGCCACAAAATGTTTAAGAAGTTACTTTCTCGAATGGAATCAGCCTTGAGCAATACCTTAATGAATGTTAAGTTGGCTCCGACTCAAGCTCCAACAGTTCGCCAGGTTACCCCATCAGGGGCGCGAAAAGTTGATCGAAATGACCCCTGCCCTTGCGGTTCTGGTAAAAAATACAAAAAGTGCTGTTGGCCAAAATTTGGATAAAAAGCGAGTGAAGCGAAGCCCCGTAGTGAAGCGAAGATTCTACTACGGGGTGTTGTTGGCCTAAATATGGATAACCGCTCGCTTAATATGAAAATTTTAAATAAAAAAATAGTTTACAAAGGAAGATATTTAAAAGTTATTAAAAAGGAATTTTTGACTAAGACCGGAAAGAAAAGATTCTGGGAATATGTAAAAAGAAAGAATGCCGTTGTTATTTTTCCCCTGACAAAAAAGAAAGAAGTAATTTTAGAGAGAATCTATCGGCTACCAATTGATTCTTTTGACGTTGAATTGCCGGCTGGCCTTCTTGATAAAAAAGGGGAAACCCCAAGAGAGGCAGCTAAAAGAGAACTTTTAGAAGAAACCGGATATTTTGCAAAAAAACTTATTTTGGTTTTTAAAAAACCATTGGATCCGGCTGTTCTTTCTAATGAATTGTTTTGCTTTTTTGCCCCTGATGTTGAATTAAAAAGAAAAGCAAAAACCGAAGATACCGAAGAGATTGAGGTTTTGAAAGTTCCTCTGAAAAAATTAGTTGATTTTTTGCTGCGTCCGCCAAAAAATACCAAGGTTGATATAAAAATTTTAAGCTTTCTTCCCATTCTCAAAAATAAAAAATTAATTTGATCTGTAATTACGAACTAATTTGGTAACAATTTCACTCGGCAGGCTGTTCAGGGAGCACGCAATCGGCTCACCTAGTAAGAAGAAGATATTTTCCCGCCGTTGCTATTTCTCGCCGAGCCTTACAAGTCTTAAAAAAAATTCAGAGTTTTTCTCTGGCTCGGCTGCGAAGTGCTCCCTTCACATCCTGCCTCGCTTAAATATTCGTATGCCGAGCGTAAGCGAGGCGGAAGATGAAATTTATCTCATCGCCCATTCGTATTGATTCGTAGTTCGTAAGGTTTATGTTTTTCTTTCCCATAGCCATTTTAATATTTTTAATTTTTATTTTACTTTTACCATTTTTATTCATTTTAACCTATTTTAATATTCTCACTTTTGGCTTCGAAAAACTTGGGATTTCTCCTACAACTACAATCTTTATTCTTTTTTTAATTCTCGTTGGTTCTTTTATTAATATCCCTTTGGCAAAAAAGAAGTTAGTTTATGTAGAAAAGCCCTATTTTTTTGGTCTTTTTCGAAGACCAAAAATTGAAATTCAAGGTATTTTTATTAATTTAGGAGGGGCGATTATTCCGATTTTACTTTCTTTTTATTTCCTCTTTCTCGCCTGGAAATCTGGTTTTGAAATTAGTCCGGTTTTAATTACCACAATTTTAATGATTATAATTTCCAAATTTTTAGCTAAAATTATTCCGGGAAGAGGGATTTTACTACCGGGGTTTATCCCCCCAATCTTTTCTGCCCTTTTTGCTTTAATTTTGGCGCCAGGATTTGCTGCTCCCTCTGCTTTTATTTCCGGAGTTTTCGGAACTTTAATTGGAGCTGACCTTTTGAATTTGGGAAAGGCTCGAAAATATGGCGGATTCATCTCTATTGGCGGTGCCGGAGTTTTTGATGGAATTTTTTTAATTGGAATTGTCTCGGCACTTTTAGCCGGCTTTTAATTTTTAAGATTTTGTATTAGAATGAGTCATGATGTCAAAAAGAACGACTTATTTAACTATTATCATTATTTTTTTCTTGGCTTTTTTAGCTGGGAATTTTAGTGAACCTCAATATTTTAACCGGGGGGTAGACTATATCAATTTGAAATTTGAAATTTTAAATTTTAAATTTAAGTTGCCTAATTTTCCAGAAAAACCTTTTAAATTGGGATTGGACTTACAGGGAGGAGTTCATTTGGTTTATCAAGCCGATTTATCCGGTATTGAAGAAAAAGACAAGGGTAAAGTTATGGACGGACTTAGAGATTTGATTGAAAGAAGGATTAATCTTTTTGGAGTCAGGGAGCCGGTGGTTCAGGTTCAGAGAGAAAGATTAATTGTTGAGTTGTCGGGTCAGGTTGACCCGGCTCAGGCAGTGAAAGAAATTGGTAAAACCCCGTTCTTGGAGTTCAGAGAGGAAAAGGAGAATTTTCAGGAAATTATAGAGAAAAATAAAAAAGTAGCCGAAACCAAGGAAGGTGTCCTTGAAGATCCTTTCCAAGCCAGTCCTCTTACCGGCCGATATTTAAAAAGCGCCACCTTGAGTTTTGACCAAACTACGTCAAAACCTCTCGTTTCTTTGGAATTTAACGATGAAGGAGCAAAAATTTTTGAAGAATTAACCGGCAAAAATGTCGAAAGGATCTTAGCTATTTATATTGACGGTATCCCCATTTCTACCCCGGTTGTTCGAGAAAAAATTGCCGGCGGCAAGGCTCAAATTACAGGTAACTTCACAATTAGCGAAGCCAAGGAGTTAGCCAGAAACCTGAGTGCCGGGGCCTTACCGGCTCCCATTACCTTAATTTCTCAGCAAACGGTGGGACCAACTTTAGGGAAAATTTCTTTGGAACGAAGTCTGAAAGCTGGAATTTTTGGATTTTTGGCCATCTTAATTTTTATGATTCTCTTTTATCGGATTCCCGGATTTTTTGCCTCAATATCTTTGCTGATTTATATTGCTTTCAATTTGGCTTTGTATAAATTTATTCCGGTGACTCTCACCTTGGCTGGTATTGCCGGATTTTTACTTTCAATGGGCATGGCAGTCGATGCTAATATTCTAATTTTTTCGAGGATGAGAGAAGAATTAAGGCAGGGAAAAGATTTTTTAATTTCTCTCGAAGATGGATCCAGGAGAGCCTGGCCATCGATCCGTGACGGAAATTTTTGCACGATTTTAGTCGGTTTAATTTTATTTGGCTTAGGGACGAGTTTCGTTAAAGGATTCGCCCTTAACCTGGTTATTGGCAATTTAATCGGTATGTTTACGGCAATTTTTATCACCAATAATCTTTTAAGAATTTTTCAAAAACTATTCCAAAAACAGCTTTGGCTTTGGCAATAAGATAACTTGTGGTGAGGACATTCGGCTGAGCTCAGTCGAAGCCTTTATCGAACCATGAATTTTACCAAATACTTTAAATTCTATAACATTTTTTCTTGCCTCCTTCTTTTTAGCGCCATTTTTCTTCTTTTTGCTATTGGATTAAATTTCAGCATTGATTTTACCGGAGGAAGCATCTTGGAAATTGAATTTGAAAAAAGACCGGAAAATCCAGTGATCCAAGAGAAATTAAGAGATTTAAATTTAGGAGAAATTACCATTCAGCCAACCGGAGATAGGGGAGTGATTTTGAGAATAAAAGAAATCAACGAAGCGAGCCATCAAGAAATACTCTCAAAACTTGGGGAGATTTCAAACGTCAGGGAGCAGCGTTTTGAAAATATTGGACCAGTTGTTGGAAAAGAATTGCGACAAAAGACAATCACCTTAATAATTGTTTCTTTACTCTCCCTCCTCATCTATATTACTATTGCTTTTTCGAAGGTCTCTCGGCCCATTTCCAGCTGGCAATATGGAGTAATCTCAATCTTAACCCTTTCTTTTGATGTTTTAGTGGCAATCGGGATTTTTACTCTCCTTGAGAAATTTTATCAAGTCCAACTTAGTGTTCCCATCGTTACCGCCTTGCTAACTATTTTGGGTTATACAATTAACGATAAGGTAATCGTTTTTGATAGAATCCGAGAAAATATTTTAAAAGGACAAAAGAAAACCTTTGAAGAAACGGTCAATTTCAGTTTAAACCAGACCTTAACTCGCTCTCTTTCCACCGGAACCTGTACTCTTTTGGTTTTGCTTTTTATATTTTTCTTTGGAGGTGATACCTTAAGATATTTTTCTTTAATTTTAATTGTTGGAATTGTTGTCGGTACCTATTCTTCTTTGTTTTTAGCTACCCCCTTGTTGGTTGTTTGGTTAAAATCCAAAAAACGGGGTTGACAAATCCCCTTCAAAATGACAAAATAAAATAATGGAGAATAATTTTAATTATTCAAAAATTTGTTCCGATTTAATTTCCGACCTAAAAGAGAGAGAAAAAGAGGTTATCTCTCGCCGTTTTGCCTTAAATGGTCTAAAAAAGGAAACCTTAGAGTCAATTGGCCAAGATTTTGGAGTTTCAAGAGAAAGAGTTCGTCAGATTCAAAAAGTGGCGATGGAAAAAATAAAGCCAAAATTAAGCCAATATCAAAAAGTTTTTCAATCATTTTTAGAATATTTTAAAAAATTTGGAAATTTGAGAAAAGAAGAGAATGTTTTAGCTGAATTAGGCAAGGGAAAATTTCAAGGCGAAGTTTATTTTCTTTTGACTCTTCAAAAACCGAGCGGGAAAGATGAGACGAAGTCTCAGCGACCTCATTTTCAAAGATTAGGCGAGAATAATGATTTTTATTCTTCCTGGACGACTGATTTAAAATCTTTTAAC
>Ga0210020_1003945_pt1 | contig 11217 bp, 11 predicted proteins | sample CryGeymeta201514_FD_183980 | JGI IMG/M metagenome (GOLD analysis project Ga0210020, IMG submission 183980) | Groundwater microbial communities from Crystal Geyser aquifers in Utah, USA - Crystal Geyser metaG 2015-14 (SPAdes) (version 2) | ecosystem: Environmental > Aquatic > Deep subsurface >... | reverse complement strand
CGCCGAAGCCGAACAACAATACTATGCCATGCTGGACGACACCGCCATGGCAGCATAACTTAAACCAGATGGCCTCCGGCAATCCCGGGGCGGTTCACAACAGCCTCGTGGCGCGAGGCAAAATCCGCTATTGGGGGCTGTCGAACATTCCTGCCTGGTTCGTGGCGCAACTTGCCACCCTGGCGCGGGTGCACGGCCTCACAGCGCCAATCGGGCTGCAATATTTCTATTCGCTGGTCGAGCGCGGGGTGGAGGACGAGCACGTGCCTCTGGCGCGGGAATTTGGAATGGGTATCATACCATGGAGTCCGCTCGCCTACGGCCTTCTCACCGGCAAGTATGATCGCGCGATGGTCGAGGCCGGTCTCCCGCGCACCGGAGGCGTTCCCGACCACGGGGGCATGCTCGGTGGCCGATCCCTTGCGTACAAGCAACGGCAAGGTGCCATCGCTGTTGCGAGAGGTGCACGCAATGGCAACAAAGTGTCATTGAAACGCGTTTCGACCGTCGCGACATACAGGCCTCTATGAGGCACGCTTACCAATTTATGCCCAAGTCGGCATCTTGTTGAATTCTAGGAGCGCCCCGGCTAGATTGGGTCTGTCGACTAATTCAGCCGCACTCGGAGCCCACATGACAGTTCAAGTCAATATAACGCCCAACGGGCGGATGAGCCTCCCGGCTGACATCCGTAAGCGGCTCGGGCTCGTCGGCGGCGGCGCGGTCTATCTGTATGAGACGCCTGATGGTCTCGTGCTGCGAACGGCCGCTCAGGCTGTTGCGCGCGCGCAAGCCTTGGCGAAGCAATACACCGAAGGAAACCCGGATGCGTCGGTCGATGCTTTCCTCGCCAAGCGCCGCGAGGAAAGCGGAGAGTGAGCGAGATCGTATTGGATGCCTCCGCCCTCATTGCCATGCTTAAGGGGGAGAAGGGTGCTGATAAAGTCGCCGCGGCAATCGCAGACGCCCGGATCTGCACGATCAACTATGCCGAGGTGGTCACCCACTTCATCCATCTTGGCATGCCCGAGCGCGAGGTCGACGCCATGCTCGATCCGTTGCCGATGACGATTGTGCCGACCGATAAAGCTCTGGCGCAAATGGCCGGGCGTTTGCGGGCGGTCACTGCCGATCACGGGCTATCGCTTGGCGACCGCTTCTGCCTTGCGCTGGCGCAACGCGATGGTCTTCCGGCTTGGACCAGCGATCAGAGCTGGAAGGCAGTCGCCGATGCGGTCAAAGTCAAGGTCGTTGCTATTCGATGAGGCCCAACGGGTAGGGCGGTTGTCACTTCACGGGTAATGAGCCGCCATACTCCTGCCTGACAGCTTCGGTGGGTTTCTCCCCGGAAGCGGAAATTCGCAAACCGCGCCCGTAGCTGCCGTTCATCCGGGCGCGCGGCCATGACGGAGTTCCGGGTCATCCACGCGCTGGTATTCAATAGATAGGATTTGCGCGCCGAGCAGACCGGCAGGATTGCCGATTGCTAAGCCCCGTGGCACAGCGGGAGCGCCAATGCGTTGAGGGTCTATAGTCGACCTTGGGCTAGCGTGTTCGTGTGGCTCGGTTCGCCAGACGGATAGCGCGAAGGCTGCCAGATGACGCAACTGACATGGTTGCCGGCGATGGAGATACGAATGCGAAATGCGGCAAGAATGCTCAGCGCGTGGCTGGTCGCGGTCTTGGTCGTTGGTTCCGTCGGCACCGTTGCCGCGCAGGAAAACGGATTGGCGCTCAGCTATGCTGAGGCGCAGGCGCGGTTTCTCGACCGTTCAGATGCAATCGACGCGGCCAATTTCGCCGTGCGGGCAGCCGAGGCGCGGCAGGAATCGACCCGCACGCTGGGCCGGCCCGAAGTCGACGTCGAAGCACAGGTGCTGGATTTCCAGAAGACGCTGGTTCTGCCGTTGGGATCGCTCGAACCGGTGGCCAATGCATTCGGCATTGCCGATCCGCTGCGCTTCCGCATCCGCCGCTTTGTGTCCCGTCCGATCGTCACCGCCACGATGCCGATCTATGCGGGTGGGAAGATGGACGCCGCCCGCACCAGCGCGGCGAGCCGCCTTGCCATTGAGGAAGCCAATCGCAACGAGGCGTCGGAACAGGGTCTGGCGCAATTGGCCAATACCTATTTCGGGCGACAATTGGCTTCGCAGGCGCTGGAAATCCGGCAGGATGTGGTCGCCGGCATCCGAGAACATGTGAGCGCCGCGCGCGCGCTCGAACGCGAACAGCAGATTGCACCCGCCCAGCGGCTCCAGGCCGAAGCTGCTTTGGAGGAGGCGCCGCCGAGATCGCGCTCGCGGGCCTGCTGCGGGCTCCGGCGCCCGTGCAGCCGACCACCCCGCTTGGGGTTCCCGACGTGCCGCTGCCGCCGCTTGATGAATTCCTTTTCGCTGCAATGGAAAATCACCCGGGCCTCAACCGGCTTGAGGCCAACGTGAAGCTGGCAGGCGCCGGGGTCACGGCGGAAAAGGCCGCGCTGCGGCCGGATGTATATGCGCTGGCCCAGTATAATCTCGACCGGGAAGACACTCTGGTAACCGATCCCGATTTCATTTTCGGGGTCGGGGTCAAATACAAGATCGCCTCGGGCATGGGGCGGCGGTCCGCCGTCAGCGCAGCGCGTTCGACGCAGGATCAGGCCGAGGCCGGGGTGCGCGAGGCGGAGGTCCAGATTGAAACCGGGGTCCGGATCGCCCATGCGCAGGCGCTTTCGGCCCGGCAACGCCATGCGCTCTATGGCCGCACGATTGCTGCTGCGGACGAATCCTTACGCGTCGCCGACCTTTCGTTCCGCGAACTGCAAGGCACCAGCCGCGATGTCACCGACGCGCAGCTTGCTGCGGGGCGGGTGCGCGTCGAACAGGCTCGGGCGGCGCACGAATATCTCGAGGCGCTGGTGTCGCTTTTGCAGGTCAGCGGCCAGGTCGATCGCCTGCCCGATTTTCTGCCGCGCCCGGCACAGGAACAGGACCAGCATGACCGCGACTGAAACACAGCCCGCACTGGAAAAGCGATCGCTGGGCCGAAGGTGGGGCGCCGCGCTCGGGGCACTGGCGGTAATGATTGTCGCCTTCGGTCTCTGGCTGGCGTGGAGCCCGCAGGAAGGGCAGGTGCAAGGAATTGTCGATGCGCGCGAATACCGCGTCGCCAGCAAGGTCACAGGGCGGCTGGCCGAAGTGCTGGTCGATGAAGGCGAGGCGGTAGTCGCCGGCCAATTGCTTGCCCGGATCGACAGTCCGGAAGTCGATGCCAAGGAAAGACAGGTCGCAGCGGCTGTGGAGGCGGCCGAATCGCAGGCCGACAAGGCCCGCACCGGTGCACGCCCGACCGATATCGCCGCGGCCGAAGCACAGTGGCGGCGGGCGGCGGCAGCGGCCGATCTGGCACGCGTGACCTTTGAACGGATTAATCGTCTCGCCAATGAAGGGGTGATCGCCGGGCAGAAGCGCGACGAAGCCCGCACCAACATGGTCGCCGCCCAACAGACGGAGCGCGCGGCGCGGTCGCAATATGATACCGCCCGCTCAGGCGCGCGCGTCGAGGACCGGCGGGCCGCCGTCGCTCAGGCCGATCAAGCCCGCGGTGCAGCCGCCGAAGTCGCGGCCGCCAGCGCCGAGACGCGCATCGTCGCGCCTGCCACCGGCGAAGTCGGTCGCCGCCTCGCTCAGCCGGGCGAAATCGTCGGCGCGGGCTATCCGGTGCTGCTGCTGACCGAGGCGCAGTCCCCGTGGGTGACGGTGACTTTGCGCGAAGGCCAGATGCAGGACGCGAAGATGGGCGCCGAATTCACCGGTATTGTCCCCGCGCTCGGCAGCAAAGCAAGCCGGTTCAAGGTCAGCTTCATCGCTCCCGCGGGCGATTATGCGACCTGGCGGGCCACGCGGCAATCGGAAGGCTTCGACGTCAAGGGCTTCGAGGTGCGGCTCACGCCCGTAAAGCCCGTCGCAGGGCTGCGCCCGGGGATGTCGGTGCTGTTTGACTGGCCACAATGACCCGCCCCGCCACGTTCCGGGCAAGCATCGCGCGCGAATGGCGATTTTTGGTGCGCAACCCGTGGGATATGGCCTTACTGACATGGCTGCCGCTGCTGCTGTGCGGCGCAATCGCGTGGCAGTTTTCCGGCGGCGTGATCCGCGATCTTCCGGTATTGCTGATCGATCAGGACAACAGTGCGATCGGCCGCGATCTGGCGATCCGGATCGAGGCCGCGCCCGGGCTTACGTTGGCAGGGCGGGTCCCTGATCTTGGCACTGCCGAAACGATTATCCGCGCAAAGCAGGCGCAGGCCGCGTTACTGGTGCCGCCCGATACAGCACGGCGCGCGCTGCAGGGACAGGCTCCGGTGATCCTCTATTTCAATGCGAGCTATCCTGCCGCCGCCGCCGCCGTCCAGCGCGAGGCAGGCGCTATCGTCGAGGCCGCCAATGCGCGGCTGGCGGCGGAACGGATCGCAGCGATCGCCGCGCCCGATAGCGTGCGCCCCCCGCCGGTGCATGCGGTGACGTCAATAGCCTGGAATGCGCCCGCCAGCCAGGAATTGCAGTTGGTGAGCCTGCTTCACCCGGCTCTGCTGCACCTGCTGTTCATGCTGGCGGTCGTTTCCGCCTTCGGACGCGAATTGCGCGACGGCAGCATCGGCGAATGGACCCCCGGCATCGCCGCGCTGGCGGGCAAGTCCATGCCTTACCTTGCCGTGTTCATGGGCTGGGGCTTGCTCGCGACGTTCTGGCTTGCCGGGGTGCGCGGCTGGCATTTCGTCGGATCGTTCAGTTTGTTCGTGACAGGATATGCGGCGATGTATCTCGCATATCTCGGGGTGGCGGTGCTGCTGACAGGGGCAACCCGCACCCTTAGCCAGTCGCTGTCAATCACGGGGCTCTATGCCGGTGCGTCCTTTGCCTTTGCCGGGGCGATCTTCCCGCTGGAACAGGCCAGCGCCTTCGCACGGGTCTGGGCGAGCGCGTTGCCCTATACGCATTTCGCCCGGTTGCTGGTCCGGACCTGGATTGCCGAGGGCAGCACGATGGCGGTGGCAGGGCCGCTGCTGGCGATGCTGGGCATCGCGCTCGTCACGGTAGTTCCCGGCGTGATCCTCTATCTGCGGGCCGCGCGCGATCCGGGCAGTTGGGGGCGGCGCTGATGTGGGCGGCTTGCCGGGCACTGTTCGCGGCGATCATGGCAGATCGCGCCGCAGCCCTGCTGCTATTTGCCGCGCCGCTGATCTATGCGGGGTTCTATCCCAGCGCCTATACAGGCGAAGTTGCGGTGCGGGCCCCGGTGGTCGTGGTCGATCAGGATCGCAGTGCGGCCAGCCGAAATCTCGTCATCAGTGTCGGCGCCGTGCAGCAAACGGCCATTGCTGCCAGCTTGCCCGATGTCGCCCATGCAGAAAGCTGGATGGCCGATGGGCGGGCCGTAGCCGCGCTCGTCATTCCCGAAGGCTTCGGGGAGGATATCGCCCGCGGCGAGCCTGGCACCGTGGTGCTGATCGGGCATGGTGCCTATCTGTTGCGGGCCTCCGGTGCACTTGCCGGGATCGGCATCGCGCTTGGCCAGACCGGACGGGAGGCAGCCCGCGAACAGGCACGTGCCGCCGGACCGCCGGCACCGCCAGCGCTGGCGCTGCAATCAAGGCCGCTGTTCAATACGCGCGAAGGATACGGGGCAGCGGTGTTTCCCGGTGTGGCCTTCGTCATTATCCACCAGAGCCTGCTGCTCGGACTCGCTCTGCTGGCAGGCACCGCACGCGAACGGATGGGCCGCGACATGAGGCTGACGCGGCGGCAGTTAGCAGGTATCGCGCTGGCGGCGAGCCTCATCGGACTGCTTGATGTGGGTTGGTTTGTCGGCATGGTGTTCTGGTGGCACGACTATCCGCGCGCGGCAGCACCTTTACTGGATGTCGCAATCGCGGCGATCTTGTTCGTGGCCGCCACGGTAGCGGCAGCGCTCGCGCTGGCCAGCATCTTTCCTACGCGCGAACGCCCACTGCAACTGGTGCTGCCAATCTCTTTGCCCCTGTTTTTTCTCGCAGGTCTTTCATGGCCAGCCGAAGCGACGCCTACGGTGCTGGTGGCACTTGCGCGGTTGTTTCCGACGACATCCGGATTGGAACTGATGGTAGGCATGAACCAGATGGGCGGCTCCCTTAGGGATTATTGGCATGATGCGCTCAACCTAGGGCTGCTTACGTTGCTATTTGGGATCTTTGCGACGCGACGCTGGACATCAGGGCTAGAGGTGGAGCGAGGAGGCTAACTGACCCGCATCGACTTCGCGGACGGCGGCATGTCGATTTTCCACCCAACCCCGGTCATGAGCGGGGCCGATGCGCCAATCTGAGAGCTGACAGGCAACTCCAACGGATTTCTCGCCAGCAGCGGAAATTCTGAAACCGACCCCATTCCGGTCATCGGTAAAATGCTGTAATCGGCTGCGTATGGTTCAAGCCCCCTCGAAATCTGAGCGTATGGAAATCCGCAAAGCGATCGGGAATCGATCGATCCCCGGTCCAGACACCGGTGTTCGTCCTCGCGGGCCGGATTACTTGGTCGCGCACGCCTGCTTCGATTGCCGAAAGTCATGGAAGATTTCAAACGAGAGCAAGGCAACCTGCCCCCAATGCGGCGGGGCGTTGCATTGGATGGGGCGAGCATTCAAAGCGCCGAAGATGTCCGACCTAGAGCTATGGAAGAAGGTTGAACTGCTTTGGGCAGCCGGTTTCAGGTTTATTTCAAACTCGGGCTGGCGAGACGTTGAGCCGTATCCAGAGCGGCTCCGAGAGGTCGCAGCGTTCATTGAGCGCAATCCTGAGCACCCATTCAGAGTGAAACGCTAGCGGCAGAAAACCTCCCACAAGCGGCCATGAGCGGTGCCCCTGGGCGATCCTAAAAGCAGCCCTTCGGCGTGAGCGGCCTGAGCACCAAGGACGGCTATCGCGCTGCATCTGGAGCGTAAGGACGACGTGGCCGGGTTGGCCCCCGTTCTTTCTTTCCGGCCAATCATGGCCTTGGAGAAAGAAGATGACCTACTCTCACCTCGATCCGGCATTGCAAAACCGGGTCTCTTGGAATGCCGGCAGAACCGTCGGCACCAAGCGGCCGCTCACTCAGAAGCAGATATGGGCGATCCGGTTCTTTTTTGACCGCGAGGAGCGGCTTCGTGACCGCGCCCTTTTCGACTTTGCGATCGACAGCAAACTGCGGGGCTGCGATTTGGTGAAGCTCAAGATCGGTGACCTCTTGGCCGGTTCTGAAGTCCGCGACCGCGCAATGATCATCCAGCGGAAGACCGGACGACCTGTGCAATTTGAAATCACCGCGGACACCCGCACGAGCCTCGCAACATGGCTGCTGCGGCGCGGCGGCACGATTGATGACTTCGTGTTCCCAAGCCGGATCCATTCCGGCCAACCGATGAGCACACGGCAATATGTTCGCCTCGTCGACGAATGGCTCACCGCGGTCGGGTTGCGGCGTGAAGACTACGCCACCCATTCCATGCGGCGCACCAAGGCGGTCATGATCTACCGGACGACCGGAAATCTGCGTGCGGTGCAAATCCTGCTGGGCCATTCCAAGATCGAGAATACCGTACGGTATCTCGGGGTCGACGTGGAGGACGCTCTTGTCCTCGCGGAACGCATCGAGATCTGACAACATTTGCGGCCGTCAGGCGAGTTCCGATGGCCGCTTTTGTCGATTTCCGAAGATCACCGAACCGGCAACAGGTGGGTGGATAGCTGACCGGCTGCAAACAAAATGGTCATTGCAGAAGCTGCGCGACGGAAAAGCCGGCATAGGTGCCGAGTGCCGTGCCAAGGAGGCCGACCAGCACGCCCGGGAGCGCAAGATTGGGGCGCCCAACACCCTCCGCTATCGCGGGCGCAACGGCGCTTCCTCCGATGTTTGCGACAGATGCGACTGCGATCACTTCGGGTTCGATCCGCAGCAACACACCGAACCCTACAAGAACGATAGCGTGACAAAACAGAATGGTCGCGATGAACCCGACCATCGCCATTCCCAAGGAGCGAGCCTCGACCAGTGCGGCAACATCCGCGCTGGCACCAACTACGACCAAGAAGAGCAACAGTCCGGCCATCCCCAAGGACGGCGCTAGCGTCAGTCGGTCGATCCCCGGCAATTGTGCGACAAGAAGGGCGATCGTCGTCACGATAATGATACCGGGAACGGGAAAGCCGATTTCCCCGAAAAAAATCGCCAACCCATCAGATAGCAACACTGCGATCGCAGCCATGGCCAGCGGCGCTGTGACCTGAAAGACAGTTGGTCGCTGCAGAGTTTCGTCTTGGTGCGGGTTGGATGCCACAGGCTCTGCGCTGGGCTGCAGGTTGGGGTAAAACCGTGTCCTTCGCATGAGCCCAGGAAATGCCAACAGCATCATCAGCCACAGAACGGTAATGACGTTGTCGACCAATATGGCGACGACATACAGCGAACCCTGGCTTTCCATGCCGTAGGCAAGCGCTACCGCGTTGAAGTTGGCGCTGCCGCCAATGTAGGTCGCGGTGAACATCCCAGCGAGCGCAGCAAGGCTGCTGTCGGGTATCGCGATGGGCACGAGATATGCCGCAACGAAAGCGCCGATCGCGACACCGACGGCCCCCAGAAAAAACGCCAGCACCATCGCGCCACCGGCTTTTAGCAGCGCGCGCAGATTGGCTTGCAAGAGGGCCAGAAAAATCGCGCCTGGCAGTATGAAGCCGAAGACGGCATCGTAAATCGGCGTATCGTTTCCTGGCGTCGGGATAATGTCCAAATTCGCCAGCAAGGCACCAAGTAAAAAGGCCAGAATTGCCGATCCAACCTTGCGAAGTAATGGCCAGCGAGCCGCCCATTCGGATATTGCAACGACGGTAAGCAGCGCCACAAGAACCGCAAAGGGAGAAACTAGAAGGCTGGGCATTGGCGAGCGCTCTGATCGATAGTGGTGGGATAAACGAAACGTGGCCCCACAGCGTTCTTCGCCAGAAGCATACTAGTTGAGCTTCAATAATTGTATGACGGCAATTAGATCACATTTGGCCCTAAGTGAAGATCAGCTTCGGGGTCGCTTCCAGAAAGGCAGGAATTGTTCAGAAGCGAGGCAAAGCTGCCAGCTCTCACCGTCGCCCCGTGCTTGACACGGGGCTTGGCTTTATCTTTTTTCTGCGTTGGCGCGATACCCGGCGCATGGAGAAGGGTGGCTGGGTCTACATTATGGCCAACCGCTATCGCGGCGGGATGTATGTCGGCGTGACTGCGGATGCGCTCACCCGCGTTTATCAGCACCGCGAGGGTACGGGTTCGCGCCACGTCGCTGATTTCGCAAAGACGCGGCTTGTCTATGTCGAACGCCATGATGCCATCGAATGCGCCATCGCGCGCGAGAAGCTCGTCAAGAAATGGCGGCGGGAATGGAAGTTCGCGTTGATCGAGGCTGATAATCCTGAGTGGCACGATCTTTGGGAACAATGGTTCACACCCCAGACCGGGCAGAAATAGCCAAGCCCCGTGTCAGGCACGGGGCGACGAAAAGGGGACCGTGCGCCCTGGGGTCGTATCCCGAACGGCAGCTTTTTTCTGTTGTGCAGCAAAGCCGCCGCTACGCCTGGCTCTCCCGCGCCACTTCCCGCCAGCCGATATCACGGCGGCAGAAGCCGGTGGCGAAGCTGATACGGTCGACGGCGGCGTAGGCATTGGCCTGCGCCTCGGTGACGCTCGCGCCGGTTGCGGTGACAGCCAGCACCCGTCCGCCGTTCGCCACCAGCGCCCCATCCTTCAGCGCGGTGCCCGCGTGGAACACCTTGGCGCCTTGGCCTTCCGCGTCATTGAGCGCAATCGCACCGCCTTTCTCGGGCGTGCCGGGGTAGCCCTTGGCTGCCATCACCACAGTCAGCGCGGTCTGGTCACGGAACGACAGCGCCGTTCCGGCAAGTTCCCCCTTGGCGCAGGCGAGCATGATCGCGGCGAGATCGCTTGCCAGCCGCATCATCAGCACCTGACATTCGGGATCGCCGAAGCGGGCGTTGTATTCGATCAGCTTCGGACCCTCGGGCGTAAGCATCAGGCCCGCGAACAGCACGCCGGAATAGGGGGTGCCGTCCTCCCGCATCGTTCGCACGGTCGGTTCGATGATCTCGGCCATGACGCGGACCTGTAGGGCGGGTGTCAGCACCGGGGCGGGGGAATAGGCGCCCATGCCGCCGGTGTTGGGCCCCACATCCCCATCGCCCACGCGCTTGTGATCCTGCGCGCTGCCGAAGGGGACGATCGCGGTGCCATCGGTGAGCGCGAAGAAGCTCGCTTCCTCGCCGAGCATGAACTCCTCGATCACCACCTGCGCGCCCCCGCCGAACGCGCCGCCGAACATGTCGGCGAGCGCCACCTCGGCCTCGGCGAGCGTCTCGGCGATCACCACGCCCTTGCCCGCCGCCAGCCCATCGGCCTTGAGCACATAGGGCGCAGCATAGCGGGCGAGCGCGGCACGGGCCTCTGCCAGCGAGGACGTTCGCATGTAGCCTGCGGTGGGGATGCCCGCGCGCGCGCACAAATCCTTGGTGAAGCCCTTGGAGCCTTCGAGCTGCGCGGCCGCTTGCGAGGGGCCGAACACCGGCACGCCTGCAGCGCGCAGAGCATCCGACAGGCCATCCACCAACGGCGCTTCGGGGCCGATCACGACGAGGGCGATGGCGTGGGCTTCGCAAAAGGCGATCACTGCGCCGTGGTCCGTCACATCGAGCGGCACGCATTCGGCTTCCTCCGCGATGCCGGGATTTCCAGGGGCGGCGTAAAGCTTTGTGACGCTCGGGGATTGCGCCAGCTTCCATGCCAGCGCATGTTCGCGGCCCCCCGAACCCAGAAGCAGGATATTCATGGCCCCTCCGCCCAATGACATTGCCGATGCCGGGCTGGTAGCGCGCGCGCGGCAGGGCGACAACGCCGAGCCGTTGTCGATCACCGAAATATCCGCGCTCCTGAAGCGCACGGTCGAGGATCGCTTCGGCTTCGTGCGGCTGCGCGGCGAATTGTCGGGGGTGAAGCGCGCGGCGTCGGGACATTTCTACTGCGCGCTGAAGGATGACGGCGCGGTCATCGACGGGGTGATGTGGAAGGGCAACGCCGCGCGGCTGAACTTCCGCGCCGAGGATGGGCTGGAGGTGATCGCCACCGGCAAGCTCACCACCTATCCGGGCCGCTCCAAGTATCA
>Ga0210020_1003942_pt1 | contig 11219 bp, 10 predicted proteins | sample CryGeymeta201514_FD_183980 | JGI IMG/M metagenome (GOLD analysis project Ga0210020, IMG submission 183980) | Groundwater microbial communities from Crystal Geyser aquifers in Utah, USA - Crystal Geyser metaG 2015-14 (SPAdes) (version 2) | ecosystem: Environmental > Aquatic > Deep subsurface >... | reverse complement strand
TCCCAAGAAATAGCAACTGGTAACCCATACCCATGAGTAAGCCAATGACAAAAACAATGCTCCCAGTGGTAATTAATTCAGCTTGCCAGTCTTGTAAGAGAAACCACATGATTAAACCAAAACCAATTGTAATTAAGAGCCCATTTCCCAACAACATCCACTCACCAAAGAAACGAGTCTTCAGCTCGGCTTGTTTTGCCTGCTTTGATATTTCAGCAACCGTTCTTGATTCCTCCGGTAGACGCCTAAATTGCCGGACTACATCAGCATTACCAATAATATCAACAATAACTCCTGATTGTTTACTTTGTGTATCAGCACTAATTTTTGAATATTGTTGGGCCTTCTCTGATAGTAAATAATTAAACACAACTAAGACTACAACTAAAATCAACATTAACATTCCGGCATTGATGCTCACCAAAGTAATAAATAGAAAAGCTGATACCAATACCATAAGTGAATCAAGATAATTCCATAATGCGTATTCAATAAAATTTTCGAAGGCATTAGTGGCATTACTAACCTTCCCCATAACACTCCCAGCAAATCGATCAGAGAAATAGCGGTGACTATGGCCAAGGATGTATTGCGTCAGATGATTATAGAGATGCTCTTTACCCCCTATACAAACTTTCCCAATTGCAAATCCAGCTCCACGGTAAATGGTTTGAATAAAAAGATAACTTATTGGATACAAGGCCATAATAAAAGGAATGGCTGTAAGATTACCTTCTTCAAAGGCATCGACAATCAACTTGAGCAAATATGGCGACAGTTGATGAATAAAAGCTCCACCCATCACAAAGACAGCCCCCATAAAAAGGATCACTCGGTGAGGACGCAACCCAAACCACATAAACGCCAGCGGGGTTTTGGGTATCGATTTATCTGTTGCTTTCATAATATTATAGATACTATATCACCTTATATATGCTTCTTATTCGCCCACAAAGCCCCCAGCTTGATGTTCCCATAGTCGTTGATATGTACCATCACTTTGCTTCAGTGTCTCATGAGTACCATCTTCTAAAATTTTGCCGGCTTCAAGCACAATGATGCGGTCCATTTCCCTTAGTGTGGAAAGTCGATGAGCAATAGCAATGACCGTCTTACCGGCCATGAGGATATGGAGCGCCCTCTGGATGACTTGTTCGCTTTCGGAGTCGAGCGCTGAGGTGGCTTCATCGAGAATAAGAATAGGAGCGTCTTTAAGCATAGCGCGTGCAATGGCGATGCGTTGCTTTTGGCCACCCGAAAGCTTCACTCCTCGCTCCCCCACAAGCGTATCGTACTTTTGTGGTAGGAGGTCAATAAATTCGTGTGCATACGCTTTCTTGGCGACTTCGATGATTTCTTCATCGGTAGCATCCGGCTTGCCGTAGGCAATGTTTTCCCGAATGGTACGGTGGAAGAGAGCTGGCTCTTGGGGGACGACAGCGATATTGGTCCGCAGTGAGTCTTGAGTAACTTCATGGATGGGTTGGCCGTCAATAGCGACGGTACCGGACTTAAGGTCGTGTTGGCGAAGCATAAGCGATACAAAAGTTGACTTGCCAGCGCCTGAGGAGCCGACCAGCCCAAGCCGTTGCCTCGCCGGAATAGTAAGACTAAAATCATCAAAGACTCTATTCTCGCCATATTCAAAAGTGACATTGTGCCATTCGATTTTGCCATGAGGGACGGTGAGGGTGGTGGAGGAAGGGATGTCAAGGATGTCGTGGGGGACCATAATTTCGTTGAGACCTTCTTCAATCTCACCTACTGTTCTAGCAAAATTTGTCATAACTCGTCCGACAAAAGTCAGTCGACTAGCAAGTGATGAAATCAATGCAATCACAAAAACAACCTCTGATGTTTCTGCCACATCCCCGCCCCATCCAGATATTAAGTAATACAAGCTACCAGCAAAAAATAAAAACAAAATGAAGCCGTTTACTAACTGGGTCATTTCACTATATGACCAACTTCTTTGCATAGCAGTAAACCATTGTGAAGAGAGGTTTTTAACATCCTTTAATTCTGAACGGAGTCCTACATACTGACGAATTACAGAAGCATTTGAAAACATATCTGCTACCCGTCCACCAATCTTAGATCCAATTGCTGCTTGTGTATGAGATCGTCGACGCTTTTCAGGTATCATTAAGATATTCACCACTACTAAAGCAAGCAAAAATAATACAAATGCAATACCAATCCAAACATCGACCATAAATAAAAAGTAAAATGTAACGATGATACTGACAACTACATTCAATACAGACCATAGCCAGTCGTGTACAAATGTTTCCATTCCGCCAATTACATTCCTCGTTTTATTGAGAAGCGAGCCGGCAAAACGATTTGAAAAGAACGTGTGATCATGCTGAAGTGTATAGGAAATCAAAACATCATTTGTATATCGTCGGACATGGTTTGACCAAAACATTCCAAAAATACCACTACTTCTCCACAACACACCCTCCACAAAAACAGCTACCGGAAATAAAAAACCTAACCACAATGCAGTAGGAGTATCACCATGCTCTACTGCCGCAGTGATCCACTTAAAAAATAGTGGTAACGATTGACCCACCACGGAAGCCACAATAACGACAAATGAAGCGAGTACCGCCCAGACAAGAAATGGCCTAGATACATAGAAAAAGAACCGCAGTGGGGTCTTCGGGATTGCAATATTGACAGCGGTTGGCTCGGTGGACATACATTGGAGCTTACAACGAATAAAAGGAGGAGGAACTACAGAATCTGACGGACAAAAGTCATTATTCTTACATAGACGTACCAAGTAACAAAGTCTTTCCTGGGTGTTTATAGGGAGTTTCTATGTTAATTATTTACAAATAATGATACTATATTTTGTATACAAGTTAATTTAGTCAAGTTATGTTCGAAAATCAAAATGAAGTAATTTCTAAAACACCAACACCTTCACAAGAGGATATTGAATCGGCTCTTGAACTCATTTCAGAGGATGAAGTACTAAAAAGTAACCCACGCGTATTAAAATTAGTTGAAACTGGTTTTATAACCGAAGATGGTCGTCAACTTGACCCAGGTAATTTTCTTACAGCTGTTAAGGAAGCTTTGGCTAATGAACCTCTAATCGAAGAAAAAACCGAAATGTACGAGGATCGAGTAAATAGAATTATGAATGCAATGGTGGTACACTCAAATTCAACTCGTTAAATAAAAAAACGTCCATTTTATAATACACCCGCTATAGGCCATAAATAAGTGTTACCCAATCTTAGTTCCCGTGACTGCGTTGTTTTTTCATAATTAATGTAGTCATTGTATCAATCTTTCTCTTCAGAACCAACGGGTTCAAAGTCTCATGTTCCTTCTGAAGCCTCTCTTTTACCGTCTCGGATACATCGTCACGATCGAGCACTCTTTGGTAGGGTGTCTTAGCCGTAGTCTCGAAGATACGTCGGTACTTGGCACCAACCCGTTCTTTCTTTAGAGTACGACGTACGGTTTGGAAATGATTCAGATAGAGTCCTAACACATCATAAAATTCATTAATCAAATCAACTAGCTCTAGATGATCAAACCGAGTATACCCCAGGTACTTCCGTACCACGTGTCCATTTCTTTCTTCCACAAAGCAGTTGTCATTCTTCTTGCCTGGTTCAGAACGTTCATACTCAATCCCTTGCTCATCACACCAACCTTTGGCGTGCCAATTGATAAACTCTCCACCCGAGTCAGGATGAGCATATATCCAAGGGAATGGTAATCGTTTCTTGATAGTTTCCATACTCAAGACCGTGGCCACTTCTCCTTTATTCCATTGAGCTCTGGGCACTACCCAATAGGTGGCTATATCGGTATAGTTCAATGTCCAAATGAAGTCTCCAAGCAAACTATCACCACAGTGAGCCACGGTATCTATTTGACCTGAACCAGTCCCTCTGTCATGCCATGGCCCTTTACCAATCGGAATCAGAGACTTAAGAGCTGATGGCTTGGTACCACTAATACCTTTACCAATACTGTATTTGACTTTAAATTTGCGACACCGGCGACGGACAGTCCGCTCACTCATCGACAGCAGTTTACCAGTGGCTTCATCACTATGTATCCACATACCATCACGACGAAGAATGGTTACGTATTCATTGATTAATGGGTGAAGGAGTTCACCACACAGTTCGTTAGCTGCCTCCCAGATAGCAAACAAAGCAGCGTCAACGTCTTTGGTATAATACGTGGGACGACCACGGGTTTCTCTACTACTAGGATCCTTCCTTTGCAGAACTCCGAAGCGCCGGATACAGGCTTTACGATGCATACCGGTGACATCGGTAATGTGATTAAGGATCTCACTTTTTCGTTCATTACTAGCTTTTAAATACTCTTTGAGATAACGAGTGAAAATATCATTTTTAGTTGTCATATTCATATGACAGACACGGTAACCTATTTATGGACTATCCAGTGGAGTTGGGTAACATTTATTATGGGCTATAACGAATATTGCTTTTCCCGATACACGATAGTAGTATATGAAGAAGTCAATCCACACAAAAGAGCACGCTGATTTCACTGAACGTCTGCGAAATGCACGACTAGAAAGTGGAATGACTCAGGTTCAAGTTGCTGAGAAGTTGAAGCGACCCCAATCATACATTTCTAATATTGAGTCAGGGCAACAGCGAGTTGATGTAGTTGAACTACAAACATTTGCGAAGATGTATGGGAAGGATATAACCTATTTTGTTAGTAAGCTGTAGTGACACAATAATTGATATATGAGTATATTTGATGCATTAAGTGGAAATATTGGTCACTTCAACAGTATTGCCGTGCCTATTTATAATGACATCAGTAGAAATACTCAAAAGATATCATCTAACCCTGTTGAGATGACATTGTTTGGAGTTGTTGCTTTAGCAGGAGTTGCACAACAAATGGTTGATTTATTTTTTAAACCAGGACCGAATTCTCTTATCGAAACTATAAAACAGTACGACCAAGAGGATATGAGGAATTTGTATGCAATTTTTATGATTTGGGCAGTTCATGATTTTATTAACTACATGGAAATCAATGATGATGAATTTAAAAATAAATTAAAACAAATTCTCAATCTACAGAGTGATAAGTTTGACTATTACTTCTCTCGACTCGCGCATAGTGACGAAGCTCCAATTGGTTTAGAAAAACTGTGGAAAGAACTTATTTTAATTATTCATGATTTGCCAGATACAGAAGAAAATTATCTAATTTTTTGTAGGGAATTTTCGCAAAAAATTGGCGCTGCATTTCAACTCTTATCATAATATTTGTACATTTTATGCAATCTAATCGACATTCTTTAATTCAGTATATGAAAATACTTCTTGCAACTACATTTTTCTTTCTGACTCTAATTTTAGTTACTCCAATTCCAGTCTCAGCAGAAACAAGTGCAGGAACTACACCGAGTAGTTTTTTCTATTTTTTTGATACTACTTTTGAGAATAAATGGGGATAAGTCCAATAAAAACCTAAAATCTGTGGTGTAATAAATCAGAATCATGCTTCGGATGAATTGTGCGGCTGTTGGGGTTAGTGGGCCTAAAAGTAAATAATATTAGAACACATAAATCAAGAAAATAACGGACGTATCCCCATTTACCCTATAAAACAGTACGACCAAGAGGATATGAGGAATTTGTATGCAATTTTTATGATTTGGGCAGTTCATGATTTTATTAACTACATGGAAATCAATGATGATGAATTTAAAAATAAATTAAAACAAATTCTCAATCTACAGAGTGATAAGTTTGACTATTACTTCTCTCGACTCGCGCATAGTGACGAAGCTCCAATTGGTTTAGAAAAACTGTGGAAAGAACTTATTTTAATTATTCATGATTTGCCAGATACAGAAGAAAATTATCTAATTTTTTGTAGGGAATTTTCGCAAAAAATTGGCGCTGCATTTCAACTCTTATCATAATATTTGTACATTTTATGCAATCTAATCGACATTCTTTAATTCAGTATATGAAAATACTTCTTGCAACTACATTTTTCTTTCTGACTCTAATTTTAGTTACTCCAATTCCAGTCTCAGCAGAAACAAGTGCAGGAACTACACCGAGTAGTTTTTTCTATTTTTTTGATACTACTTTTGAAAAAATGAATCTCTTTTTCACTTTTGATTCTGAAAAAAGAGCTGAAAAAGCACTTGAATATGCGGATGAACGACTTGCAGAAATTCGAGAAATTGCAAAAGATAACAAACCAGAAGAAGTTGAAGAAGCTATGACAGATTATGAAAGCAAAATTTCAACTGCTAGAGATAGTGCTAAAAACCTTGATACAGAGAAGGCGGCAGCATTACTTAATACTATTTCGGAAAAGACTGAGCTTCACCAAAAAACCTTGTCTGATATATTAGTGGAAGTACCAGAAGCTGCAAGAGAGTTTATTCTAAAAGCAATTGAGCGTAGTAAGCAGGGACAAGAGGAAGTAAAAAAACAAAACGATGAACTAACGAATGAAGTTGATCGTTTGAGGGCAGAAATTTCTGAATTGAAAGCTGGCAATGAAAACTCAGATGAAACGCCTAATGAGGAAAGTGCAAATAGGACTACGGGCGATGGACGAGGTGTTGAACCTGTTATTGGACAAAAAAGCATTACTCCTACCCCAGTTACAATATCTGCGCCTATCCTGTCTAAAATAAACGAGAAGCCGAGCGAAACTGAAAATATACCGCTCCCTGAAGTGCTAAAAGTTTCTCCTGATGCGTTGGGACTAGAATTGTTAGCGTTCCTGAATTCACAGATAGCTGAACAAATTAAATCCGACCTTGATTATTATTCAAGAACCATTACTGACCTTAAAGATTTGCTCACGCTTCAGCAGAATAATGCTTCGAAAGGTAAAATAAATTGCCAAACTTCATACGAAAGCAAAATTGCATACGCAAAAAGTGATGCCGAAAGTCAAAAAACTGCTTATTCAGAAAGTCGAAGCGGATTTGCTACACAGCCGTCAATTATCACAAGTATCGACAGTCAGTTAAAAAGAGACTTAGCGGATATTGAAAACTGGAAAATAAGTTGTCTAGCACAATATGAAGTTAATTCATCAGTTGAGTCACGGCTGAGTAAAGTAAGCAGTAATCTAAGCTCGTTGAAACAACATTTTAATATTTCCAAGAATGACGTTTCAACTTCTGACATCAATGCTATTAAAAACGAAATAATGTCTATTGCGCGTGTTCTTTCAAATTCTGTTGGTATCTCGGGAAATGTTTCTCTGCCAACAGTTAAAAGTATAGCTTCGTCGGTTACATGTAGTGATAGTCCAACTGGTTTTTCCTGCAGAGACAACTTTGGTTCTAACACGATGCGATGTTCACAAACAACGCCAGGTTTCCTTAATTGCACTGACTCAAGCTTTAACAGTGTATCCTGTCAAACAGGGGTAACTCCAGGAAGTATGCGTTGCTCGTGGTAAAAAAATATCAATATCTATGGCTTACGACGAAAAGTTCAAAATTAACTTAAATCAAAATCTTTGGGTTTTAGTAGTTGGTTTCTTGAGTCTAGGTTTATCAGAGTATTATGATTTGCCGAAGCTACAGTGTCTTGCGTTCGTATTAAGTATAGGTGCCCTTATCTCGGTTGTGATTACATCTCTTTTTTACACAATTCGCTATTGCAAAAATAAACTCTAAAAGCTTTCAAGTTATCCTCAAGCATATCAAGAAGACTGCTGTATAAAATCTGCCCCCAAACCCTTGTAAGCTCCCTCAATGCTCAAGGTAAAGAGATTTTATACCTCCCGCTTTATTATCACTTTCCAATTTTCCCACACCAAGAACGCACCCATGCCGAAGGGGTCCAAAAAAAGTTTTCCACACAAAATCGTTCAGTACTTGAAAATAGGGCTATTTTTCGTTATACTGTCAATATCTCATTTACCCAGTGTAAAAGGAGTTCTTGAACCGCCCTTCGGGGCGGTTCTTGTTTTATTTGCCACTCCTCTGTTGATATTCGTTATATGCCTTGAGATGTTTACGTTTTTGATTTGGATTATCAACGTAAATCGCAGTTATCATATAGTGTCCTCTCGTCTTTTGTTCTAACACAACAAGAAAATCTTCAGGTTCCAAAAATAAGTACGTGCGCATTTTCCACCCTCTCCCTGTTTTTTGTTCCTTGTCCCACATAAGTACGGCTGGGTCGTCTGGATTCTCAATAATTGCGCGAATCCATGCAATTCTTTCACAGCGCCTCAGACAAAGTTCACGACTTCTTGTTTCCCGATTTTCTTCGGTAGTAATATGTACAAAAGCATTTGGTTTGCCTCCATCATCATGATTATCGTAAAAAACTCTATTACCACGAAACTGTGGCGTTGACTCTATAAAGTCACGGGTGAATATTGAAAAAAGATGTTCGATATATACCGTTGGATCTCCATCAAAATCTTTAAGTTCTACGATTGGCTCTAGCCAATCAGGTGAAGGAGGCATATCACTAAGAATTGTTGAGTTGTCCTCTCCAATAAAACAGATTCATCTTTTCTTCACGTAGCAATGTCGAACGTTTGAGATCATAACCAGATCGTTGCTTGATTCGTTCGACTATTTTCTGCTTCGCCTCACTCCTCACATCTTGCCGGTTTAGAAACTGAAGTGCACCAATGAGAATGTCTGAGAGTTGAAGAACATCAACCTCATGAGAGTGTACTTGCTGAATACGTTGTACGATATCTCCATCAAAATCATACATATTATTACTGAGTATATCTCGCAATTTTTTTACCTTCTTGCCACCTCGCGTATCTTTAATATCAAGATACACATTGTACCGATCACTTGGACTGAGAATCCTTTTCAGTAATTCAAAATAGATCTTGTAGTAGAAATCATCATGGGTTTGATTAAATCCCTCATGATCTAATTCTGCTTTATTTACAATCACCGCACGAAAATGTAGATCATCACTATCAAAAAAATAATCAATCAAATCAAGATAGAATTGAATTTTATTTGGCGAGACCTTTGTCCACTTGATCTCGGTGTGCGGGTCGATACCGTGTCTAACCTTAATTTCTCGAATACGTGTATTCGCAGTTTTAATTTCCTCCACCTGACCAAACACTGCACCAAGCACCATCGGTGAAATGCCATCAGATTCGAGATGGTTACTTTCATCACAATAGACATTGATTGTGTTCATGACGCAAATTATACCGCATAATATAGAAGTTTGTACGTTAAACAAGATGGTATCTTGCCTCGCTCGAAAAGCGAGGCAAGATAGGACAAGTCGGAACGACTGGTCGTGGCGTAAAATACGTCAAACGCTAGCTTCGCTAGCGTTTGACGTCGTCGTAGCGCCTCGGGTCGGCGTGGAGGCGAAAGAAAGCGAAGTGAAGGCTCTCAAATAAATGGAGACTGAACAGAGCTTTTGGGAGACGAAACGCCGAACCAAAACCAAAAAACCTTTCCTTCTTTTCTAAGGCGGGAAGGGGTCGGGGGAGGGACGCGAAAAATTGAAAGGTTTTTGGTTTTGGACGCGACCAGAGGGAGCGCCCCGAGGCGCCGTCGTCAGCATTACCATGCGCGTCGAGCGTACGGAGAAGTACAAAGCCACCATGCGCTCGGCGCGTGCGAAGCACGCAATCAATCGCTTCGCGATTGAAAGTAGGTTCGAGCAAAGGATAGTATTTCTGCACAATGTAGCAAAGCGGAATGGTGCCCCGACTAGGCGTAGGGTTTTTATGGAGTGCTAACGGAATAAAAAGCCGTAACGCGAATCGAAGCCTGATATAGATAATTTAGGGGTACAAACAGTAACGAAACGACGTAGATTGCTTCACTGCGGTTCGCAAAGACGATATGGTGGTCGTCTCTTTGCTAAGAAAGAAGAAGAATGACAACTGACGTGACAATTTATGGTAACAGGACGACTTGGATTGCTTCGTGCGACTCGCAAAGACAGTTATGGTGGACGACGTGGATTGCCACTCTGTGGCGCGAAATGACGACCACTAATTAAATTAATCTTAACTGTGGGTGAAGATAATCAAAAAAGGCATCTCTTTGAAAATAGTGGCCGGGATTTCTTGGATTGATGTTTCGGTTGCTTGCAGTTTTTGTATTAGGCGATATTTATCAGAACCAACAGCGTACACAATGGCCTGATCAACTTTATTACGTAAAAAAGTATTGGTAACAGTGACTCGCTCTGGATACTGATTCACCTCTTTAGGAACAGTGTAACCAACCACCCAAGTGTTGTCGTTAAAATCGACTCCGTGTTCACCGGGAAATATGCCAGCCGTATGTCCATCGGGACCAATACCCATAGTAGCAATAATCACACCATCTTCATTTTGCTCTTTCCAAGTGTGGAGGGCAGTATCGAATCGATTATGCAGACCATGAAGACTTTCGTACTCTAATACTTTCGTTGAGATTGTCTGTACACGTTTATTTATACATGATGCAAAAAATTTCGTTTGTTCAAGTTGAGTAAAATTATTGATGGCTGGGTCACTAGAAAAACGTTCATCAAGCACGGTGAGTGTAATATGCGGACCAAGTACTGAAGGTTCAACAAAATCGAGTAGTGAGAAGGCCGAGCCACCCGAGACCATAAGCAAAATAGGTTTTTTACTATGTTCACGCAGTGCATCAGTGAGGGATTGGCCGGCGTCTTCTTTCGGCTGTTCTGTCTCAATAATCTTCATAATTACTCTTTAGTTATTACTTTATGCCCGCCAAACTGATTACGCATCGCCGCGACCAATTTTCCGAGATATGATTCTTGTTCCCGAGTTTGTTTCCGTTGAGCGAGGGCTGCTTCGAGCACTTTAACATCTCCGAGAGTGGTAATGTGTTCCATTTCAAATTCGGTCTCTCCCATCGGCACTTCCCCTTTGATCAATTCTATTTGCCCTTCTTCATACGCAGTCTTAAGCCATGACACGAGCTTACTAGAAATAATGCTTTCATGTTCATACGGTTTAAAAACTTCTTTTAGATCAATTCCAAATTGATCTTCGTGTTCATGAAGGACAGTCATGCCTTCAGCAATTGCACCCATCATGCCATACTCAATCCCGTTATGAATCATTTTTACAAAATGTCCGGCTCCAGCATCACCAACTCTAGCATATCCATTTACCGTAGCCAACGCGGCAAAAATATGTTCGTGTTTCAAAAAAATCTTCTTATCGCCACCAACCATAATAGA
>Ga0210020_1003917_pt1 | contig 11259 bp, 9 predicted proteins | sample CryGeymeta201514_FD_183980 | JGI IMG/M metagenome (GOLD analysis project Ga0210020, IMG submission 183980) | Groundwater microbial communities from Crystal Geyser aquifers in Utah, USA - Crystal Geyser metaG 2015-14 (SPAdes) (version 2) | ecosystem: Environmental > Aquatic > Deep subsurface >... | reverse complement strand
CCAATGCGGTAATCCCGGAGGGCGTGTGGACCCATTTTGCCGTGGTTTTTGATGGCACTCAGCCCGCTGCTCAGCGAGTTAAGCTGTATCTTAATGGAAATCTGGACACAACAGCCTCTGAATCATCAACAACGATCCCGGATTATAATTCCAATTTGTATCTCGGCAATCTCTATTACGGAACAAGTCAACTGAAGGTCTATCAAGGTTTGCTCGATGAAATCCGTATTGTTCCTGAGGTGCTCAGTGCCACGGATGTTCAGGCTTTGATGAACTATACCCGCCCTGGTTGTCAGTCGTGTGTCGATGTTGATCATATCCGTATTGAACATCCCGGTAGTGGCTTAACCTGCCAGCCCGCCGCTATCACCTTGCGCGCCTGTGCCGACGTCGCTTGTAGCACCGAAGCGACCAGCCCGGTTGCGGTCACCATGACGCCGGTATCGGCCAACCCACCGACCTGGGTTGGTGGAGAGACTTTTACCTTTACCGGCCATCAAACCGTGCAACTGCGCCAGACAACGCAAGCAACGCTCACCTTGGGTCTGAGTAACCCCAACCCTGTGCCGACTAATGGCTATACCTGTTATGATTCTGGTGTCGCCGGGGAGTGTGATATCGATTTTTATGATAGCGGTTTTCTCTTTGATGTCCCCGATCTGACCTCTTGTCAAACATCCCCCGCAGTGTCCATGCAAGCAGTCCGCATGGATGACACCAGCCAAAACTGCATTGCCGCAGGCGGCTTTGCCAACGTCACAAAAACCGTCAATTTCTGGAGCAGTTATGTCAATCCGACCACCGGCACGGAGCCGGTATCGCTGAGCGGGACGAATATTGCGACGAGCAGTCCGGGAACTGCTATTGCGCTCAATTTCGACGCCAGCGCGACAGCCAACTTTACGACGAACTACCCGGATGCGGGACAGATACAACTGGATGCGCGTTACGAGGGTGTCGGGGCAGAAGAGGCCGGGCTGGTCTTGGTGGGCACGGAAACTTTTGTCGCGCGTCCGGTCGGCCTTTGCGTCTTTTCCGACGATGCCAATGCTGATTGTGCCACCGGCGATAGCTCATGTTCGGTGTTTCGGAAGGTGGATCAAATTTTCAACCTCAAGGTCAAGGGCGTTTGCTGGGAATCTGCTGCTGATACTGATCTTTGCACCGGCAATGCCACCACTCCCAACTTTGAACTTGGGACTATCGCAATCTCCCAGAATCTGGTTGCGCCGGACAGCCTTGGTTCGTCGGCAGGTTCCCTGGGCGTAACCTCCATCGCTATGGCCTCCGCCGACAACGGCGAGCATGTCATCAATACCCAATCTGTGTCAGAAGCGGGCGTTTACACCTTTACGGCGACGCCATCGGTCTATTTCGGCAGTGTCTTGCCGGCGGCAACCTCAACCAATATCGGTCGTTTTACTCCCGATCATTTTGAAACCGCGATCATCGAAAACGGTGTACTAGAAGATGCTTGCAGCGGCTTTACCTACTCTGGGCAACCCTTCACTTACAATGGGGCCAACTCCCCAGATCTGCTGATCACCGCTGTCGGCAGCAGTGGCAATACGACGGTTAATTACCGTGATGGTTTCGTCAAGCTGACTGATCCGCTCCAAATTACCATGCCGCCGGTCACCCGCGATGCTTCCAACCTTGGTGCCGATGGGACAAATCTGCTCAACCTGACCTGGTCACCGGGAACCGGCACCCTGGCGGCACATAATGACGGTACCCTCAATTTCCGGTTGAGTGCGGATCAGTTTGTCTATACCCGTGAGACCAACGCCCTGGTCGCACCAATCAACAGCGACATCAAACTGCCGGTTAACAGCATGACCGACAGTGATGGTATTGTTGCGACCGATGTACCGCGCAGTTTCGCTCCTGCGGCGACCGAGATCCGTTACGGACGCATGCTGCTGCAGAATGCCTTCGGGCCGGAAACCCGGCCACTGTCGATTCCGGTGCAGACCGAATATTTCAACGGAAGCGGTTTTGTGCCGAACACCCTCGATAGCTGCACCCCTTACGATTCGGCCTCTCTCCAGCTCAGCAATTTTCAGGGCAGTTTGCTCTTGGGCGATACGACAAAGTCTGGCAGTGGAATCCTGACCTCAGGTTTAGGCAATAGCCTGAGTTTAAGCGCCCCCGGCGTCGGCCATGATGGCAGCCTTGATCTGGAACTTGATTTATCTCAGGCGACGGGGCTGAATTTGGAATGGCTCCTGCCGGAGGGCAACAATCCCAAAGCTAAGGCAACTTTCGGTATCTTCAAAGGAAATAAACATTTGATTTATCAGCGTGAGTCGGTCTGGTAGTCATTGCCCCGGGGCCGTTTGTGGTTCCAACTGTTGCAGTCTTCACCCCTAACGGAGACAAATGACTTGCATCTCGTGGCGTGAAAAGGTAAAAATAACCCCGGCGGTAATCATTGTCTGGTGTTTATCGCCGAAAATGCACAGTTATTGCTCGGCAGCTGTGGCTTGATTGATTTTTGAACCGAGCGTAAACCCCATCAAGGAGGAACCTCCCATGCCTAAACATTTAGAAGTTTACAAGTGTGCTCTGTGCGGAAACATTGTTGAAGTTGTTCATGCCGCTGCCGGAACCCTGACCTGCTGTGGCCAGGCGATGGATCTGTTGAACGAAAACACGACTGATGCCGCTACCGAAAAACATGTGCCGGTTATTGAGGTTTCCGGCACGACGGTCAAGGTTCAGGTTGGTAGCGTTGCCCACCCGATGCAGGATGAGCATTACATTGAGTGGATTGAACTTGTCGCTGATGGCAAAGCTTATACCCAGTTTTTGAAGCCCGGCGCCAAGCCTGAGGCCACTTTTGTGGTGACGGCCTCTAAATTTACGGTGCGTGAGTATTGCAATCTTCATGGTCATTGGTCGGCTCAAAAATAGTTGCTTACCAACGTCATCTTGCGATAGGCCGTTGAAACGGCCCGTCTCGACTTGTTTTTTCAAGTTGAGCCGGGCCGTTTTTATTGTAGGATGAGCAGGGTTGGGCACAAGCAAAAACCCGGGCGGGCACAAGGCCCGCCCCTAGGGGTCGAAAACCAACGAGGAGGTAGGGGCACCCCTTGCGGGTGCCCGGCTTTGGGTGCCCGATTGTGGCTTATGTGGAAATTTAAGGAGCTTTTTTATGTCTGTTGTCGCAATTATTCCGGCGCGTTATGCTTCGACGCGCTTTCCGGGTAAACCCTTGGCTGAAATTCTGGGTAAGCCCATGATTGAGCATGTTTTTCGACGCGTCTGTCGGGCAAGCACCATCGATCGGGTCATTATCGCAACGGATGATCAGCGTATTTTTGATCAGGCGCAGCAGTTTGGCGCCGAGGTTATGCTGACGTCGGCCCATCATCCCTCGGGGACAGATCGCTTAGCCGAGGTTGCCGCGCTGCTTGATGCGGAACTGGTGGTCAATGTGCAAGGTGACGAACCCTTGATCGCACCCCAGATGATTGATGAGGCGGTAAGGCCGCTGCTAGCGGATCCGGACTTGCAAATGGGAACCCTGTGCAATCGAATAGAAGATCTGGAAGATTACCTGAACCCGAATGTCGTCAAGCTGGTGCGTGACCAGCAGGGGCGGGCCCTTTATTTTTCGCGCGCGCCTATTCCCGTCGCTCGCGACATGTCAAACCCTGAGCTGAGGCGGCAGTTACCAAACATCGGAGCTCTGCGGCATATCGGCCTCTACGTTTACCGCCGCGATTTTTTGTTGCGCTATGCCCGACTTCCCCAGACGCCATTGGAAACCCTTGAATCTCTGGAACAGCTGCGCGCTCTTGAGCATGGCATCCCTATTTACGCAGCCGTGACCGACTGTGTCTGCCAGGGCGTTGATACGCGGGAAGATTTGTTGCGGGTCGAAAAAATAATGCAGCAAATGGCTGAATTATAAGCAGTGTTGACTTTTTAAAGCTCTGATGCAGGAATGCCTTTTATCTCCGGCGTTTTTTGTGTAACATCGCCTCTTTCGACCGGGCGTGATTTTTTTGTGAAGTCTTATCCGGAATTATTGATTCGGGAGTAACTGTCAGTTATGAAAACAAAGTTTCTTTTTGTCACCGGTGGTGTGGTCTCGTCCCTCGGCAAGGGGTTGGCCGCCGCTTCGATTGGGGCATTGATGGAAGCCCGTGGGCTCAAAATATCGATGCAGAAGATGGATCCTTACATTAATGTTGACCCTGGAACCATGAGCCCATTTCAGCATGGAGAAGTTTTTGTCACTGATGATGGGGCCGAAACCGATCTCGATCTGGGCCACTATGAGCGCTTCACCTCGGCGCGCTTGTCGAAAAAGTCTAATTTTACTACCGGCCAGATTTACGATTCTGTCATTCGCAAGGAACGTCGCGGTGATTATCTGGGCGGTACGGTGCAAGTGATCCCCCATATTACCAATGAAATTAAGCAGAAGATTCTCGATAATGCCAAGGGCGTTGACATCGCGATTGTTGAAGTTGGTGGAACCGTTGGTGACATTGAATCCCTGCCTTTTTTGGAAGCGATTCGTCAATTTCGGTCAGATCGTGGCCGCGAAAATGTGCTGTATATTCACTTAACTCTGGTGCCTTATATTCCAACGGCGGGCGAGTTGAAAACGAAACCGACGCAGCACAGTGTCAAGGAATTGCGCGAAATCGGGATTCAACCCGACCTGCTGCTGTGTCGTTGTGACCGTGAGATTCCCCACGACATGAAAAGCAAAATCGCTCTGTTTTGCAATGTTTCCGAGGAAGCGGTTATTACCGCCCGCGATGTGTCCTCAATTTACGATGTGCCGCTGGTTTATCATGAACAGGGGCTGGACGAACGTATTGTTGAATATTTAAATATCTGGACGAAATCGCCCGATTTATCATCGTGGAAACGGATTTCCCAACGTGCCAACGCTCCCGAAAAAACCACGCGAATTGCCATAGTCGGCAAATATGTTGATTTAACCGAAAGCTACAAGTCTCTTTCCGAGGCCTTGACCCACGGTGGCATTGCGAATAACTGTCGGGTTGAATTCGTATATGTTGATTCCGAAGCGATTGAACGCCACGGGGTCGATGGGGTCTTTGATCAGGTTGATGGGATTTTGGTACCGGGCGGATTTGGTGAACGTGGTAGCGAAGGCAAAATTGCTGCAATTCAGTATGCTCGCGAACATAAAATCCCGTTCTTTGGTATCTGCCTGGGGATGCAGATGGCGGTGGTCGAATTTTCCCGCCACGTTTGTGGTATTGATGCTTTCTCACGAGAATTTAAGGAAGACACGGAACATCCGGTGATCGATCTGATGGAAAGCCAGAAGAAGGTCGATAAAAAAGGTGGCACCATGCGTCTGGGTTCTTATCCCTGTGAACTCCAGGAAGGCTCCCTGGCCCGCCGTATTTACGGCCAGGTCAGTGTCAACGAACGTCACCGTCATCGCTATGAATTTAACAATCGCTACCGCAAACCATTGACCGAGGCCGGGCTGATTTTTTCAGGACTTTTCCCGGCGGCCGATCTGGTTGAAATGGTCGAACTCAGCGAACATCCCTGGTTTTTGGCCTGTCAGTTTCACCCGGAATTCCGTAGCCGCCCCCTGGAGCCTCATCCTTTGTTTGAGTCATTTGTCGGCGCCTGTATCCGGCAAGGGGAGAGCTTATGAGTCTGGTGGAATTAGGCAGTGTGCGCTTTGGGGACAATCTGCCCCTGGTGCTGATCGCCGGGCCCTGCGTGATTGAAAGTGAAGCTTCATGTTTGCGCATTGCTGAACACTTAAAAAAACTCGCCGAAGAGCTGATGCTGCCGGTGGTTTTTAAGGCCAGTTACGACAAGGCCAATCGCACTTCGGTCACGGCATTTCGTGGCCCAGGGATGGAAGAAGGCTTGCGGATTTTACAGCGGGTTCGGCAGGATTTTGATCTGCCGGTGGTCTCGGATGTTCATGATGTTTCCCAGGTAGCCGCGGCGGCCGAAGTTCTGGATATTTTGCAGATACCGGCGTTTCTCTGTCGTCAGACAGACCTGCTGGTTGCGGCGGGAAAAACCGGCAAGGTTATCAATCTGAAGAAGGGCCAATTTTTGGCGCCCGGCGATATTCAACACGGGATCGGCAAAATCCTCTCGACACACAACCCGAAAATTTTATTAACCGAGCGCGGGACAACCTTCGGTTATAATAATTTGGTGGTCGACATGCGTTCGCTGGTGATTATGCGTGAGTTGGGGTTTCCGGTGGTTTTTGACGCAACCCATTCCGTGCAGCTTCCTGGTGGTGCGGGTGCTTCTTCCGGCGGCCAACGCCAGTACGTGGGGGCGCTGTCGCGAGCCGCCGTGGCCGTTGGCATTGATGCTCTGTTCTGGGAAGTGCACGAAAATCCCGATCAAGCTTTATGTGATGGGGCCAATTCCCTTGCCCTGTCTGCCTTGAAACCTCTGTTGCAACAACTAATGGCCCTGGATCATCTGGTCAAAACAGGACACTGATTTTTATGGATATGCTTGAAGCTGCGCGTAAGGTTTTACAAATTGAAGCGGATGCGGTGCTGGCCCTTATTCCGCGGCTGGATCAAAACTTTTGCCAGGCTATCAGCGCAATCCTTGCATGCCCGGGACGCGTTATTGTCACGGGTATGGGTAAGTCGGGTTTAATTTGCCAGAAGATTGCCGCAACTATGGCATCAACCGGAACCCCGGCTTTGTTTCTGCACCCGGCTGAAGGCATTCATGGCGACCTGGGTATGATGACCAAGCAGGATCTGGTGCTGGCGGTCTCCAATTCGGGTGAAACGGAAGAGCTCTGCCGCATTTTACCTGTGGTGAAACGGATGGGATTGCCTTTGATTGCCATGGCCGGCAACCCGCACAGTACTCTGGCTCAGGCTGCGGATATTTTTCTCAACATCAGCATCCTTGCCGAAGCCTGTCCGTTGGGTTTGGCACCAACGGCCAGCACCACGGCTACCCTCGCTATGGGCGATGCTCTGGCGGTGGTTCTTTTGGAAGAGCGCGGCTTCAAGGCTGAAGATTTTGCCATGTTCCATCCCGGGGGGGCTCTGGGAAAACGTCTGCTGCTGCGCGTCGAAGATTTAATGCATCGCGGCGAAGCTATCCCAATGGTGGGGACAAAAACTCCCTTGCGTGAAGCCTTATTTGAAATTACCGCCAAACATCTTGGCGTGACGGCGGTTACCAATGATGCGGGTGAAATTGTCGGTGTTTTTACCGATGGGGATTTACGTCGCGTGATGGAGGCGGGCCTTGAGGGATTACATCAACCGATTGAGCAGGTTATGAATCGCAACCCCAAACGGGTTCTGCAACGTAATTTGGCGGCTAAAGCCCTGCAAATTATGGAAAAAAACGCCATCACTTCCCTGTTTGTCTTCAGCGACGAAGAGCAGCGAGTGCCGGTTGGCATTCTCCATCTCCATGATTTGCTGAGAGCCGGAGTTGTTTAATGCCAAATAAGACGGGACAACTCCGGCTCTTATTGCTCGATGTCGATGGTGTGCTGACCAACGGCCAAATAATCTATGACGGCGCGGGCAATGAACTCAAGATGTTTGATGTCCGCGATGGCCACGGCATCAAATTACTTCACCGTGCAGGAATTCGCACCGGCATTATCACGGGCCGTTCTTCGGCAGTTGTCGCGCGTCGTGCCCAGGAGCTTGGGATTGACCTTCTGTACCAGGGTGCACTGAATAAGCTGGAACCTTTTGAAGAAATTTTACGCGCTACCGGTTTGCGTGCGGCTCAGGTTGCTTATGTTGGCGACGATCTCATCGATCTGCCGATTTTGAGCCGGGTCGGCTTCGCCGCTACGGTTGCCGATGCTGATCCTGAAGTTTGTCGGCGAGTTGATTATGTTGCCGAGCGTAAAGGCGGGCGCGGGGCGGTTCGCGAAATATGTGAGTTGATCTTGAAGCAGGGCGGCCACTGGGAGAGGGTTACTGCCCGTTATTTTGAGCCCGCTACCGCAAAGAGCCGCCCTTGAAGGGGCGCAAGCGCATCCAGGGTTTGTTGGGCGGTTTGATTTTGCTGTTACTCTTGGCCCTGACCGTCGCTCTCTGGCCTGTGGGCAAAAGATCTGACTCCTTGACGGATTTGGTTGAAAAATTGCCCCCCGGGGTCGATCTGGGGATGGAAAATGTGCATTACAGTCAAAATGAGTCGGGGCGCAAAAGTTGGGAGCTGGATGCTGGCCGGGCCGATTATCAGCGCGATACCAAAGAGCTGGCTTTGAACAGGGTGCGCTTTGTTTATTACCTGGAAAATGCTCGGGGTCAGCTGAACGTCAATGCCGGGCAGGGGGTTTTAAACCAAAGCCGTCAGCAACTGCAGCTCACTGATGGGGTGATTATGCTTGCCGCTGCAGGAGAAAAGTTTCAGACGCAGTCGTTGCATTATGATCTTGAAAAAAAACAGGCCCACACCGATGACCTTGTCCAGATCGAAAACTCTCAAATGAAGCTCACCGGAAAGGGAATGCAGCTCGATATCAAACAGGAACATTTACGTCTTTTTGCCGATGTGCACGCAATTTTCTATTCTTCTGCGCAAGAAGGGTCGGGCAAATGAAATCTGTTTTTTGGAGTGTTCTTATGCTCCTGCTGTTTTCCGGATGGCCCCGGTCGGCTAACGCTGAAAAACAAGTGACCGCAACCAACGAGCCCATTGAAGTTGTTGCGCAGACAATGGAGGCCGATAAAAAACAGCAGACGGCCATCTTCAGCGGAAAGGTTGTTGCGACACGCGGTGCTCTAACGCTCTATGCTGACCAGCTGACCCTTTTTTTTACCGAGCAGACTACGCAGAATAACCGCCAGAAAATTGAACGCATTGAAGCACGCGGCAAGGTGAGTGTTGTTGATGACCAACGCATTGCCAAAGCCAACGAACTCGACTATCACTCTGTCACCGAGGAAATCGTCTTGCGCGGCAATGTCAGTGTGCAGGAGGGCGAAAATCTGGTGACTGGCGATGAAATTACGCTTGATCTGCGTACCAATCAGACGCGGGTAAAAAGTCGTGATGGAGGGCGGATCAAGGCCATATTCCAACCCGAGCAGGAGTCCAAATGAAAAGAACCCTGCGCGCAGAAGGTCTTGAAAAATCTTATGGTGGCCGCCGGGTGGTTGCCGGGGTTGATTTGCAGCTTTGCTCCGGCCAGGTCGTCGGGTTGCTTGGGCCTAATGGCGCGGGTAAAACGACCAGCTTTTACATGGTTGTTGGGTTGGCGCGGCCAGATGCCGGTCGGGTTTATCTTGATGATCAGAATTTAACCGATATGCCCATGTATCAGCGGGCGCGCGCCGGGATTTCCTACCTGCCGCAAGAGGCCTCGGTTTTTCGAAAAATGACCGTGGCTCAGAATCTCCTGGCGATTCTGGAAACCCTGCCCCTGACTCACGATGAGCGCCAGCAGCGCCTGGAAGATTTATTAAAAGAATTCCGTATTGGCCATATTCGTAAATCCAAGGGCTATGCTCTTTCGGGCGGCGAAAGACGGCGGGTGGAAATTGCTCGTTCGCTGGTCTTGGAACCCTCTTTTTTGTTGCTGGATGAACCCTTTGCCGGTATCGACCCGCTGGCTGTTAACGATATTCAAACGGTCATTTGGCAGCTTAAGAGCCGTGGTATCGGGGTGTTGATTTCTGATCATAATGTTCGCGAAACTCTTGGAGTTTGTGATAATGCTTATATTTTGAATGAAGGGGTGGTGCTCGAATTCGGCTCACCGGAGCAAATTGCCGCAAGTAAAAAGGCCCGGGCTATTTATCTGGGGGATAATTTCAGGCTTTAGCCCTTAGGCCTGGCGAGTTTTTTTTCGCTTTAAAAGACATTTTCTCATAAATTGGCACAGACTTTTCCGGCAGAGAATGTTAAGGTTCAATCAGATTTGTGAACCAGTAAAACCCGCATTGGATAACGCATTTTTATGGCCTTAGATCTACGCTTACAGGTAAAACTCAGTCAACAATTGGTGATGACGCCCCAATTGCAGCAGGCGATTAAACTGCTGCAACTGTCGCGTATGGAACTCGTCGATGTCGTCACTCAGGAACTGGCGGAAAACCCCATGCTCGAAGAAGGGGACGATGGCGAAGAACCCGTGCAGACCGCCGAAACGGTGAGTGAAGAACCCCTGGTCGCAACCTCCAGTGAAGATGCCACTGAAGTCAAGGCGGAAACTGAGGGGATGGAAGATATTGACTGGCAGACCTATCTGGATGGCTACAGTCTCAGTAGCACGACGACCAGTGATATTTATGAAGAGAGTGAAGAGCGTCCTTCCTTTGAAACCCTTCTGACAAAAAAAAGCGATCTGAGCGACCATCTGATGTGGCAGCTGAATCTGTCGAATGTTCCGCATTACGAATATCTGGCCGCCGCTGAAATTATCGGCAATCTCGACGACGCGGGATATCTGCATGCCAACCTCGAAGAAATTTGTGCCGCGACTTCCGTTGATGAAGAGACGGCAAGGCGCGCCTTGCAGCGGGTGCAACAATTCGATCCCCCCGGCGTAGCCTGTCGCAATTTGCAGGAGTGCCTGTTGTTACAACTGGAACGCCTGGGTGACGAAGAAACCCTTGCCGCAGTGATTTTACGCGACCACATTGCCGATCTGGAAGGGCGGAAATATCAGTTGATTGCCCGGGCTTTGAAAGTGACAATCGAAGATGTGCTCGAAGCCGCGCGCATTATCTCTGAGCTGGATCCACGCCCAGGTACAGCCTACAATCAAGAAGATGTGCAGTACATTTCGCCGGATATTTTTGTGCATAAAATTGGTGACGAGTATGTGGTAACCCAGAACGATGATGGTCTGCCCAATTTGCGGATTAACGCTTTTTATCGCAGTGCCTTGACCAACTCTGATTCCGTCGACAAAAAGGCCAATGAGTATATTCAGGAAAAGATGCGCAGCGCGGTTTGGTTGATTAAGAGTATTCATCAACGTCAGCGCACGATTTATAAGGTCACCAAAAGTATCGTTAAATTTCAGCGGGAATTTTTCGAATATGGTATCGATTATCTCAAGCCCCTGGTGCTGCGGGATGTTGCTGAAGATATTGAAATGCACGAATCAACCGTCAGTCGGGTAACGACGAATAAATATGTTCAGACGCCCCAGGGATTGTTTGAACTGAAATATTTTTTCAATAGTGGAATTTCCACCAGCGACGGTCTTTCGGTTGCCTCGGAAAGTGTAAAAATGCGCATCAAAGAAATTGTTGCCAAAGAAGACCCGAA
>Ga0210020_1003916_pt1 | contig 11261 bp, 12 predicted proteins | sample CryGeymeta201514_FD_183980 | JGI IMG/M metagenome (GOLD analysis project Ga0210020, IMG submission 183980) | Groundwater microbial communities from Crystal Geyser aquifers in Utah, USA - Crystal Geyser metaG 2015-14 (SPAdes) (version 2) | ecosystem: Environmental > Aquatic > Deep subsurface >... | reverse complement strand
ACATCTGGAACGTGTCGCAAACCACCGAGGTGATCCGGCTGCTCAAGGCCGCGCGGCCCGACCTCAAAATCGTGCTGGACGGCCCGCAGCCGCTCATGAAAATCATTCCCGGCGAGCAGCCGCCGTTGGCCGAGCTGGAACTGCCCTACGGCGAATACAGCGATGCCGACCTGGCGCACCGCCTGCTGTATGTGGAGGCCTCGCGCGGTTGCCCGTTCAAGTGCGAGTTTTGTCTGAGCGCGCTCGACAAGACAGCCTGGGGTTTTGAGTTGGAGCGGCTGGCGACATTGCACACAGACCTTGGACCCTGTGGGGCCGACTTCAGTCTGCCATGGTCGACTGAAGTCGGCCCCACAAAAAACCCCACAACAAGCCCAAACACTGACCTCTTTTTGCACTTTGAAGTCATCCCCGACCACCTGCCGGATCGCCTGCGCGCCATGCTGGCGCAGTTCCCGCCGGGCGTGCTGCAGCTCGAAGTGGGCGTGCAGACTTTCAACGTGGCGGTACAGCAAACTATCTCACGCCGACAGGACAACGACGCCACCGAGGCCAACCTGCGCTGGCTGCTGGCGCACACCCACGCGCACCTGCATGTCGACCTGATCTTTGGCCTGCCGGGTGAAACGCTGCAAAGTTTTGCCGATGGCTTTGACCGGCTGCTGGCGATTGGCCCGCATGAGATCCAGCTTGGCATTTTGAAACGCCTGCGCGGCGCACCGATTGCCCGCCACAGCGCAGCGCTCGGCATGGTTTACGCGCTCGATCCGCCCTACACCGTGCAGCGCACCGCCGTGGTGGATGCCGCCACGCCGCAGCGCTTTGGCCGCCTGGCGCGTTACTGGGAGCTGCTGGCCAACTCGGGGCGTTTTAATCAGTTGGGGTCAGAGCACGTCGCTACGCGAGTGGTCTGACCCGCAAGCCTAAACCTCATCCCAGTCCTTCCAGTCCACGGCATGGCTGATCCGGTAGAGGTTGACTGCATTGCCCACGGTGGGGGCAAAGACGTCATGGCCAATCACCTCGAGCGTGCCGTAATCTTTCAGTCGGTCTTTCACCTGGCCCTTGAGTCCGGCAAACCACAGTTCGATGCCCTGCTGCGTCAGGTCCTGGTGCAGCTTGACCAACATGTCGGCGGCGGTGATGTCGATGTCGGTGATGGCATCGGCCACCACCACCAGGCGCCGCGTGGGCGTGGGCGCTGCGGCGATGGCGCGCTGCACCTCTTGCTGAAAAATCTCGCCGTTGGCAAAAAAGAGCTGCGCATCCCAGCGGAACAGCACCAGGCCGGGCACGCGTCGGCCCTCCGGATGCCGGATGACGTCGTGGTAACCCTTGCTGCCGTCCACGCGCGCCAGCACCGCAAAGTAAGGGTGCCAGGCGTTCCACAGCAGCACCAGCATGGCCAGCGCCAGGGTGATGACAATGCCTTGAATGACGCCAATCAGCGCCACGCCGACAAAGCTGGTCAGCGACAGTGCAAATTCCACTTTGCGTTGCCGGTACATTTGCCGCATGCCCGCCACATCGGCGAACGACAGGCAGGCCGCAATGACCACGGCGCCCAATACCGCACTGGGCAGGCTCTGCAGCCACCCGGTGCCCGACACCAGCAGCAGGGCAATGGCCAACGCGCCCACCAGACCGGTCACTTGCGTTTTGGCCCCGGCAGCTTCGGCCACCGGGGTGCGCGAGGCGCTGCTGCTGATCGAAAAACCCTGAAACAGCCCGGTGGCAATGTTGGCCAAACCCAGCGCCACCATCTCCTGGCTCTGGCTGACCCGGTAGCCGCCCCGCTGCGCCAGTGCGCGTGACAACACACTGGTATCGGTAAACGACAGCAGCGAAATAATGACGGCACCCGGCAGCAATTGCCGCATATCGGACCACGACACCGCCGGAAACTGCCAGTCTGGCAAGCCCTGCGGCAGGCGCCCCAAAACGGACAAATGGGCCGTGTTGGCCAGGTCGAACCAGGCCGAGATGCCCGTGGCCAGCAGCACCACAAGCAACAGGCCCGGCCAGCGCGGCCGAAGTTTCGCCAGCAAAATAATCAGGGCCAGACTGACGCTGCCGATCAGCAGTGCCACCCAGTTGCCCTGCCCGTTGGCCACGCTTTGCAGCAGATGGTCCACTTGGTCTGGCAGGTCACCCGCCGTGGACCCAATACCCAGTATTTTTGGCATTTGGCCTACCAGCACGGTCAGGGCGATGGCGTTCAAAAAGCCAATGCGGATCGGTTTGGACAGCAGGTCGGCCAGCAGGCCCAAACGGGCCAGCCCGATCAGCATGGAGCAGACCCCTGACAAAATGGCCAGCATGCCCGCCAGCAGCACAGCGCGCTCCACACTGCCTGCAGCCAGTGGCAAGATCAGCGCCGCAATCACGGCCGTCAGGGTCGAGTCTGGCCCCAGCACCAGGATGCGGCTGGGGCCAAAAATGGCGTACACGATCAGCGGAATGATGGTGGCATACAAGCCGTGGATGGCGGGCAAGCCAGACGCTTCGGCATAGCCCATGCCCACCGGCACCAGGATGGCGGTGAGCGCCAGGCCCGCCACCAGATCGCGCATCAGCCAGGCGCTCTGGTAGTTCCGCAAGGTGGCCAAGCCGGGTAACCAGCCCGGCAGCAAGCGCATGTTTTTCCAGAAAGTTTGCATCAAACTGAGCCGCTGGTTGCGGTTAAAAAGGGGGAGCGCACAGGGGTGATCATGGTTGACAACAAGTTTACGACCCGAAGTCCATGAATCCAAATGCAAGGGTTGCGGCCCGGCGCCCGCCATGACAGCGTTCGATCACCATGCGGGTGGCTTGTGGCCATGAACGTTACCATCACGTCATGAAAAAGAACGCACTTGCCGCGCACGCCGTCTGCCCCTGTGACAGCGGCAAAACGTATGCTGACTGCTGCGGCCCGTGGCATGCCGGCTTGCCGCAAGGTGTGCACGCGCCCACACCCGAGGCGCTGATGCGCTCGCGTTATAGCGCCTACGGGCTCGGCCTCATTGACTACCTGCTGGCCACCTGGCACCCGTCCACGTCGCCCGGCGAGCTGGAGCTGCCACCGCTCAAATGGCTGGGCCTGGAAGTGCGCCACGCGCAGGCTGCGGGTGATGTGGGCGTGGTGGAATTTGTGGCGCGTTACCGAGAAAGCGGGCGCGGCGGCCGCATGCACGAGATCAGCCGTTTTGTGCGCGAGGACGGGCGCTGGCTGTACATCGACGGTGAGCAGCAGGCGCCGGACTGAGCCCGGGTAGTCACTGCGAGCGAAGCGCGGCAGTCCATGGCTTCGGAAGTCATGAATTGCTTCACTTCATTCGCAATGACTCAACCCGTTTTAAGTCGTGATGCGTTTGAGCATCACCGGGCGCTGCGCCGACGGATGCGCATGAAGCTGAATTTTCTCCAGCAGCGTCTGTCGGGCGCGCTCGGCGGCGCTGGCGTCGGCCGCGTGCACGATGACCAGCAGCTCGCCGGCTTGCACGGCTTGCCCGATCTGGGCGAACTGCGACAAACCCACCCGCGCATCAATCGTGTCGCTGGCCATGCGCCGGCCGCCGCCGAGTTCCACCACGGCCAGGCCGATGTCACGCGTGGCCATGCCAGCCACAAAACCACTGCGTGGCGCCAGCACCGGCAACTGCACCGGCGCCGGCGGCAGGTAGTGGCCGGGGCGCTCGCAGAAGTCCGCCGGGCCGCCCAGCGCGGAGACCATGCGCGCGAACTGTTCCAGCGCGCGGCCGCTGTGCAGTGCGTCGTCCACCTGTTGCAGAGCATGGGCCTCGTCGCCAGCCAGGCCACCCATCAGCAGCAACTCGGCGCTCAGGCGCCGGGTGACATCGAGCAGCCGCGGGTCGACAGCGTCGCCACGCAAAAATTGCACGGCCTCAAGCACTTCCAGCGCGTTGCCGCAAGTGCTGCCCAGCACCTGGTTCATGTCGGTGAGCCAAGCGCGCGTGGGCAGCCCGGCGCCGTTGGCCACTTGCACCAGCGACTCGGCCAGGGTGGTGGCCATCGCCAGCGAGTCGGCAAACGCGCCGTTGCCCACTTTCACATCCATCACCAGAGCCTGCAGGCCGGCGGCCAGCTTTTTCGACAGGATGCTGGCGGTGATCAAGGGCACCGACTCGACTGTGGCCGTGACATCGCGAATGGCGTAGAGCCTGCGGTCGGCTGGCGCCAGGTCGGCCGTCTGGCCAATGATGGCGCAGCCCGCGCTGTGCAGCGCCCGGTGCAGCGTCGGCACATCGGGCGCGCACTGGTAGCCGGGGACGCTGGCCAGCTTGTCGAGCGTGCCGCCGGTGTGGCCCAGGCCGCGGCCCGAGATCATTGGCACCACGCCGCCACAGGCCGCCACGATCGGGGCCAGCATCAGGCTCACCTTGTCGCCCACGCCGCCGGTGGAATGCTTGTCCAGTACCGGACCGTTCAAGTTGGCGCTTGACCAGTCCATCACCAGTCCGAAATGGGTCATGGCCTGGGTCAGGTCAACCGTTTCCGCGCGGCTCATGCCCTTGAGAAACATGGCCATGGCCAGCGCGGCGGCCTGGCCTTCGCTCCAGGAGCCGTCCACCAGGCCACGCACAAAAGCGTCAATATGGGCGCGCGCCAAGGTGTGGCCGTCACGCTTGATGCGGATAATTTCCTGGGCCAGCATGGTATTTGTAGCCCGGATGCCAATTCGGGGTGTCTGCTGTGGCGGGTGTTCCCGGATTGCGCTGCGCTTCATCCGGGCTACCCAAGGCATGGCGACAGCACCGCCTCGACGTCGTTCAACAGGCTGCTGGCGCCGATGCGAAAACGCTGTGGTGTTAGGGCTTGTGCGCCGAGCAGTTCTTGCGCAAGGCCAATGTATGCGGCGGCTTCAGCCACGGTGCGAATGCCACCGGCTGCCTTGAAGCCTACCCGGTTGTTTGCGGAGGGGCTCGCGGCAATGGCGCCGAGCATGAGGCGTGCGGCCTCCAGCGTGGCGCTGACCGGCGTTTTGCCAGTGCTGGTTTTCAGGAAATCGGCGCCACTGTCCAGACTCAACTGGCAGGCGCGTTGGATCAGCGCGGGTGTTTGGAGTTCGCCGGTTTCCAGAATCACTTTGAGCAGCAAGCCCGGGCAAGCTTGCCGGACCGCCATCAGCAATTTGGAAACGACGCGTTCATCACCGGCCATCAGGCTGCGGTAGGGCAGCACCACATCGACTTCCTGCGCGCCCGCTTGCACGATCTGTTCGGCATCAAGCACGGCGGCGTCGATGTTGGCGTGGCCGTGCGGGAAATTGGCCACAGCCGCCACGGCAATCGTCGCTGGCAATTGCGCGCGGGCGAATGCGGCCAGGCGCGGCCAGACGCAGACTGCAGCCACCGGGCTGAATGGGCTTTGCGCGCGCTGGCACAGGCTTGCAATGTCGGCCTCGGTGTCTGAGGTGTTCAGGCTGGTCAGGTCGAGGCAGGCCAGCGCCAGGCGGGCGCTGGCCTGCGGGGCGTTACGCCATTGGGTTGACAAAGGGGTCGTCATGCGCACGGTGTAGAAATCGGAAAAAGTATTGTCACTGCGAGCGAAGCGCGGCAGTCCATGCAGTCGGAAGTCATGGCTTGCTTCACTTCGTTCGCAATGACGAAATCATGTCGGCCAGCAGTTGGCTGGCGGCAGCACTGCCCAGTTGCGCTTGCTGCAGCGTGTGGGCGTGGCTCAGGTCCTCAGCCGACATGCCGGCGCCCAGGTTGGTGATGAAGGACAGCGCCAGCACCCGCAGCCCCAGGTACCGCGCCAGAATGGTTTCGGGCACGGTGCTCATGCCCACGGCATCGGCGCCCAGCAGACGCAGCATGCGGATCTCGGCCGGGGTTTCAAACTGCGGGCCAAAAGCCCAGGCGTAAACACCTTCAAACAGGGTGGCGCCCTGTGCTTTTGCCACGTGCTGGGCATGGGCACGCAGGGCAGAGTCATAGGCATCGACCATGTTGACAAAGCGCTCCGAACCATCAACGCCGACCAGCGGCGAGCGCTGCGGCAGGTTGAGGTGGTCGCTCAGCAGCATCAGGCTTCGGGGTGGCATGTCGGGGCGCAAACTGCCCGCCGCGTTGGTCTGCACCAGCGTGTGGCAACCCAGGGCTTGCAACACGCGAAAGGGCACTTCCATGCCGTCAATCGCACCGGATTCATAGCCATGCTGGCGCCCGCTCAGCACGGCCACGGGCTGCGCGCCCAAGTGCCCCAGCCACAAGCTGCCACCGTGGCCAGCCACACCGGCTTGCGGGAAACCGGCCAGCTCGGAGTACGGAATCTGGATAGCGTCGCTGAGGTGGTCGGTCAAGCCGCCCCAGCCCGAGCCCAGCACCACCGCAATGCGGGGTTGAAGATTCGGGGCGCGCTGGCGGATGGTGTCAATGGCGTTCATGGGGTGTGATGGCAAGCGTTTTATCTGGCCTTGATGTGACCCGGCCCAAAGCTCTCGGGCAGCAATTGCGCCAATGTGTGGCGCGGCCCCAGCGCCAGTTCGTTGGCGCTTTGGATGATCAGATCGGGCGCGCCAAACTCACGCAATTTTTGACGGCAACCACCGCAGGGCGTGATCCAGCTGCCCTCGCCACCGCTGCCTACCACCAGCACGGCGCGGGCTTTTCGGCCACCGGCAAGCACCATCGCGCTCAAGGCAGCCGCTTCGGCACACAGGCCTTCGGGGTAGGCGGCGTTTTCCACATTGCAGCCCGCATGAATGTTGCCTTGATCGTCCAGCACGGCGGCGCCGACCGCGTAGTTGGAATAAGGCGCGTAGGCGTTGCGCCGGGCCTGGCGCGCGGCCGCTAGCAGCGCCTGCTGCTGGCTGTCGGTGAGTGTGAAGCTTGGCATGAACGCACTTTACCGCGAATGGGTGAGGCCACGAGCTGCTGAATTTGCATGTGCACAAGGACTAAAGAATCACCATATGGGCCGGTTCGGCACCATGAACAGCGCTCAATGGCATGCGCTGATCAAAGCTGACCAGGCAGCCTTGATGTTGGACGGCCAATCCAAGCAAATATAGATCAGTGAGCTGCCGCGGGCTGTGGATGTGTGCGTGGCGAAAATGGGCGGCATCCAGAATGCTGATGTCGTCTGGCCACAGTTGGTGCCACGGTGCGGCGGTAGAGCTTTGCAACATGTGCACCAGCATGGCCAGCGGCTGCGGGTGACTGTAGGCGGCCTGGCTCATGACGCGCAAGCAACCGTTTTGCGTCAGCGGGCTGCTGGCCCAACCTTGCTCAATGTTGGCATCAAACCATTCCACGGCTCGGTCATGATGCACATGTTCGCAGTCGTGCAGGGCGATCAGCACATTGACATCAAGCAACGCGCGCATCAGATGCCCTCTGCATCACGCAAGCGGTCAATCAGCTCATTACTGACGACGCCACCGCGCTTGGGCAAGGGGTGAATGCCATAAGTCGTCAACCGTTCTGATACTTTGGACGGTTCCTGAGCGTTTCCGTCTGCAGGGTTTGGTGGTGGCGTGGCGAAGGCGCGCCGGGCCAGGTCGCTGATGACTTGGCCCAGAGACTTTTTCTCACGTCGCGCCAGTTCTTTGGCGGCAAACAAAACGTCGTCGGCGATATCCAGGGTGGTGCGCATGGCTTCTCCAAATTGATGTTTGATGTTATTGCATCAAACATCATTTGTCTATTGGCGTCGGCACAAAAGGGATGGCTCAGGTACTCGCACGCACGATCAACTGATGGCCCAGATTGATGCAGGACGGGGTCACCACCTCCCCGTTGATCAGCGACACCAGCATGCGCGCTGCAGCGCTGCCAATTTCCGAGCGCGGCGTGCGTATGGTGGTCAGCGGCGGCAGCATCTGGTCGCTGCCGGGCAGATTGTTGAAGCCGGCAATGGCCAGTTGCCCTGGCACGGCGATACCCAGGCGCAGGGCGGCCAGCAGGGCGCCTTGCGCCAGATCGTCGTTGCAGAAAAATATGGCGTCGACATTGGGCTGCGCCCGCAGAATCTGCGCCAGCATCTCTGCGCCCAGGGCCATGGACGAGGGTGCCGGGTTGAGCCATTCCAGTTTCGGGTCGAAGCGCCCGACCTGTTTGAGCGCCTGGCGCCAGCCAGCCAGCCGCTGTAGCGTGCGGGGGTCGAGTTGGGCCCCGGCAAAGGCGATGCGCTGCCGACCCCGTTGTAACAGGTGTTGTGTCATCTCTGCACCCGCCGCGGTTTGCGACAAGCCCACGCTGTAGACGCCCTCGGTGTCAGAGATTTCCATTAGGTGCACGCAAGGCACGCCGCTCTTGGCAATCAGCTGGCGGGTGGCCTCGTTGCGCTCAAAGCCCGTGACCAGCAGACCCGCCGGGCGATGCTGCAGCAGTTCGCGCAGCAGCAATTCTTCTTCGTTGGCGTCGTAGTGCGTCACGCCCATCAGCATTTGGTAACCCGCCGGGCGCAGCGTGCGCTGTACGGCTTCCAGCACATCCACAAACAGGGCGTTGGACAGCATGGGCACCAGCGTCACCACCTGCGCGCTATGGCGCGATGCCAGCGCGCGCGCCGCCGGATCCGGCACGTAGCCCAGCTCCTTGGCTGACGCCTGCACGCGCGCGACCAACTCGGCATCAACCGCCCGTTCACCACGCAGCGCACGTGACACCGTGATGGGGCTGACCCCCGCCAGATGCGCCACATCGGCCAGCGTGATGCGACCCGTGGCGCGGGATCGAGGGGTTCGAAGATCTGAAGACATAGGTTAAATATGGAGTTGCATAACGCATCATAGAGTGCTAGGATAGCGCTATCCGAAAGTCATAGTCAAGTTTTGTTCTGTCAAGGTACCCCGGCGATGGGGGAGTCGGCAAAATCGTAAAAATTGATTTGGCTTTTTATTTAGTATGGTGGGATAGCGCTATCCAAATCAATATGAACGTTTCTGTTGTGATCATGGGTGTGGCCGGTTGCGGCAAATCCAGCCTGGGCCGAGCAGTGGCGCAAGCCCTGCAGTTGCCGCTGGTGGAGGGGGACGATTTTCACAGCCCCGAGAGCCGTCAGAAGATGAGCCAGGGCGTGGCCCTGACCGATGACGACCGCGCCGGCTGGCTGGACCGCCTGAGCGACCAATTGCGCCAGAACCCCCGTGGCATGGTGCTGACCTGCTCGGCGCTGAAAAAGGTGTACCGCGATCGTCTGCGCCAAGCCGCGTCCGGGCTGCGTTTTGCCTTTTTGCAGATCAGCCGCGAGGACGCCAAGGCGCGCGTTGCTTCGCGAGGTGAAGCGCATTTTTTCTCCAGCAATCTGGTGGACAGCCAGTTTGCTACCCTGGAAGCGCCCACGGGCGAGCCCGGCGTGCTGACACTGGACGCGACTGTGCCGTTGCAACAACTGCAGGCTGAAGTAGCGGTTTGGATGACGAACAAGGAGTTGGCATGAGTACCGATTCACATCACACGCCCCCAGAAGGGCTCTTTCGGCGTTTGAGCAGCCACCTGATGGCGATTTGCCTAGGGGTAATGGCGGCTTCGGTGTTTGTCAATGTGGTGCTGCGCTACGGCTTTGGCAGCGGCGTGGCCGCCAGCGAGGAGCTGTCGCGCCTGCTGTTTGTCTGGATGGTGTTCATTGGCGCCACCGCTGCTTACCCGGCTGGCGAGCACATGGCCTTTACCAGCCTGGTGGGCTTGTTGCGCAAAAAACCGCGCGCCATGCTGGCCCTGACGCTGCTGATCCGTGTGCTGGTGATCACGGCCTGTAGCCTGCTTGCCTGGGGTGCCTGGCAGCAGGTGATTGTCGGGCTCGACAGCCATTCGGTGGTGTTGCGCTACCCCACGGCCTTGCTGCCGCTGCCGGCCTTTTTGTGCGCTACCGCCATTGACATCATGGCTTTGGTTGAACTGATCAAACGCACGCCCCTGCATCTGGGGTTTGGCGCGCAGCCGGAGTAACGCACCATGTCAAGCGAAGGTCTGGCTTTTGTTGTTTTTGTCGGCGGCATGCTGTCGCTGCTGGGTGTGGGCATGAACATGGGCCTGGCGCTGGTGCTGACCGGCGCTGCCATGTCCTTTGTGCTGGACTTTTGGGACACCCAGTTGCTGGCGCAAAACCTGGTGGCGGGGGTGGACAGCTTTCCGCTGCTGGCGGTGCCGTTTTTCATCCTGGCGGGTGAGTTGATGAACGCGGGCGGCATCAGCCAACGCATCATCACCATGGCGCAGGCCTGGGTTGGGCACATTCGTGGTGGCTTGGGCTTTGTCGCCATCGGCGCAGCGGTGCTGATGGCCAGCATGAGCGGCTCGGCGCTGGCTGACACCGCCGCGCTGGCCACCATTTTGCTGCCCATGATGCGCAAGGAAGGTTACCCGCTGCACACCTCGGCGGGCCTGATTGGCGCTGGTGGCATCATTGCCCCAATCATTCCGCCGAGCATGCCGTTCATCATTTACGGCGTTACCACCAACACCTCGATCTCCCAGCTATTCCTTTCGGGCATCGTGCCGGGCATCATCATGGGTGCTGGTCTGATCATCGCCTGGAAGCTGGTGTTGCGCGGCATGGACCTGCCCAAGGGCGAGGCACTGCCGATGAAGGCACGCTTCAAAGCCACCTTGAACGCCTTCTGGGCGCTGCTGATGCCCATCATCATCATAGGCGGCATGAAATCGGGCCTGTTCACCCCGACCGAGGCGGCTGTGGTGGCGGCGTTTTACGCGCTGGTGGTGTCGCTGTTCATCCACCGCGAAATGAAAGTGGTGCAGGTGCATGACGTGCTGGTGCGTGCCTCGCGTACCACCGCCATCGTGATGTTTTTATGCGCTGGCGCCCAGGTGGCCAGCTACATGGTGACACTGGCCGACCTGCCCAATGTGCTGACCGGCTGGCTTGGGCCGCTGGTGGAAAGCCCGCGCCTGTTGATGGTGGTGATGATGATGGTGCTGATCGTTGTTGGCACCTCGCTCGACCTGACGCCGACCATCCTGATCTTTTCGCCGGTCATGCTGCCCATCGCCGTCAAGGCGGGCATTGACCCGGTCTATTTCGGCCTGATGTTCATCCTGAACGGCTCCATTGGCCTGATCACGCCACCGGTGGGCACGGTGCTCAACGTGGTGGCCAGTGTGGGGCGCATGCCGCTGCACAGCGTGATTCGCGGCATCAGTCCGTTCTTGATTACCTATGTCGCCATCTTGGCCCTGTTTATTTTGTTCCCGCAGATCGTCACCGCGCCAGTAGCGTGGATGCGTTGACGTTTCCCTTCAACCCCCTTTCTTTCACGCGTTTTACTTCAACCACAGGAGATTCCTACCATG
>Ga0210020_1003915_pt1 | contig 11263 bp, 12 predicted proteins | sample CryGeymeta201514_FD_183980 | JGI IMG/M metagenome (GOLD analysis project Ga0210020, IMG submission 183980) | Groundwater microbial communities from Crystal Geyser aquifers in Utah, USA - Crystal Geyser metaG 2015-14 (SPAdes) (version 2) | ecosystem: Environmental > Aquatic > Deep subsurface >... | reverse complement strand
TTACCGGATGAGGCAGACAGTTCAACCAAGAAGCAGAGATAAATTCTGTAACGGCAAGGCCCTTTTCGCCCGCTTGGCGCATTTCCTGGGCGACCTCATTGGGTACAATGACCTCTGTGTAGAGCCGTTGCAGAAGGTCAAGTTGGTTACCCGAGGCAACCAGTGCAATCATGGGGCTGGTGTTAATCACCAGTTTTTTCGAATCAGGCGTTTTGGATGTCATCAGCAAGTTCCGCCGGATCGAAATTCATAGTTGAGGTGCCGAACTCCTTCAATTTTAGCAGGAATTCAGCGCGACCAAGCCCCGCCAGCGAGGCAGCGTGTCCTGAAGATATTCGCTGCATTTCAAAAAGTTTAGCCGCCATGGCCAGCCTTGCCTCACGCTCAAATGTCTGGCGACTCTCGGCCATGGCATCCGGCAAGTTTTCCGGGTAATTGATGCAGAGTTGAAGCGGCATGAATGTTTCTCCTCAATTATTTGATGCTTTAAAAAAGCCATCTAGAAATGAAATATACGGTCAGAAACATACACCTGACCGCATAAAATGGCAACGAACCCTAACTCCCCCCGGCCCCCTCTTACTCTAAGCGGGGGTGAAAAATCTGAGTTCGGTCTTTTTTGCTCTTCCCCATCGGTTCCGGCGAATTCTATGCGCGCGTTGCTTCACCCGGTTGTGCGTGGTATAGGTCATAATATCAGCGCAAAGCAGCGCACCTCAAATTCCGCAACCCCGATTTCAGGAGACTTATTATGGCAGTCCTTAATATTGAAAGAGAGGAGTTACGCCAGATCGTAAAAGAAGCTGTCGCCTCGGTGCTTTTGGACAACCGTGATGTCCTTGAAGATGTCGTATCAGAAGCCATCCTCGATCTTAAACTTGGCCAGGCCATTGAAAAGGGTGATACCGGCAGTTACGCATCTGAAGAAGAAATTATAGAAATTATGCACAAGCTGGACAGCTAAAGATGATGGCGTCGCAAAAACTCACCAACTGCTGCGTTGCTGCAATGGTTTCACTGCTTCGACGTACATATCTGTTGGTCGACAGACAAGGTTACCTTTAAAAATACAGGAGACATCCATCATGCCAACCTGCTGGATTATAGCAGGGCCTAACGGAGCCGGAAAAACTACCTTTGCAATGGAATATTTGCCGAATATTGTCAGATGCTTGCACTTCATTAATGCAGATCTGATTGCAGCGGGCTTGTCTCCTTTTGCTCCGGAAAAGGAATTGATAGCAGCAAGTAAAATATTCCTGAGTGGTATCGAAGAGAGGATCACACAGCGGCAGGATTTTGCTTTTGAGACGACCCTTGCAGGTCGCAGCTATTTGCGTTTGATCGATAGATTGAACAGTTCAGGGTGGGCGGTAGAACTCATTTATCTGGCTTTACCGAGCGTTGAAATGTCAAAGTTGCGCGTAGCAGAAAGAGTAGAACATGGAGGTCATAATATCCCCGCCATTGATATCGAAAGGCGTTTCCCACGGAGCCTTTCAAATCTCCTCAACGAATTCAGTTACAAAGTTAATCACTGCCAGTGTTTTATGAATGATAGAAACCCTCCAGAATTGGTTTTTGAACAAGCTGGTGCGACTCGTGATGTAATTCATCCGGATTATTACAGATTTTTGCAGGAGGCCTCAGCATGACCGAATCATACAAAAAAACACCATCCAAAGAGGCCCAGGTTGTTCTTGAAGCGCTACGGCAGGCAATAAGCAAAGATTTAGATAGAAAACGCCGCTTGGGTCAGTATGCTGTTGTCTGGAAGGATGGAGCCCCGACCAAGGTAGATTACAGCACTCCGGTCGAGAGCGAAATCAAATAATGCGTAGGGGCAGACCCCTGTGCCTGCCCATTCCATCGATTGCCTTGCTCCTCCCCTTAAGGTAAGGGGAGGTCGGGAGGGGTTATGTCTGGCAGGAACTGCCATTCACACTGCAACACCCGAAAGACTCTAACTCCCCCCGGCCCCCTCTTAATCTAAGAGGGGGAGAAAAATCGCTCTTTTATCTTCACATCAATCAGAGCATTCCGGGGATCTACCGCTCTCTTCCTTCTCTAATAATATCCACAATTTCTTGCGTTGTAATTTTCGCTTTAATTGAGGGGACATCAAGAGGAGAAGAAGCAAGTTTTTCCGGAACCAGCGCAAAGGTTCGACCATCCTTTCTTTGAATTAATACTTTGCCGGTATTTTCTGCCTGCTCTAAAACAGAAGCGAGTTTTTGTCGCGCCTCAGAATATGTGTAGACTTGCATTTTAAACCTCCAACGTTTCGATATTTATGGCCTGGGCTGCGGTTTTTAGTCTGCGATCCAAAGTCAGTATCGGGGACTTATATCTGATAGCACAGTCTAAAACATAGGCATCGTAAGCGTAAATATTGGAAGATTTTGACAGTTGTAATGCGTTAGAAAAATCTGGATCAACAAACCGCAGTGGGATGGTGTGAAATATTGATAGACCCCTTTGGGCTTCGCTCAGGGATATTCTGTTCTGCTTGAACATGGCCGAAAAAGCATTACCAATTTCCCAGGGGATAGAACCTGGCCCAATGAGTGCTTTGCCAACTGTAAGTTCAATAATTTTAGATCTTTCAGCCTCCTCAACGATAACCGCGATTAAGGCAGATGTGTCTATAACGATAGCCATTGAGACCTCCGCAGAAAAACGATTTCATACAATTGTACAATGATGCTGGTTGCTGTCAAGCTATATGCGGTGAATCAACTTTCAAATGATGGATTGCAGGTCAATAAATTAGCTGATTAGCTCTGATCTTCGGCTTTTTCTCCACCGCTGAGATTAAGAGGGGGCCGGGGGGGAGTTAGAGTTCGTCAGGTGTTCTGAAACCAGATGGCAGTTCCTGCCAGAGTAACCCCTCCCGGCCTCCCCTTACCTTAAGGGGAGGAGCCAAGGCCGAAAATCAAGGGCGTAGCCTGGGGCGAGTCACAAATTGCCCATCTATTCGATTCTCTCGCGAAAAAAAACAAAAAATCATAAAAAAACTCTAAACCTTTGCTAAAGACCTGCCGACAAGGAGTCTGTCGGGGAAATTTATCGCCAAGGAGGTTAAGAGTTACAACCGCGAATATCCCTGGAAAGACTGAAAAAAGAACAGAAAAAACTTACTGCAACACCCAGGGCAAGGATGCCCACAAACACAACTCACGGAGGATACAACCATGGCATTAACAATTAACACCAACGTCGCTTCCCTTAACGCCCAACGCAACCTGGGTAAATCACAAAATGATCTTAACAAGTCGATGCAGCGCCTGTCTTCAGGTCTGCGCATCAACAGCGCCAAAGACGACGCTGCCGGTCTGGCCATTTCCGACCGCATGACCTCACAGATTCGCGGTCTGAATCAGGCCGTCCGTAACTCTAACGATGGTATCTCGCTGTCGCAAACTGCTGAAGGTGCCTTGCAGGAAAGTACCAACATTCTCCAGCGTATGCGTGAATTGGCGGTTCAGTCAGCCAACGATACCAACAGCACCAGTGACCGTGCTTCACTGCAGTCTGAAGTTGAACAGCTGCAGGCCGAGTTAGGCCGGATCGCAGAAACTACCCAGTTCAACGGCAAGAACCTGCTCGACGGTACCATGAAGGACGCCACCTTCCAGGTTGGTGCCAATGCCGGAATCAACCAGACCATCTCTTTCAGTATCGATAGTGCCAAGACTGAAGATCTGAGTGCAATTGGCTCTACCATTACAGCACCCAATGGAACTGCGGTGGTTAGTGGCAATGTCACTACCGCAGCCTTATCGGCGGGCGATCTCATTGTCAATGGCACCGCCGTAGCAGCAGGCGGTATTACTAACGCCGAAAAAGCAGCCGCCATTAATACCGCAGCTGGTAGCACTATTGCCACAGCGCAAAACATACAGACATTCGCGTTTGAAGATATGACCCTGCAGGCAGGTACTGCTACCGCTACTGGCACTGCTGTTGTAGGCGCCTTGTCCGCTGGTCAGTTAGTGGTCAACACGGTTGACGTTGGCGCTGTTGCCACTGGCACAGGGACTCTGGCAGCGGATATTGGTGCCGCAATTACGGCCGCTGATTCTTCTGTGACCGCAACTGTAGGGGCAAGTACGACTGGTTCTATGGGGGCGTTTACTGCTACGGCGGGTGGCACTTATTCGCTGAGTGTTGAAGGTGTGGATCTTTTCTCCGCTACCGCTGCCGGTGTTACTGCCGCCGACGTGTTTACAGCTGCTACCGTAACGAATGCTGCTGCGCTTACTGCTGCAGGTGTTACAGTCACCGGCGCTGATGGCGATAACCTTGTATTTACAAAGGCTGATGGCAGCGACCTGGATATGGTTGAAACCCTGGGTGTCGGTGGCACTGCGGGTGGTTTTGCTAATGGGGTCAATGGTACTGTGGGTACTAACACTACTGTGGATTATGGCAGCCTGACCCTGACCAGTGCGGCAAATATCGCCCTGACGGGTACCGCAGAAACCCAGGCTGGTTTCACCGATAACCAAACCGCTCTTGCAACCGGAGCTGGCACTTACACCCTGAAGGTTGACGGGTCCGATGTGTCTGTTGCAGCCGGGGCCGATGGCGTCGTGAATGCCAGCGAAGTTGCCACCGCTATTACCACTAATGCTGCCGGTGTAACAGCTTCGGCCGATGTTGATGGTAATATTACAATCACAAAAGCCGATGCGTCTGCGTTTACACTGCAGGAAGATACCACCGGTACCAATACCGGCGCAGGTTTCGTGGCCACTGCAGCTACCCCAACGACCGCTGTTACCCATCAGGGCCAGCTTTCGCTGGACAGTACAAGTGATATCGTTTTCACTGGCACTGAGGCTGGTCTGGCAAAAGCAGGTCTGACCAACACCGGTAATGCTACCACCACCATCGACCTAGTTGATGTTTCGACCCGTGAAGGCGCCAACACCGCTATCAGCTCGGTTGATGCCGCGCTGGCACAGATCGACACTATCCGTGGTGACTTAGGTGCGGTGCAAAACCGGTTTGAATCGACCATCGCTAACCTGAGCAACGTCTCCGAAAACCTCAGCGCTGCCCGTAGTCGGATTCTCGACGCGGATATCGCTATGGAAACCTCGGCGATGACCAAGAACAACATTCTGCAGCAGGCCGGTGTTTCGATTCTGGCCCAGGCCAACCAGGCACCGCAGCTGGCCCTGAGCCTGCTGGGTTAATTCCGGGTTAAATGGTAGGGGTGTGGTGATTTGTGAATCGGATAAACCCTGAAATCAGGCGATTCGTGAATCGCCCCTACCATCAAACAATTCGGGGGTCGGTTTCGACCGGCCCCCGCTTTTCCTCGGGGATGAAGGGATTCTGACCGGGGGAGGAGAACACTATGAACATCGAAGCCGTAACCGCACAAACCGCGCCCCAGTATCAAAGCAGCAGGGCGCCCGAGCAGGTCAATGACTCGCGCAAAAAGGCAGCTGACCTGGTGCAGACCGAACAGGTACAAAGTCAAAAAGTTCAACCCGAAGAGCTGCTCAGCCAGATCAAAGCCTTGACCGAAGATGGTCTGTACAGCGTGCGCTTTGAAAATGACGAGCGCGCCAGCGGCCTGGTAGTGAAGATTTACGATGTCGCCAAGGACGAGGTGATTCGTCAGGTGCCCGCCGAAGAGCTGCTCGATTTAAAAGTGGCACTGGAAGATCTGCGTGGGAATCTGGTCGATACTAAAGGTTAGTGCCCTATAACGCATAATCTTTCGCATCTTGCTGGTTATTTTCCGCGTCAGCTGCGTTATGACAATCGCTGTTTAGCTATGGCTAGGCAGCATTCATCATTCCTTGCTGACACGAAAAATCCCGGCGCAATCTTACGAAATCCATGTGTTACAGGGTACTAGGGGCGGTAGCGGCGGAAACTGGTAATTTTCTGCACGGCGAGCTTAAGAAGTCGAAGGGTTCAGCCGAAAAGAAGTTATCGAACAAAGGACAACGGCCATGGCAGAAATTACTTTTGGCGGTCTGGCTACAGGTTTGCCTACCGACGACATCGTCACCAAACTGATGGAAATCGAGCGGCTGCCGCTGGATCGTCTGGAAGCGAAAAAGACCGGCGAAGCTGATCGGTTGAAAGCTTTTGGCCAGCTGAGGTCACGGCTTGACACCCTGCGTTCCGCCGTCGGCGCGTTGAACATTACCAGCGAAGTACGCACCAGCAGCATTCAGCTGAGCAGCGAGACCGCCTTCAGCGCCGTCAGCAGCGGCGCGAGCACTGGCAGCTATGATGTGGCGGTTTCGCAGCTGGCGCAGGTTCAGAAAACTGTGAGTTCGGCGGCCTATTCCCAAAGTGAAGCCCTGTTCGGCACCGGCACATTGACCCTGGGCGATACGGTCATCACCATCGACAGCAGCAACAATTCCCTGCTGGGGATACAGTCTTCCATTAATGAGATTGCCGAAACCACCGGGGTGCGCGCCAGTATTATCAACGACGGCAGCGCCGATGCCCCTTATCGACTGGTACTGACCGGCCAGGATGCGGAAACCTCTTTTGGCGCCGCCTTCGACCTGACCGATGCCAACGGTGACCCGCTGGCGTATACCCTCACCCAGACCCGCGCCGCTCAGCAGGCGGTGGCCTATGTCGACGGCATCAAGGTGGTGAGCAACAGCAATATTTTGACCGGAGTTGTTAGCGGGGTGACCCTGAATCTCAACCAAACCAGCGCCACGACCTATGCGGGCACCCCCGAAAACGGAGTTGCGCCCACAAACTGGGCCGATCCGCCGGTTTATGCCACCACCCTGATGACGGTGGCACCAGATACCGCGGCCCTGAAGGAAAAGATTACCGCCTTTGTCGATGGCTACAACGGGGTGATGGACTGGATCTCGTCCGGATACGTTGAATTTGGCGCCTCGGCACCCACCGAGCAGGAAATCAAAAACGGCGCCGAAGAATCTTTTGCCAATCTGCTGCGCGGGGACAGTGCGGTCAATTCGGTCAAACGACAGTTACAATCGATGCTTTCTTCGGTGATTGACAACAGCGGCCCGCTGCAAACCCTGTCCCAATTGGGAATTGCAACCCAGCGCGATGGTTCCCTGAATTTGAACACGACAACGCTGGATAATGCACTGAAGAATAATTTCAACGATATTTCCAAGCTGCTGGCCGGTGAAGACGCGACCGACGGGGTGATGAAAAAGTTCAACAATGCCCTGTTCGACCTGACCAGCACAACCGGTGGTCTGTATGCTGCCAAAAAAGAGCGTTACGACGCGGCGGTTAAACGCATCGATCTGAGTCTGCTGCGCATGGAACCGCTGATCGCCAAAAAAGAGAAGACCCTGCGCGCCCAGTTCAGCGCCATGGAGCAGTTGGTCAGCGGCATGAATAACCAGAGCAGCTTTTTAACCCAGCAAATGGATCTTCTCAGCAATATGATGATAGGGAAAAGATAATGAACGCCTATGTGAATCAATACAAAAATAATCAGGTTTTAAGCGCGTCACCCGAGCAGATTCTGATCATGCTGTATGATGGGGCCCTGCGCTTTCTGCGCCAGGCGAAAACCGCCATTGAAGAAGGGAATACGGCGGAAAAAACCCGGACGATCAGTAAAACCGTTGCCATAGTCGCCGAGTTTTCCAATACGCTTGATCGTGAAAACGGCGGTGAAATTGCAGAAGATTTAAGTCGTTTGTACGATTTTTCCCTGCGCGAGCTGTCCATGGCCAACATCAAGAATGATGCCGCCCGCTTGGAGCCGGTGGAAAAAATTCTCCAGGATCTGCGCGAGGGTTTCGCCGAAGCGGCGGTGATCAATCGTAAAGCCGCTCATAAGCCTCAGTTTGTTGCTTCGCAGGAAGGCGATGAAGACACCCCCAGATTTTCGGCATCCTTCTAAAAAAGATTAAGATTTCCCTCCCCTCTTAGAGTAAGAGGGGGCTAGGGGGAGTTAGAAATCGCAGGGCAAAAGGCACATAACCCCTCCCAGCCTCCCCTTAGCTTAAGGGGAGGAGTGAAAATCCAAGGTCGTATTTTCACCCCCTCTTAGAGTAAGAGGGGGCCGGGGGGAGTTAGAGATCGCGGGGGCTAGGGGGAGTTAGAATCCAGGGGGATCGGTGGGGCTAAAACGACGAGGAATGACGCTATGGTTGAGATAGATCTCAAAACATCGATGCAACAGTACCGGGCGATTCTGGAACATGCCCGGCAGCTGGAAAACATTCTCACCCGGGGGGCAGATGATGTTGGACAGTTGACGGCTTATAGTGAGCGTTTGCAGCAGTTGCAGCAGACCGCAGGGCTGTTCGATCATGATTTGCTGGTCTCGATGAGCCGAAACATTGCGCCTTGGCGGGTGCACCCGCTGTTTGATGAACGCTTGCAGTTGCAGCAGCAGATTGTGGAATTGAATGAAATGTTGCTGCCCCGGGTTTACGCCCGCAAAGCCATGCTGGGCGCTGAACTGGAACAACTTAAAAAGGGCAGCCAGGCGGTTTCGGGGTATGGCGCGACTTTTAAAAAAGATAGGCGCGGATCTCATGGACGTGGCTGAAAAAACCTGATTCTGTGCGGGGATTTTTGCTGCAGCTAGCGTTTGCCTTTGGTAAGAAACCGTGGCATGATGTCCGCCTTTTCAACGGCGGGTTTTTTTTTGGCTTTGCCGCGCTTAAAAAGGCCCCTGTCGGCGACTTTTCGTTCTGGACTTTCCATGTCGATTTTTGATCACTTAAAAGAATATCGGGTTATAAAAATATCGCTGCCGCGCATTGGCGGCGATTTTTCTGAAGTTGAGGCGGTGGCGCAGGCGAAGCCACCACTGATTGAGGTTACCTTTTTGCCCAATCAGTTGCTGCCGGAAACCTTGGATACCACAGGTATTTGCCGCATCGGGCTACAGACCCAGCAGGCGACGGTGCTGACTTTGAATGCCGAGATTAAGGCGGTTGTCAATGATGCCCGCTTGCAGTTGCAAGCGCTTGATTCGACCACGCATCAGCAGAAACGGGCCTATTTCCGGGTTGACGCCGACCTGTCGATCACTTATTGGACGATTGATAATGGCGATTCAGAACCCTGTGCCGTGCAGACGGTGGTGAATATCAGTGGTGGCGGGATTCGAATTCCGGTCAGTAAAGAACTGTCTCCTGGACGCAAGGTCGGGATGGAAATTATTCTTGAAACACCGCAGATGCGCGTGATTGAGTGTGTCGGCAAGGTGGTGCGCACCTTCAATCTGGGCGGCACCCTGCAAGCGGCTATGAGTTTTACCGACATTGAGGAAGACGATCAGGATGCCATTGTCGCTTATTGTTTTGCCGAACAGCGGCGTCAGTTGCGCCTGAAGGTGCATATTATGGGCAACGCGGCAACGAGTTGACAGATTTAGAGCTTGTCGCGCCACGGCCCATTAACCGGGGCAAAGGCATAACCCCTCCCAGCCTCCCCTTAATTTAAGGGGAGGAGCTAAAAGCCAAGGCTGCTTTCTCCCCCGCTGAGATTAAGCGGGCCGGGGGGGGCAACGCCCAAAATCAACAAACTTGGCAGTAAAGGGCGGTGACTTTTCAGGTTTCCGCCCTTTGGCGTTTTTTGCCGTAAACTTGCCCTGCGACCGAAAAGCCGGCTATGACAATTGTCAATCCTTTAAGTGCCTCGAATATGGTGGTTCACGTACCTGAACAGGCATCGCGGCCTGATCGGAGTCTGACGGATTTGCGTGTTGATCAGGTGATCCGGGCGACGGTGACCGAGGGGGGCATGGACAAGGCGACGCTGGAGATGCATCAGAAGCAGTTCCCGATTCAGACGGATCAGCCGTTGAAAATGGGGCAGCAGCTTGACTTGCAAGTGCTGACGACTCAGCCGCGTCTGAGCTTCAAGATTTTGTCTTCGCCGCTGGAATCACGCCTGACCGCGCTTTTGCCGCTGCTGGCCAAAACTTACAATTGGAGCAGCCTGTTGCAGCAGCAGGGCGAGCGCCTGCAATCTGCGGCGGTGAGCCAGGCCCTGGATCAGCTATCTGGCCTGATGAAGCCCGTGGCCGATCTTTCGACCCAAGATTTGTTTAGCTTGATCCGCAGGCTGGAGCCGTTTCAGTTGGCGGTATCAAAGAGCACCACAGACAGTGCCGCCCGATTAAATCAGACACTGTCGCAGGTTTTAGCGACCTTGAATACCATGGGAGAAGAACTGGAGCTGCCGCAACAGTTGCAACTGCTGGCACAATTTATTCGTCAACAACCTGAGCTGCGCGGGGCACTGACGGACAAAATGCAGGGGCAATTGACCGAAACACTGCGCTTGCTCGAGCCATCGCCCGCAACCCAAACACCTGCGCGTGCTCTGGAGCAACTGCTGGCCAATGTACCCTCGGCGCTGGCCGCCCGTGCCGCACCACCGGCGGTGCAGGAATTTGTTGCGCAACTTAATCAGTTGGCGCAGCAAAAACACATGGCCCCCAGGGACCTTCACTCCGGGATCAAGGCCTTGGTAGCCCAACTCTCTGCCCCCACCGCCAACCGCGGCGCCTGGCCGCTTGAAGTCCAAAGTTTTGTCGAAAAGTTTAATCATCTCAACCCGGTCGGCCCGCAGCCCGATATCCCCACGGCGGGGCAACTGATGGCCGAATTGCAGGGCGCACTGGCCACAAAAACCGCCACCCCGGGCGCCAGCAACTTGCCTTTGGCGGTACGCGAGTTTGTTGCCCAGCTCAATAATTTGCACGCAACCGCCATGACCACCCCTGGCGAGGCTCTGGCGGCAGCCAAGGATTTGATCGCACGCTTGCAGACCGGTGCGCCCTATCGCGGCACCTGGCCGCTGGAAATTCAGCAATTTGCCGCGCAACTCAACCAGCTGGAACGCGGCAACTCTTCTGCGTCACCCCGCGCGGTTTTTGACGTGTTGACGGGTCTGCAAGCCCAGTTGGCCCCGCGCGGCAAAATGGCGGCGGAAGCGAGTCTGCCAAAAGATTTGCTCGCCTTGATCAACCAACTCGCTGAGCAAAAGCCAACCCTTGCGCCCGGTTTGCCGGGACAAATGCACGAGTTGGCGCGCCAGCTGGCATCCGTTCGTTCCGCGGACGGCGGCGCACTGCCCCTGCCGCCGCAATTGATCGACCAGCTGCTGGCGGGCATGCGCCCGTTGCTGGCCGAGCCAGATCCTGCGCAACTGGCGGGCAAGTTGGGGGTTTTATCGCAGCTGCTGGGGTTGAACCTGGAAGCCGAATTGCTGCGTGGCCGCACGCGCGAAGCCCTGAGCAGCTTGAAGCTGGCCC
>Ga0210020_1003907_pt1 | contig 11278 bp, 9 predicted proteins | sample CryGeymeta201514_FD_183980 | JGI IMG/M metagenome (GOLD analysis project Ga0210020, IMG submission 183980) | Groundwater microbial communities from Crystal Geyser aquifers in Utah, USA - Crystal Geyser metaG 2015-14 (SPAdes) (version 2) | ecosystem: Environmental > Aquatic > Deep subsurface >... | reverse complement strand
AAAGAAAATCTCTTTCGGTTACTGACGGAAAGTTTTTCTTTCCAATATAATCAGGATAGCTTGACCACTTGTAATTTTCTAAAAACTCAATTGCTTTCTTTGCATTTTTAATTCCTTTTTCCTTCCATTTTGGCTCTATTAAGGATACGCCATTGGTATGAATATAAACAAATACATTTTTCAATTGCTCGTTTGTTTTGATATGCACCGCTCTAAACCTTCCTTGAAAAAGATGACCCTTGCGATTATATTTTTTGTTGAAATAAGCAGCGTAGCCGGCGCCAAGCTTCCTCATAAATTGAGTAATTCCGTCTTTTTTGATTTGTCTTAATAATAAATGAATATGGTTCGGCATAAAACAAAAAGCCAAGATTTCTACCAATAAGTCCCTATTTGCAGAGAACTGTTCTCTGCCGATTTTCTTAGCTCGAATACGATCTCTTCTTCTATCGCGGATTAAAACACGGCTGATATCATTAAATTCAAAAAGAGAAAAAATTGCCCGATAGTAATCATTCTCGTCTTTAAAAATTGGCAAATCTGCTGTTCCTCTGATCACAATGTGATAGACTTCTTTATTTATTAGTTGTGGTCTTTGAATCGGCATAAACAGCAGAGAACAGTTCTCTGCTGTTTATATTTTAGCAAATTATTTCCAAAATTAAAAAATACGTTTTCCACAATAAAAAAGGGCCGCTAAATAAATTTAATTAATTTTATTTGCGGCCCATTAAAGAGCAGGTGTTTGTTTTTGGGAAAGTTTAAGCAATATGTCTTCCAGTTGATTGGCATCTTTTATTTTGATGCGTTCTCCTATGTTAATAATTGTCTTTGCCTTCAAGTTGGGAAGAAGAAAATAAGGTCCCTTGGGAAAAGAGTCTTTGTTCGGGATGACTCTGTTTCCGCCTTCTGTCCAAATTGGCAAGACAGACGCTTCGGTGAACTTCAACAAAGCAGAAAAGCCTCTTTGGAATCTCCTTATCTTGTGAATATCATTTTGCGTAAGCTCTTTTTTCTTTTTTATGACAATCTTTCCTTTGTTTTCCAGCACTTTAAACTCTTCTCCTTTATCGGTTCTGCCGCCTTCCGGCGCCACCATTACTATTTTACCTTGATTGACGCTTTTGATTAATTCTCTTAATCCTTTGGTTCTCCCCTTTTCTCTGTCAATCGGAATGCAGAAGCACCTAATTAAATAAAACCACCATTTGTCAAAAAAATTTCTTTTATCCGGCGCGGGATAAGGAGTGAACTTAAGAGAAAAAAGAAAAAACGGAAAAAACAAAAAGGGCAAAAGGCCCGGTTCCCATAAAGAAGGATGATTGTAAATTACTATCAATCCTTTTTTAGTGGGATAAAGTTTCTTTATATCGTAACCCGTCAATCTGATCCTGCCAAAAATTCTTAAAAGAAAAAAAAGCGTCCCTCCTAAGGCCCCGATCGTCCACAAAACAGCCAGCTTTATTGAATTACCAACCTTTTCTTTCATAACTTTCCTCCTTTCATTATTTTAAAAATAAAAGAGCGATATTTTTAATTTTTTCTATGAGTTAATAATAACCCGTAAAATTAGATTTTTCAAGCAAAAGAAAAAGGGGTAATTGCCCCATTAAAGAGAGGAGTAAAATTTTTCCAGTCGCTTTATCTTATCCCAAGTTTTGCCTCAACTCGTTTGACCCGGCGTTCTAATTCTTGAATTTCAAAACGATAAGCCACTTGGTCAAGCTTAAGTTTTATTTCCTCTGTGCCATTTTCTAAATTTTCCAATTTTGTCATCATCACCCGATGTTCTTTAGTATTTTCATCAAACCTTTTATCAACATTATCAAAACCGCGTTTTATCATTCCGGCTAAATTATCCAACGTGGTATTTTTCTTGTTTTTCTTAACCATCGATTACCCGAGCGTTAGCGAAGGGTGAAGATGAAGGCAAACCCGAAGGGGCAAACTTCATCGACTTTATTTTATTAAATTAAAATTACGATGTCAAACTTTTAATTTTTAAAATTATGCCCCCAGAAGGAATCGAACCTTCACTTACTGCTTAAAAGGCAGTTACTCTACCGTTGAGTTATGGGGGCTGTGGCGGTCGCCTTCGGCGACCTATATCCCTGCCTCCTTTAATTTTTCCAGCAGTTCTTTCTGTTTCTTTGACAATTTCTTCGGAGTTTTAACTATCAATTCCACATACAAATTTCCCCTGCCATAACCGGAAAAATGCGTAATTCCTTTGCCGGAAATTCGCAAAATTTTCCCTGATTCGGTTCCTTCAGGAACTTTTAACAAAATTTTACTTCCATCTAAAATCTGTGTTTCAATCTCGTCTCCCAAAGCGGCTTGCGAGAAAGAAATTTGCAGAGCAATATACAAATCGTCTCCTTTTCTCTGAAATACCGGATGCGATTTCACAAAAATTCTCACGTATAAATCTCCGGGTTTAGCTCCTCTTTTTCCTGCCTCGCCCTTCCCTTCAACTTTTATAACCTGATTTGTATCAACGCCGGCCGGAATGAAAATTTTAATTTTTTCTTCGGCTTTGACTCTTCCCTCTCCTTTACAAACATTGCAGGGTTTTTCCGGACGCTTTCCTTCACCGCCGCATTCCGGGCAAGTGGTATAACGGGTAAAGGAACCTAAAAATGTTCTTTTGACTTGCTGAACTTCACCGGTTCCGCCGCAGGAAAAGCATTCGTTAATTTTGGTGCCAGGTTCAGCCCCCAAACCATGGCAACGGCTGCAAGCAACCTGTTTGTTCAGAAAAATTTCTTTTTCTTTGCCGCGCAAAACATCTTCCAAAGAAATTTCTATGCCAACTTCAATATCCTTGCCTCTTTTTATGTCCTTTCTGCGTTTGGGCGCGCCAAAACCAAATATTTCTTCTACTATATCGCCCAAATCTCCAAAATCGGTTCTGAAAGCGTCCTCAAAATCCGCCTCCGGTCTGCCCCAAGCCCATTGAAAATCAGAACCCGGCTCAGCGCCCCCTTCAGAAGTCCTGCCAAACCTGTCATACTGCGACCGCTTTTCTTTATCGGAAAGCACCTGATAAGCTTCGTTTATCTCTTTGAATTTTTTCTCATCCCCGCCTTTGTCCGGATGATGTTTGTGGGCCAGTTTATAATATGCCTTTTTAATTTCATCTTGGGACGCTTCGTGAGGAATACCCAAGACTTGGTAATAATCTTTTGCCATAGATATGGGATGGTTTAGATATTATTTCTCTTTATACTCCCCTTCTTCGGCTTTCGGTTCTCCGCCCTCTGGTTTTTTCTCGCCTGACTGCCGATACATTTCAGTCCCGACTTTCTGAATCGCTTGAGATAAATCCTGCGTCCTGGTTTTAATATCCTCTATGTTATCACTTTCTTTAACTTTTTTCAAAGCATCAATTTTTTCCTCAATTTCTTTTTTTATTTCAGAAGAAACCTTATCCCCTGCTTCCTTTAAAGTTTTTTCCGTGGTGTAAATCAAATTGTCAGCCAAATTTTTAGTCTCGCTTAAGTCCCGTTTGTTTTTATCCTCTTTTACATGGAGCTCGGCTTCTTTTTTCATTCGTTCTATCTCTTCTTTTGACAGACCCACGGAACCCTCAACTTTAATTGATTGAGAACGGCCGGTGGCTTTGTCTTTAGCCGTAACTGTCAAAATCCCGCTGGCGTCAATGTCAAAAGTCACTTCAATCTGGGGAATTCCCCGGGGAGCGGGCGGAATGCCATCCAAAATAAATCTGCCCAAAGAGCGGTCATCTGTCGCCATTGGCCTTTCACCTTGCAGAACATTAACTTCCACCGATGTCTGGCTTTCAGCCGCCGTGGAAAAAATTTGGGTTTTGGCAGTCGGGATAGTGGTGTTTTTGGAAATCATAGCCGTATTTATCCCACCCAATGTCTCAATTCCCAGAGACAAAGGCAAAACATCCAAGAGTAATACGCTCTTTATGTCTCCTTCCGGCACCCTGCCTTCTTCCTTGGCTTTTAAAATTTCTGCCTCAATGGCTGCTCCTATTGCCACCACTTCTTCAGGATTAATTGATTTGTTGGGTTCCTTGCCAAAGAAGTTTTTCACTGCCTCTCTGACTGCCGGAATTATAGTGGTGCCGCCGACTAAAATAATTTCGTTAATTTCTGATTTACCCACTTTCGCTTCTTCCAAAGTTTTTCTGACTCTTTCAATTGAACGTTCTATCAAATCCCGAACCAAGTTTTCAAACTGCGCCCGGGATAATTTGTAAAGAAGATGTTTCGGTCCCGCACTATCGGAGGTGATAAAAGGAAGATTTATCTCTGTCTCTGAAGCTGAAGATAATTCTATTTTGGCTTTCTCACACGCCTCTTTTAATCTTTGAAGGGCTAATGAATCTTTTGACAGATCAATTCCCTGTTCTTTTTTGAATTCTTCCACTATCCAATTAATAATCCTCTGGTCAAAATCCCTGCCTCCCAAATGAGCCTCCCCGCCGGTAGCCACCACTTCAACTATTTCCGGCGTGGTGTTCAAAATAGAAACGTCAAAAGTTCCGCCGCCAAAATCATAAACCACAATTTTCAAATGTTCTTTCTTGGTAAATCCGTAACTCAAAGCCGCGGCTGTGGGTTCGTTAATCACTCTTAAAACTTTAAAACCGGCAATTTCGCCGGCGGCCATAGTGGCTTTTCTTTGCGAGTCGTCAAAATTTGCCGGACAGGTAATGACGGCTGAAGTAATTTTTTCTCCCAGCTTTTCTTCCGCATCCAATTTTATTTTCTGCAAAATCATCGCGGAAATCTCAATGGGAGTATACCGTTTGTCCCCCATTTTCACTTCCACTCCACCATCTGATCTTTCTTTGGTTTCATAAGACAAGAGTTTTAATTCCTTCTGCACTTCCGGGTCAGAATATCTTCTACCGATAAATCTTTTGACCGAGTGAATCGTGTTTTTGGGATTGGTTACCGATTGCCTTTCAGCTAAAACCCCTACCAATCTTTCTCCGCTTTTTGATAATGCAATAACCGAGGGTATCAAAACTGAACCTTCTCTAGATTCTATGCACTTTGGCTCGCCCTGTATAATGCTCGCCATCTTTGAAATTGATGTACCTAAATCGATTCCTAAAATTTTTGACATAAAGTTTTAAGTGAAAAACTTAAAGCGAAAAGCGAAAAAGAATTTATTACTTTGCGTTTTGTGCTGTTGTTTTGCGCTTTACGCTTTGCGTTTTACACTAAAATAAATTTAAAAATTATTTAGTAACCTTTACCCTCGCGGGTCTTAATAACCTGCCGTTTATTTTATATCCTTTTTGGATTTCTTCAAAGATAATTCCAGATTCTTTATCCTTTTCCTCCACTCCCTCCTTCGCCAAGGCTTCGACGGGCACGTCTTCTACCACTTCGTGGAAATTCGGGTCAAATTTTTGACCTACTGATTTTATTTCTTCAACGCCTTGGGATTTCAAGAAATCTAAGATCTGATTTTTAATCTGTAAAATTCCTTTCACGCTTTCATCGTTTTTTAAATCTTCCGGTATTTTTTGTTCAGCTATTTCAAAATTGTCCAGAATCGGCAGAATTTTCAAAATTAACTCTTCTGTGGCGTAACCTACCAATTCGCCAATTCTTTCCATTTCTTCTTTTTTATAATTCAAAAGGTCAGCTCTGGCTCTCTGCCAACCAGCCAGATATTCTTCTTTCAATTTCTGACATTCTTCCAATTGTTTTTTTAACTCTTCAATATTTAGTTTTTCTTTATCCTCCGACTTGTCCGCCGAAGATTTATCGAAGGCGGAAGCCTTGGCGGAGGAGGATTTTTCATCTTTCTCCTTCATATTAAAAATTTTCCAATAATTTAATTAAGCTGATATTTTTATCGTAAGCCATTCTTTTCGGTCCCAAGAGACAAATAATCCCGTCCTCATTTAGCAAATGACATCTGGAAGATATTAAACTAAAATCCTTGGCTCGCTTTAAAGGATTTTCCTTGCCGATGTAAATTTTAATTCCAGAATTGATTTTAAAATTCTCAATGTCATTTTCAAAATTTTCCAAAAACTCTGCAAAATTCACAGCAAAATCCTTTTCTCCAAATTCCGGTTCCTTTAAAATCTCTTCCCAGCCTTCTCTCCAAAAAACCTTTTCTTTCTCAAGATAGCTCAAGACCAAGGCGCCGGAAATCTGAGCTAAATTCTTAGTTAAAACTTGAATGAACTTGATATTGTCTTCAATTTCGTCATTGAACCAATCCCCCATTTCAAAGGAGTTTAACTCCTTTTCTAGTAAATTATCAACAAAAAACCGATAACCCTTGTCTGTTGGAGTTCTGCCGGCTGAAGTATGCGGCTGGCACAAATAACCATTATCAGTCAATTTCTGCATCTCTATTCTTATAGTGGCCGGGCAAATTCCAAAATCATATTTCTTTTCAAGCAATTTCGAAGAAACCGGCTACGCCAAATTAATATATTCTTCAATCACGCTGTTTAATATTTCTTTTTGTCTTTTGACCGGTTCCATAATACTCCACTCCATTATATCTAAAACCAATATCAGCAGTCAAGACCTCCGAGTGATAATCCAGTTTATATCAACAGAGTTGAACAGTCAAGCTCTAAAAAAAGAGAAGTTGTTTTTTTCTTATTGTTTGTTAAAATAATTTAATGACCAAAAGGAAGGAGTTAATATTTTTATTAATCATAATCGCTATTGCAACTTTTTTTAGGTTGTGGCAATTATCTTCCATTCCGCCCGGGCTTTACCCAGATGTGGCAATGAACGGTAACGATGCCATAGAAACTTTAAACACCTACAATTTAAAAGTGTTTTATCCTGACAACAATGGCCGGGAAGGGCTTTTTATGTGGTTGATTGCTTTATCTTTTTCAATTTTTGGCGTCAGCGTCTGGTCAATAAAAATCGTGGCCGCCGTCATCGGCATTTTAACCGTCCTTGGTTTATATCTTTTAACGAAAGAGTTCTTTAATCACTACGAGAACGCTTCTCGGCAGATTGCTTTGCTGGCGAGTTTTTTCCTGGCGATTTCTTTTTGGCACGTCAATTTCTCCCGGCTCGGCTTTCGGGCAATTTTATTGCCTTTTGTCTTGGTTTTTGGCTTTTATTTTTTATTTAAAGGCTTTCGACAAAAAAAACTTCTCCTTTTCGTAATTGCGGGAGTATTTTTTGGTTTCGGTTTTTATACTTACATTTCCTACCGATTTATTGTTTTATTGCTACCCGTAGTGCTAATTTATTGGCTGTTGGTTTACCTGGAGGAAAAACAAATGAAAAAATTTTTACTCTTTACTGCTTCTTGTTTGCTGTTTACTTTTGTTATTGCTTTGTCAATTGGAATTTATTTTATTAAAAATCCTCAAGACTTTATCGGAAGAGCGACTCCTGTTTCAATATTTGCTGCTGAAAATCCTTTAATAGAATTAGGGAAATCTCTAATTTTACATTTAGGAATGTTCAACATTTACGGCGATCCCAACTGGCGACATAATTATGCCACTTCTCCCGAACTTTTCTGGCCGATAGGAATCTTATTTTTAATCGGGGTTATTATAAGTTTTAGAGAAATCTTCAGGAAATCGCCTTATCAGGAAAAAAATTATCAATCGCTTTTTATTTTCTATTTTCTATTTTCTTTTTTCTTTATTATGCTTTTGCCCGGCATTTTAACTTATGAAGGCATTCCCCATTCATTAAGAGTTATTGGTGTAATTCCGGCAGTTTTTATATTTTCAGGTTTGGGCGCCTGGAAAACTTACGAGTTTTTGAATAAAAATATTAAACCCCCCGAAGGACCCCCCACCAAAATTTGGTGGGGGGCCTACGGGGCAAGTAAAAAACTACTTATTTTTTCCTGCTTTTTCTTTCTGTTAGCGCTGGCCGCTTCTGAATTCAATAAATATTTTGTTCTTTGGGCAAATAATGACAAAGTAAAAGAAGCTTATAACCAAAATTATGCCGACATTGGATATTTTCTGAATTCATTGTCTCAGGATGTCAAAAAATATGTTATTATCAACACACCCAGCTCCCCTCTTTACGGAATATCAATTGCGGCTCAAACGCCCCTTTTTATTGAAACAACTAAATTCGGCAAACCCCGCGCCACCTATTTAAAATTTGAGAATTTAGACCAGATTGACATTTATCAAAGAAAAAGCGTCGTCATCCCTCTTTATGACGACGGCGTCTTTGCGGAACTCTCCAAAAAATTCCCGTGGGGAGAAATTAAGAAAGAAAAAGATTTTCAATATTACGATTTGTCATATTAAAATGTCTAATCGATTTTGCAATATATTTGCAGCAATAATTTTGGCAGTAATGTTTTTTTTGGCAGTCTTTAGCATTAAAGACGATACTTTTACTTTTGATGAAACGGCCCATGTCGCTGCCGGTTATTCTTATTTAACCCAGAAAGATTACAGACTGAACCCGGAACATCCGCCTTTGGTAAAAGACCTGGCCGCTGTCCCTTTATTGTTCTTGAATTTGAATTTTCCCAAAAACGACCCCTCCTGGATTCAAAAAGATCCGCAGTATAACCCGCCGCCTTGGTGGACGCAGTTTGATCTCGCCAGCGCATTTTTATACAAAGCCCGCAACAATCCTGACCAAATTTTATTCTGGTCAAGAATGTCAATGATTCTGCTCATGATATTTTTGGGTTGGTTTATATTTTACGCAACGAAAAAACTCTTTAACAAAGAAGCGGCTTTGATCTCCTTGTTTTTCTTTGCCTTCTCACCCACTATTTTGGCGCACGGCAGATTGGTCACCACTGACGTTGGAGCTGCTTTAGGCGCGATACTCGCCACTTATTTTTGGCTGAAATTCCTGAAAAATCCGAACAAGAAAAATATCTTTTTGTCTGGCGTCATTTTCGGCATTGCTATGATTCTGAAATTTTCTTTAATAACCCTGGTTCCGTTTTTCGGCTTGATCACCATAATTTACGCTTGGTTTTTTGCCGAAGAAAAGCCGTTAAGAAACATTCTCAAATATGTTGGCAAAGCCATTCTAATTGGAATCACAGGAGTGGTCGTCATTATTTGGCCGGTTTATTTCTACCACACCTTAAACTATCCCGTTTCCAAGCAATTGGAAGACACTCAATATCTTCTTTCCACCACCTCCATTCCCAAATTTGTTATCCCGATTAACGTGGCCATGGTTAAAAACCCGATTACCCGGCCTCTGGCTCATTATGTTTTAGGAGTGATGCTCGCAGTGAACCGGACCGAAACCGGCAATACGACTTTCTTTTTAGGCCAAGTTACAGCCCAAAGCTGGAAAAGTTATTTCCCAGTAGTTTATTCCATCAAAGAAACTTTGGCTTTCCTTATTTTAGGCGTGATTTCTTTATTCTACGCGACCTGGCTGATAAAAAAGCCGTTTTGGCAAGAACCTTGGCAAAGATTTAAAAACTGGGTAAAATCGCATTTTACTGAATTTTCATTCTTATGTTTTATGGCGATTTACTGGCTGACTTCCATTACCGCCAAACTGAATATTGGCATTCGGCATTTGATGCCGGTTTTTCCCTTCACCTATATTTTGGTGGCTTATGTTTTGAGTTTAATGTTAAAACCGCCTTATTTAAAATTAAAATACGCCGTTTTCGGCGCGTTTATTTTTTGGCAGATAATTTCAGTTGTTTCCATTTATCCGCATTTCCTGGCTTATTTTAACGAATTAGCCGGCGGTCCTGACAAAGGGTATTTATATGTTGTTGATTCCAATTTAGACTGGGGCCAGGACTTAAAAAGATTAAAAACGTGGCTGGATGAAAATAAGGTTGATAAAATCTATCTTGATTATTTTGGCGGCGGCAACACCGAGTATTATTTGGGACAAAAATTCGCTCCCTGGTGGGGGACGAGATCGCCTCAAGAATTGCCGAAAGGCTCGTATATAGCAGTTTCCGCTTCTCAGCTTCAAGGTGGCAGAGGCGTAGCGGTCAAAGGCTATGACGGGCCAGTTGGCTTTTACCGCTGGCTGGACGCTTACACACCCATCGCCAAAATCGGCTATTCAATTTTTGTTTACAAAGTTTATTGATTGTAATTTTCAGGAAAAATATAAACTCTTTCAAATCTTAAATCAATATAAATAACATTCCCTCTTTTTTCAGGAGGGATTCTGTTTTCTAAAACAGCTTTTAATTTTAAAATTTGCCAATTCAAATCTCCCTTTAAATTAAAATAAATCTCCCAACCCTCCAAGGTTTTAGCGTTTAATCTTTCTTCAGAAACTATTGTCAGTTCTTTTAAGGGAATTTTTAAGTCTTCCTTTAATTTAGACTCAAGGTCAATAATCTGAGAGATTATCTCTTTTTCAGCTATCCTTTCACCCAATTTTAAATCTTTGGTCAATAATGAATTCTGGATTATCGTCATCTGTTCAGCCGTCTGTGTGGCGACTTCATCATTAATTTGCTGGAAAATTATTCCCTCTTTATCAGCAAAAAACCAGTTGTTATTTTGTTTAAAAACGACGGCTGGTTTTCTTTCTTCAATTTCAATGATTATCGCATCCGGTAACTCTTTTTTTGAACTTACCCTGGCAATTTGAGGAAAATTTTCCAAAAGAATTTTGTCTATCTCTTTCAGCTTAATCAAATTGATATTTTTGTTCTTTAAAAATTTAAAATCTGTTTGAATTTGCTCTTTAACTAAATTTTCAATCTCTTCTTTTTTAACCTTTTCATTGCCGGAAATTATGATTTCTTTAACATCAAAAAACGGGTAAAGAAATAAAAAATAAAAAAGGCTTCCTGTTATGATTAAAAGCAAAATACCCAGCCAGAAAAATCGATTTTTAAAAATCGACCTTTTCCTTTTTATCCGGTATGGTTTTTTATAATACTTTTTTTTCATAGACCCCTTTTGCTTTTTCGAATTTTTTCAAAAAGATAAGTCAGCCAGTAAAGTTTTGATAAAGGCAAATCCTGGGTCTTGACAAATTCTTTTTTATAACCGCCAAATCCCATTTTAAAAAGTGTTGGCCCTGCCCAAGGATGTGTGGGATTTTTTTGAGGATCCACAAACCCCCAAAAATCATATAAAACACAGCCTCTTTTTTTCGCCTCTTTTATGGCTTCCCATTGTAGTAAATAAGCAAGGGGAATTTTATGATATTTTGGCAGCAAAGCCGCGTGATGGTAAAAACCGATATTTGACCAAAAAATCACATAACAAGAGGCGGCTATTTCTTTTTTATATCTGGCAAAAAAAATGGATATCTGGCTGTCGGCCCGAAAGACTGAGAATTCTTTTTTAAAATATTCTAAAGAA
>Ga0210020_1003898_pt1 | contig 11288 bp, 16 predicted proteins | sample CryGeymeta201514_FD_183980 | JGI IMG/M metagenome (GOLD analysis project Ga0210020, IMG submission 183980) | Groundwater microbial communities from Crystal Geyser aquifers in Utah, USA - Crystal Geyser metaG 2015-14 (SPAdes) (version 2) | ecosystem: Environmental > Aquatic > Deep subsurface >... | reverse complement strand
GTCGATAAGTTGAATACTTGGACTGACACCAGCAGATTCTATGCGGGAAATGACGGCCTGAGTAGTGCCAGCTTTATGAGCCAGAGTGCTTTGAGAGAATTTGCGCATTATACGAACCTGAATGATTTGTCTTCCCAGTTGGTATTGAATCTCACTCTTGCTCCACTCTTGGCGGAAGGCGGGGTTACCTATCAATCTGCTGAGAGTTTTATCGAGATCATCTTTGTTTGCTTGTTTAATCATAAAATGATTATATCTTATTAGATATATTTAGACAAGAGCGTTTCTAGAGAACGTTGACCGATATGTAGATCTTTGAGCTTGGTTTTTTGAGTGTATTTATGAAATATATGGAGGATATATACTATGTAGTTTCTTGAGATTGAGTACTTCTTGGTTTAATCCGTATTCTTGAATGTATTTTAGTTGGCGGACAATTTTTCTTTGTTCTTGAACTGAAACAGAATCAAGATAGTTATCAACATTTGTAAGATATTTTATCTGGTGTGTCACATGAATCCTTTCCTTTGTGTACTAAAATATAGCATAAGTATTACCCAAATATAATACGAAGTCAATATGTATGTAAGCATGAGATAATATGTTATATGCAAAGTTCAAGGGTGGGAAAATATGAGATTTGGTATGAGAACTCGGAAGAGTTTTACGAGCTCAAGAAAGAGATATTTGGGGAGAATTGTTACTATTTCGATGATCTGTCCTTCGACTACGCTCAGGATAAATCGATGAAAATTATCGATTTAGGTGCACATATTGGGATAACAGTCTTATATTTCAAGATGTTGTTTCCGAAAGCCAAAATCATCGCGTATGAGCCAGTACCGGCAAACTTTGCACTGCTTGAGAAAAACGTGCGAGAGAATCAGTTGGAAGGAGTTGAGTTGATCCAAGCTGTAGTAGCCCCGAAAACCGGGAGTCTGGTAATCCATGAGCCAGGTGGAGAGGGAGCATGGAAGTCGGGGGCAGGGATTATCCCTAGGGGGTGGAGAAATATTCAGGACGGGGCGGAAATACGAGTTAGTGCGGTTGGAATCCAAGAAGTACTTGAAAACAAGGTTGATTTTTTGAAAATGGATATAGAGGGGATGGAGTATGAGGTAATCAGGAATATGGGGAGCAAAATGAGAAATATTTTGAAAATGATAATTGAAGTTCATCCTAGGAAAGATCATAGGATAGGGGAAATTGAAAAAATATTACGCTTAAATAAGTTTAAAATAGAAATTAAGAAAGACAAATCTAGCCTAGGGAGGGGGCTAGCACACATTTTTGTAACGCAGAAGTAAATAACAAGTGAGACTGTGCTTTCGGCGATTGATGAGACAGAGAGTAAAAAGTAAGATATCATAGGCGTATGGGTAAGATAGATTGTTTGCGGAAACTAATGAATCCGTTTGGGAAAATAACGATTGCGGCGCTAGATCATCGCGGATCTCTAAAAGCTTCATTGCACCCAGAAAATCCAGAGATGACAACGGATCAAGAAATATTAGTGTGGAAGAAAAGAATGGTGGATTTGTACAGAGATGAGGTGGCAGGTATTTTATTGGATCCAATTTATGGGAAAGAAATTATTGATTTGAATTCTCGAAATGGTTGGATGTTGTCGATGGAGAAAACTGGTTATCGTGGAGATAAACAAGCTAGGATAACAGAAATATTGCCAGATTGGAGCGTAAAAAAAGCAAAAGCAATGGGGGCTTGTGCGGTGAAACTACTGTTGTATTATGATCCTGAAAATATTGAATTAGCGAAACAACAGCGAGAAGTAGCAGAGAAAGTTGCCGAGGAATGTAGGAGCGAAGATGTAGTTTTTTTACTTGAGCCATTGAGTTATAAAATTGAAACAGAGAGAGAGAAAGAAGTGCTAAAAATAGCACAAGATTTAAAGGATTTGCCTGTGGATGTTTTTAAGTTTGAGTATCCAGGGTCACGAGAGGGATGCGAGGCAATTACTAAGATAATAAAGGTTCCGTGGGTATTATTGTCAGCGGGGATGAAATACAAAAAATATCGAGAAGCATTGCGCATTGCGATGGAGAACGGGGCCAGTGGGTTTGCGGTGGGACGTGCAGTATGGCAAGAATTCGGACAATACCAAGGAGAAGATAGGGAGAGATATTTTGTAAATATCGCCAAAATGAGAATGAAAGAATTGGTAGAGATCGTGAACGATGATGAGAGTAAATTGAGGAGTGTAGAACAGGCGGATGTGCGAGGGAAGAGAATTATAGTGCGAGTGGACTGGAATGTGACGCTCGGCAAGGCTCTGCAGATAGTGGATGATACAAGGATAGTGAGAACACTACCGACGATCAAGTGGCTCATGGCTCATGGCGCATTGCAGATAGTATTGATGAGTCATTTGGGGAAACCATCCTTCGCTCCTGTGGAGCTTCGGAGTGGCGAAGGCAGAGGAAAATTTTCTTTGAAACCAATAGTTGAATATGCAGAGAAATTAATAGGAGAGAAGATTGTTTTATGTGATACGGCGACACAGTGTCAAAGTGACACTAGTAAATTAATAATGCTCGAGAATTTGCGACTTTGGGAGGGAGAGGATAAAAATGATCCAGAGTTTGCAAAACGACTTGCGAGTTTGGGAGAGATTTATGTGAACGAAGCCTTTGGTGAGTGTCATAGATCGAGCGCAAGTATTGTGGGAATCCCAAAATATTTACCTAGTTACGGAGGGTTCTGGCTGAGGGATGAAGTAGAGACAATTCTGAGAGTCAGAGACAATCCTGAGCATCCATACGTGGTCGTGATGGGAGGAGCCAAGGTAGACGACAAGATCAAGTTGATCGAGGTATTATCTAAGCGGGCAGACACTATACTTTTGGGGGGCAAACTAGCAAACGAGTATGTGCAAAGGGGGATAAAAGTTGGCGGGCAGGCGAAGATCATGGTCCCCCTAGAGGGGAGCAACTTGCTAGATATTGGAGCGCATACTCAGGCTTTGTATGTGCGCGAGATCGCAAAAGCGAAAACCATTGTGTGGAATGGACCGATGGGTAAGGTTGAGGAAGTACAATATCGAGCGGGAACTGAGGCTATATACATAGCAATCAATGCAAATGAGGTAGCCTATACACTGGTGGGGGGGGGAGATACACTCGCTGCGATCACTCAGGAGCAACATTTAACCAGAATAGATCATGTCTCAACAGGCGGAGGAGCGATGCTTAAATTACTTGAGTCTGGGAGTTTGGTGGGAATTGAAAAACTAATGAATTGTTGACAAAACAATGGATAGTGGGTAATATAATGGATATATGTTGCAAAAAATGGTAAGCCTGACAGATCAGAATCAGATTTCTATCCCAAAGTGGATGGTGGAAGAATGGGGTCCACAAAAACCAAAAAAGTTGTTTGTAGTAAAGTTGGGAGACGAGATACATCTGCGCCCGGTGAAAAACTTTTGGTCTGTGGTGGGTAGTCTTAAATCAGAAATAAAGTTGACAGACGAAGAATTGCGAGATGCGAGAGCTAAATTTGAAAAGAATTGGGCCAGAAAAATATGAAACAGATGGTGCCTGACACAAATCTAATAGTAAGATTGGTAGTGGGTGACGTTAAGGAGCAACAAGAGCAAGCGATCAATATCTTTAGGCGGGCAGAAAAATCAAAAATATCATTAGTAATCTTGCCAATTGTAGTTGCCGAATCATGCTATGTTTTGAGTAGCTATTATAAAAAGACATATGACGAAATTGCAGATACAATGGAAAGTCTGTTGTCACCTGGGTGGTTAGAGATTGAACACAGAGATGCACTTAGGGGAATGTGGGATTGGTACAGACAGGGGATGCATTTTGTAGACAGCTATCTATTGGCACTTGCAAAATACGAAAAAGTTGAACTACTGAGTTTTGATAAGAAGTTGATGAAGAGAAACTTGGTATGAAACTGGTTGTGTTTGACGTGGAAACGAAGAAAGCATTTGATGAGGTAGGGGGATATTACCCCGAAAAACTAGGAGTATCTGTCTCTGGAGTGTGGTACGACCCCACTTCGTCTTCGACTTCGTTAGGGGCAGGTGGCATTTTGCGGGGATTTCGCGAGGAAGAGTTTCCTGAAATGTTCAAGATTTTTGAGAGAGCGGATCGGATAGTGGGATTTAACAGTATTGACTTTGATATGGCAGCGCTGAAACCATATTATTTGGGAGATTTACTTACACTACCAAACTTTGATATTTTGCAGGAAGTAGAGAAAAAGGTGGGATACCGTGTCAAACTCAATGCACTAGCCAAGGAGACGTTGGGGGTACAAAAGGGCGGTAGTGGGCTTGATGCTATCACCTATTATCACAACGGAGAGTGGGATAAACTAACTAAATATTGTTTGCAAGATGTTACGATTACTAAGGATCTCTATGAGTATGGGCTCAAAAATGGTGAGCTTAGATTTAAGAATAAATGGAATGAACTGGTTAGAGTGAGCGTCAACTTTGAATATCAGGAAAAAAAAGATAGTGGGGTACAGGTGACTTTGTTTTAAACTTAGAGTAGAATGGTTATAGTATGAGTTCGTTTAGATTTCGTAAAAAAACAGAGTACGGGATGATGATGATGTCACTCTTGGCCAAAGAAGGAAAGAGAGGACTCGTCTCGGTACGTGCTATGCAAGAGTTTGGACTACCTAGATCTTTTTTGGTCAAGATAGCACGCGATTTGATCAGGGCTAAATTGATCGTGCCTAAAGAGGGTAGAGGTGGTGGCTACACCATAACCAAAGATCCTGCCATGATCAGTTTGAAACAAGTGGTAGAGGCAATTGATGGAGAAATGGCGACCACAGCTTGCTTGATCCATGGGACGAAAAAATGCCCGATGGAAGCTACTTGTCCACACAAATCGATGATGGGCAAACTGACAGACGAAATAGGTGAGGTTCTTGCCAAATATAAACTCACTGATTTTGAGAATAAATGAAATCACCGATACTGAGCATTTCTAGACTGCAAGTCGTGGTAGAGGGGAAAAAGGTAATAAGTGATTTGGATTTGGAAGTAGCAGTGGGACAAGTAGTGGCTATAACTGGAGCCAATGGAAGTGGAAAGTCATCACTCGCGCAGGCAATCATGGGAGATGAGAGATACAGGGTAGCAGACCCGCCTGACGGCGAGGCAAGTTCTAGTAAGGTTACATTTGAAGGAAAAGATTTGTTGGCGATGAGTATAGACGAGAGGGCAAAAGCAGGAATATTTGTGGCTTGGCAGAACCCGATTACGATACCTGGAGTATCGGTTTTTAGTTTGAGTAAGAGTAGCTTTGAAGCACGTGGATACAAAATAGATAAGTTGACCGAGTTTAAAACCAGATTGGAAGAGATCGCGCGTGATGTGGGGCTAAGTAAGGAACATATCACTCGAGGAGTAAATGAAGGATTTAGTGGGGGAGAGAAGAAACGGCTGGAGCTATTGCAGTTGTTACTCATTAAACCCAAATTGGCAATACTAGATGAGATAGATTCTGGACTAGACGGGGATGGTCTAAAGATCGTGGGGAAGCTAGTTGCACAGATGAAATTAAAGGGAACGGCATTTATCTTGATTACTCACAATAAGAAGCTACTGGAAGAAATATCTGTTGATAAGATTTTTGAGATGAAATATGGCAAACTTTCAACTAGATCATAAGACAAAAACTGATAAATATAGTTACAAAGCCAAAAAGGGCTTGAGTAGAAAGTTGGTGGAAGAAATCTCAAGACAAAAAAAAGAACCAGAATGGATGCTTACAACTAGATTGCAGGCATTGGATCAATATCTGAAAATGCCGATTCCCACGTGGGGGGCTGATTTGAGTCAACTAAACTTTGATGATCTTTATTATTACCTCAAACCAATAGAAAAACCTTATCAAACTTGGAGTGACGTCCCCCCCGCAATTAGGGAAGTGTTTGAGGCAACGGGAGTGCCACAAGCCGAGCGAGCAATGCTTGCAGGCGTAGGATCCCAGTTTGATAGCGAAGTTATTTATCATTCACTACAAAAAACTTTGGCTAAACAGGGCATTGTGTTTTTGTCGATGGATGAGGGACTCAAGCAACATGAAGAAATTGTGAGGGAATATTTTGGCAAAATAGTGCCTTATGGTGATAATAAACTGGCAGCACTCAATAGCGCAGTTTGGAGTGGGGGGAGCTTTGTGTATATCCCAAGAGGAGTTGAGGTTAAATTGCCTCTGCAGGCATATTTTCGGATCAATAGTGAGAAGGCGGGACAGTTTGAGCGGACACTGATCATCGCGGAAGAAGGGTCGAGCGTGACATATGTGGAAGGGTGCAGCGCACCAGCATATTCGTCGGCGTCACTACACGCGGCAGTGGTAGAAGTGATTGTGAAAGAACGAGCTAGGGTGCGGTATACGACAGTACAAAATTGGTACAAGAGCGTCTATAACCTTGTGACTAAACGGGCGATTGTAGAGAAGGATGCGAGTATGGAGTGGGTGGATTGTAATTTGGGGAGCAAGGTGACCATGAAGTACCCTAGTTGTGTGCTAAGGGGAGAGCGAGCACACGGCTCGATGCTATCTATTGCGGTGGCAGCTTCTGGACAACACCAAGATAGTGGAGCCAAGATGATCCATCTGGCACCACAAACAACGAGTGAGATAGTGAGTAAGTCGATTTCAAAAGGAGGGGGGAGGAGCTCGTATCGAGGGCAAGTTTTGATATCACCACAAGCAACGGGAGCGCGAAGCCGAGTGGTGTGTGACGCACTGATACTAGACCCAGAGAGTCGCTCTGATACTTACCCTGACAACCGAATATTATCAGGCGATGCCACACTAGAACATGAGGCCTATGTATCAAAAATTAACGAAGAACAAATGTTGTACTTGAGATCAAGGGGGTTGAGTGTGAGCGAGGCTGCCAGCCTCATAATCCGCGGATTTTTGGAGCCGATTATTCAAGAGTTGCCGATGGAGTATGCGGTTGAATTGAATAGATTGGTCAAAATGGAAATGGTGGGGAGTGTGGGATGAATAAAATAATCAAAAAATACAATAGACCGGGGAAGTGGGAGGTGGTAGTTCCATTTGAGAAGATCGGTGAGGAGCGTTCGTGGGTCGGGATTATTGACGGGCGACAAGTGGGTGAATATGACTTGCGAGTAGTGGCAGAGCATAGAGTCAAACAGACAAAGGGGAGGATCACAGTCAAGGCGGTCGTGGGGAAGGGTGCAACCGTCAAGATATTTGGAAGAATCGTGATTGCCAAGGAAGCGCAGGAGAGTGATAGTTTTTTGCAACTGCGAGTACTTATGCTGGATAAGACAGCTAAAGCGATAGCTACACCGGAGCTCATGATTGCGGCAAACAACGTCCAAGCTAGTCACGGCGCCAGTATCGGGCAGATTGATAGCGTGCAACTTTTGTATTTGATGAGTCGAGGACTATCCAAAAATAAAGCGATAGATATAGTGATAGACGGATTCTTAATGATACAATGATTTAAATCATTGTATCATTATAAAACTTAAGATTGTGGAGAAGATAGGGTGTAAAATGAGCATATGTTAGATACGATACAAGTGAGGCGGGACTTCCCGATTTTGAAGAGAGAGATCAACGGTCACCCTTTGGTATATCTAGATTCTGGAGCGACAAGTCAAAAACCAAGCCAAGTACTAGAGGCAGAGCGTAATTATTATGAACAACATAATGCCAATGTGCACCGAGGTGCCCATACACTAGGAGATGAGGCGACCCTCCTCTTGGCGGAGTCGAGGCAGGCCACAGCCAAGTTTATAGGTGTTAGTGATCAAGAGATAATATTCGTGCGCAATACGACTGAGGCGATCAACTTGGTGGCTTACAGCTGGGGACTAGACAACCTGAAAGAGGGAAATGTGATAGTAACTACCCTCATGGAACACCACGCCAATCTCGTACCGTGGCAGGAAGTGGGGAGGCGGACAGGAGCAAGAGTAGAGGTAGTGGGACTGACCCCTGATGGTCAAGTAGACATGGACGATTATCGTAACAAGTTGAAGTTGCATCCTAAACTTGTGAGCTTTGTCCAGGTTTCCAATGCTTTGGGGACGATCAATCCAGTTGCGGAAATGACCAAGTTGGCGCACAAAGTGGGAGCTGTTGTGCTGGTTGATGGGGCACAGGCAGTGCCACATATGAGAGTAGATATAGGCGAGATAGGGTGTGATTTTTATGCTTTTTCGGGACACAAAATGCTTGGTCCGATGGGCATAGGAGTATTGTGGGGTAAGCGAGCACTACTTGAGAAAATGTCGCCATTTTTGACTGGTGGCGGGATGATAAATGAAGTCTATACCGATCACTCAACTTGGGCAGAACTACCGGAGAAATTTGAGGCTGGGACTCCAAATGTAGCGGGAGCGGTTGGGCTCATGAGTGCGATTAAATATCTGGAAAAACTGGGCCTGCCTGCGCAGGCAGGAATGGATAATGTCAGGGAACATGACAAACAGCTTGTGGCGTACAGCATACAGCAATTGCAGAAAATCAAGGAAATCAGAATATTAGGACCTAAGGATAGTAGTCAGCGTAGTGGGAGTGTGAGTTTTGAGTACCAGGGGGTGCATGCACATGACATCGCGGCCATCCTGGACTCGCAGGGAGTAGCGGTGAGGAGTGGACACCACTGTACCATGCCACTACACAATAGTCTGGGGGTTGTAGCTTCGATTCGTGCTTCGTTTAATGTGTATACAACCAAAGGTGATATTGACGCACTGGTTGAGGCGCTGAAGAAAGTAAAAGAGGTATTTAAGAAATAATATGGACATGTATAGAGAAGATGTGATGGATCACTACGAACACCCAAGGAATCAAGGGTCCTTCGGCGATGCGCAGGATAAAGATGTTTTAACGGCTAGAGATAGCAATGCTAGTTGTGGTGACATGGTCAAGTTTTATATTAGGATCGCAAAGGGGAAAATCATAGAGGTGAAGTGGGAGGGGATAGGGTGTGCGATCACAACAGCTGCAGCGAGTAAGTTGAGTGAGTACCTTCAAGGACAGTCCTTGAAGGCGGTGCAAAAAATGAGTGAGGAGGAGCTAGTGCGAGAAGGGGTGGGATTTGAGGTTAATCCAGGAAGAAGCAAGTGCTTGACATTACCAGTTAAAGTAGTGAAGAAACTTTGTCGAAGTTGAGGTTGGGGAGACGATCGAGAGATGCTGGATTACTAAACTCGCCACGTGTATATTTGAACGAGGCTACAACGCCGATCATGGCGGCATTGTCGGAGATGAGTTTTTTGGAGTAGGGAATGTAAGTCTTGAGACCATATTCTTTGGCGGTTGAGCGAGCCAAGTTGCGGAGCTCGACATTGCTAACGACTCCGCCACCCAAGAGAATCATGGCAGGCGAGTAGAGATCTAGGGCACGGCGAAACCTGGTCATCAAGTGTTTGAAAACTGTTTTTTGGAAAGAGGCGGAGAAATCTTGAACGAATTCTTGGGTTAGCTCGGGCTTTTCGCATTCGAGATACTGGCGAGCGGCAGTTTTGAGACCTGAGAAGCTAAAGCTCAAATCTTTCCTCATCGTCATGGGCTCGGGGAGATGATATTTGGGCGTCCCTATTTTGGCCATCTCGGCCAAGATGGGGCCACCGGGGTAGCCGAGCATGAGGAGACGAGCCACTTTGTCGTAGGCTTCCCCAGCGGCATCGTCCAGGGTCTCGCCTAAGAGTTCGTACCCACCAATATTTTCCATGAGAACTAGCTCAGTATGACCACCAGAGATAAGGAAACCGAGCGCCACGCCGTCGCTAAAGCTATGGCGGGCGAGGCTGGACCCTTTACCGTTTTTGTTGGTGGCGAAGGAGGAGAGCAAGTGACCTTCCAGATGATTGATGGCAAGAATTGGCAGTTGGTATTTGGTAGCTAGTAGTTTGCAATAGGCGATGCCTTGTTCGAGGGAAGGGGCGAGGCCGGGGCCGATTGTAACGGCGAGAGCGTCGAGTTTGGGAGATCCCGCTTGAGAGAGAGCACGATCGACCACGCGCGGGAGCCATTCATGGTGCAAGCGCTTGGCGATATCGGGGACGGTGCCACCCCAACTGGCATGGTAGCTGGTCTGACTCGAGACTACGTTGGACAAGACAGATGTGCCGCGGGTAACGGCTGCACAAGTGTCGTCGAGGCTGGTTTCGATGGATAAGATAATTGGCTCTTTTGACATATCCTTGGTATTATACAGGTATGAAGGATTGTATATTTTGCCCCACTTCGCTAAAGCTACGAGGGGGCGCGGCAAAATTGTGGAGGTTGTATGGATAAATGTATATTCTGTGAAATAGTCGCTGGGAATATTCCGAGTTACAAGATTTACGAGGATGAGAAGTATTTGGCGTTTTTGGATATTATGCCGTGGACAGAGGGACATACCTTGGTAATTCCCAAACAACATGTCCAGTGGGTATGGGATGTTGAAAATCTCGGTGAGTATTTTACTGTGGCTGGGGGAATAGCTAGACATCATAGAGAAGTAACTGGAGATGTAGTGAGATCAAACATTGATGGCTGGCAAGTGCCACATGCACATATTCATCTAAAACCAACAAAAAACAATGCCTTTACTGGTGAAAAAAAATCACACGAAGAAATGGTGAAGATTCAAGTTAAGTTTTCGATGCTCTAATCCCACTCAGGAGTGGACCCTCCTTCGCTCTTCGAGCTACGGAAGGGCACGGAAATGCGTATTAGTCCCACTCTGGTGTTGAAAATGCGTAAGTAATTAGACGTTCCTGTTCGTTTATTTCTTTGATATTGATCACTAAAATTGGTATATTGCGTTGGTACTCCTTGAGGAGGGTTTGAGCTTTCCCAGCCCACTCGATAGTGACGATACTGCTGGGCACGAGGAGTTTGGATAAGTGGAGAGTGGACTCTAGTTCTGTGGGGTCGGCTAAGCGCCAAGTGTCTAAGTGGTAGAGAATGCCTGAGTATTTGGTAGTTGTGTATGGGTATTCTTTCATGAGGGTGTAGGTAGGGGAGTTGACGTTGAGTGAGATGCCTAGCGCACTAGCTACTCCTTTGACAAACTGAGTCTTGCCCACTCCAAGGTCGCCTTGGAGCGCAAGAATGAGAGGGAAGCGGCGGGTGAGAGCAAGGTATTGTTTGGTAATTTTGGCAGCTACATCCTGTGTTTCTGTTGATGAGTGAGTAGTGATTGTGGGTGAGAGATCGGGGATGATGAGTGCACCTTGGCGCAAAACTTGCGGATCGTTGAGAGTGGTATCGACAACGGTGGAGGTAGGTCTATCGATCAAG
>Ga0210020_1003873_pt1 | contig 11345 bp, 13 predicted proteins | sample CryGeymeta201514_FD_183980 | JGI IMG/M metagenome (GOLD analysis project Ga0210020, IMG submission 183980) | Groundwater microbial communities from Crystal Geyser aquifers in Utah, USA - Crystal Geyser metaG 2015-14 (SPAdes) (version 2) | ecosystem: Environmental > Aquatic > Deep subsurface >... | reverse complement strand
TCTTTGGCCATATTTTTGGTATTTAAAAATAGAACATTAATGGTTCTATTTTAAATAAGTTAATATTTAATGATGAGGTAATATTATAATAATTATCTGGTTTTGTCAACCCCGTTAAATCCGCTTTGCGGAAATTTGCCGGCAAATTTATTTAACGGGGTTAACCAGTTTAAGCCGATCTTTAAGGTAGCGGTAAACGCCGTTAAAAACTTGTTTTTCGTTTAAAGCCGAAGTGTCCAAAATGAAGTCGTAATTATTTTTGTTAAACAGGTTGAAGCCATAGTACTTTTTATAGCGTTTCTGGTCGCTTTTTTTTCTTTCCAGATGACTTTTTAATACGGCTTGTTTTGTGCGAAGTTCGCTGCCCTCATTTCTTCGCGTGCTTTTTTGTAATTCTTTAAAGACTCTCTCGGCGCCGATTTTCTTATCAACCGTAGTGTAAATTTTTATTGATTTGGGCAGGAAGTGCCAGGCAGTCCGGCTGTCAATGATGAAATTTTTGTATTTTTTTTCAAGCCGCTTAACGTATCGGTCGAGTTCATAATCAGTGCTTGGATCAATTTCTCCTAATTTATTATAGTTTGTCAAGGTCATCCCCAGGGCCTTGGCTTTCAACCTCCTAATTTTGCCCATATTAATTAATGGCCAGTTCAATTTTTTGGCGATTTTTTTGGCTACCGTTGATTTACCCGCCCCCGGGTCGCCGCTGATGGTTATTATCATAGTTATTTTATTTGTTTTAAGATATTTTTTAAATCTTGGCTTAAATTTATTTTATAGCTTTTTGGTTCACCCGCCAAATCGGTAAAAGCCAGCCGGTCGGCGATTAAAAAAATCCGGTTTAAGCCCAGTTTTTTATTTGCCGCCCTGGTTTTGGCCGTGCCATAGATATTGTCGCCCACCAGCGGATGGTCGTAGGCGGCCAGATGCACCCTGATTTGATGGGTGCGGCCGGTGATGATTTTTATTTTTAACAAAGTATAATTGATAAATTTTTTCATTACCCAAAAGCGCGTTTCCGCCGGCCGGCCCCGGTCGCTTAGTTGTCCTTTAACGGTCAAGGGCAGAGCGGCCATTTTATAGCCATCTTTAGCGCGGGCAACGGGAAAATTAATTACGCCGGAGTCTTTTTGAATTTTACCGTAAGCCAGCGCGGCGTATTGTTTGTCGATTGTCCGGTCCTGAAATTGCTTTTTTAAATTATTGAAAGAATCTTGGGTTTTGGCGATAACCATCAAGCCGCTCGTGTCTTTGTCCAGGCGGTGGACCAGGCCCGGCCGTTCCGGGTCGTCGCCCACCTTTTTGATTTTTGGATATTTTTCTTTAAGCCAGTCGGCCAAAGTGTCGCCCGAAGCGCCGTGAACCACCAGGCCGGCCGGCTTGTTAATAACTAAAAATTCAGCGGTTTGGTCTATGATTGATATATTATAATTTTCCCTAGTCTCTTTTGGGCTGGCCGGTGCGGTGGTTTCAGCGGTCTGCTCGATTAGATTAATTGCCTCGCCGGCTTTTAAATTATAGTGGGGAGAAACCGCCAAACCGCCGACCCTAACCAGCTTTTGTTTAATCAGTTTTTGAATTTGATTGCGGGTCATGCCGGGCAACGCGCCCGATTTTACTAAAAATTTATCCAGCCGCTGGCCCGAGTTTTCTTGGGTTATTTTGGTGTTCATAAAAGTATTTGTTCCAGCCGGCTGACCAGTTTATCCAAAGTAAACAGCTGGTCAACCCGCTCGCGGCCGTTTTTGCCTAAGTGCAAGCGCAGCCTTTTGTCTTGGTGCAATTTAATGATTTGCCGAGCCAGCATTTCGTTATTATTCATTTCAACCAGCGTGCCGGTTTTATTTTCCATGACAAAATCCTCGGCGCCGACGTTGCGCGGCGCCAAAACCGGCAGGCCAGCGGCCATGGCTTCCAGCAGATTGCCGTAATCATCAAGCTTAAGGTTCTCGCCCGCGGCCAAAAAAATGTCAAAACTATCCAGCCATTTTTTCAGCTGTTCTTGTTCGCCCACCAGCCAAACCAGGTTTTCAATCCCCATTTTTTTGGCCAGCCACAAAAGATTTTTTCTTTCCCGGCCTTCGCCGACGATAATCAGCTGAAGATTGGGAATAACCGGCAGGCAGGTTTTGACGGCCTGAAAGACGGTTTCAATTTTTTGTCTTTGGTTCAACTCGGTAACGACGCCGACGGTAAAATATTTGCGGCGGAACCTGGCCTGGCCCGATGACGCCAATTTATTGAAAATATTTTCCTGATAAGGCGTCGGCTTGACGCCCGGCGGCAGCAAGATAATATTATTTTCCGGAAAGCCAAGATTAATCAGCTGGAGTTTGCCGTAGCCGGTAAAAACCGCCAACTTAGCCAAGCGGGCGTTTATTTTATATAGGGCCAATAAAATTTTATTGATTTGGCGGTAATTTAAGTCCGGGCTTTCCAGCCAGACGACTTTTAGGCCAAGCAGCCGAGCCGGAGCGGTGATAATCAGCTTTTCCCTTAAATCCAGGCAGGCGGCCAGGCCGACTTGATGTTTTAGTTTTAGCTTAGCCAAAGAAAAAAAACATTTAAGCTGGAGTAGTGGCGCCGCGATTAGAAAAAATAAAATTTTGAGCCAGTGATTCAAAGCCGGACCTAAAAAAATTTTTTTGGCCGGCCAGTTATTATTCCGGAATTGCTCTGGCCACGGCTTGGCCGACAACCAGAGCCTGAAGCTAAAATTTTTCCGCGCCAATTCTTTGAAGGCTTGCTTGAGCAGATGATTTTTTTCCGGCGAGGAGTTAATAATTAAGATTTTGTCCGGCATAGTTATAGTTAATAAAGCAAATCTTTAAAATCAGATTTGGTTACGGCCTTAAAGAAATAAAGGCAAATCAGATAAACCAAGGCGGCCAGGGAAATAATGATTAATAAATTAAAGCGGCCGATTAGCCAGTAAACGCTTAAGACCATAATTAAGGCCGCGGCCAGCGCTTTGAATAAAATGGAAAAATTAAATTGAAAGTGGCTGTGCTTTTTAATTAAGTACAGAGAAAACAGGGCAATGGCGGCTTCAGAGTAGACCGTGACCCAGGCGGCGCCGAAATAAGAATGGCTGGGAATAAAAATAAAATAGCCGAGCAACGAAGTCAGGGCGGTAAAAATATAGGCGCCAATGACTTTTTTCTGCTGGTCCAGGGCGATGACGGCGTGGGCCAGCAGGCAACCGACAAAAATAAAACCAATGGCTAAAATCAAGATTTTTAAAACTTGGCCGGCCGCGGCAAAATTTTGTCCCGCCACCAAGACCATTAGCGGTTTGGCGGTTAGTTGGGCGCCGGCGATTAGAGGAATGGCCAGGATTAACATGGCGTCAAGCGAACGCCCGAGCATTTTGTTAAACCTCTCGACATTGCGTTCGGCCCAGGCCGCGGTTAAGATGGGCAGAATCAAGCCAGCGAACATAAAAGGCAAAGTGGTTAAAACGTCAATTGCTTTGTAGGCGGCGCCGTAGATGCCGACGTCGCTCTGGCTTTTTAGCAATGATAAAATCAAGATGTCAGCGCGCAAGTAAATTAAATTAAAAAAAATAGTGATGCCAATGGGCCAAGCTTTATTAATGATTTGGCGCCAGACGGTTAAATCAATCTGCCAAGTTATTTTAATGGAGCGCCGGGAAAACCAATAGTGGATGAGAAAACTGATTAAGCTGGATAAAACCGTGACTACCATGATGCTTAAAAGGCCTAAATTCAGGCTGGCGGCCAAAACCACTCCGGCCAAAAGAACGAGGCGGCTCACCACTTCAGCGGCCGAGACCACGGCCATGGTCAGGTTTTTTTGAAACCAGCCCACCAAGATTTGGTTTAGGGCGGTAAAGAAAAAAGACAGGCTGGCGATAGCTACGCCCAACTTGATAATGGCGTCGTAGGGGAAAAATAAAACCGCCAGCGGCGCCAGGCCCAAAAAAATAACGGCCGAGACCAGGCGCAGGCTGAACAGGTTATTCATTACGGCCGCGCGGTCGGCTTCCGGGTCGCTCGTCATTTGCGCGGTCACCAAAGTTAAACCAAAGTCGGCCATGATGCCGAAAAAAGACAGAAAAGTTATGATGGTGGTGTATTGGCCAAAACCGGCCTGGTCCAGTAACCTCGTCATAACGGCGATGGCCGCCAGACCCAAGATGGTGGAAATAATTTTACCGATTATTTGGACAACGGTATTGCGCGCGACTTGAGCGGACAGGGTCATGTTTTTTGCTCAATTTAGTTAAATTAGGTATAATAAATCTATAATATAAATTATAGCAAAATAATATGCTTATGACTAAAAGAATTATTCACCCCGTGAAATTTGGCCATGCCAAAGCAAAGCTATTTAACGGGGTAAAGTATAGCTTAATGGTGACGCTTTTGTCCATGAGTTTGGCCTTCGCTCCGGCGGCTTCAAATTGCGCCCGGGCGGCGGATTGGTGGCAGCAGGCCAGCGACGGGGGGTTAAACGAGGTGGGCAAGGCTTACGGGCAAAGCGGTACGCCCACGGCCGATTATGACATCAGGCTGATGGTGGCCAGAATTATCAGGATTGTTCTGGAACTTTTGGGCATAATCTTTTTGGTGCTGATTATTTACGCCGGCTTTAAATGGATGACGGCCGGCGGGGACGAGGAGAAAGTCACCTCGGCCAAAAAGCTATTAACTAACAGCGTTATCGGTTTAATCATTATTTTCGCGGCTTTTGCCATTGCCACCTTTGTTTTTTATCAGCTCGAGTATGCCATCACCGGCATTAAGCCGATTACTTGGTCGTGGTAATTTATGTTTAAAACTTTTAAGCGCCTAAAAATATTTTTAGTTGTTTTGATTTTACTGATATTTTTCTTTTGGTTGGCCAGCCGGGGGCAGGTCTATAAACCGGCAGAGCTAGATTACGGCGTAACCTTTTCCAAAAGCCACGCTCAAAACCTGGGGCTTGATTGGCGGGAAATTTATTTATCTATTTTTGAAGATTTGGGCATGAAAAAAATCAGGTTGCCGGCCTACTGGAACGAAATTGAAAGTAAGCCTAACGAGTTTTGGTGGCAGGATTTGGATTGGCAGATTAAACAGGCTGAAGCACATGGGGCGGAAGTTATTTTGGCCGTGGGCGCGCGCCTGCCGCGCTGGCCCGAATGCCATTTTCCGTCCTGGACCCAAGGTAAGTTTAAAGCCCAAGTGGAAAGCGATACCCTGAATTATATTGCTAAAGTAATTGAGCGTTATGGGGGAAGCAGTAGTATCGTGGCTTGGCAGATAGAAAATGAGCCGTTTCTCTCCCATTTCGGCGATTGCCCGAAGTTTGATAAAAAATTTCTGGATCAGGAAATTGAACTGGCAAAAAGCCTGGACAGCCGGCCGATTATTATCACCGATTCGGGCGAGCTGTCTTTCTGGATAGGCGCGGCCAAGCGAGCCGACATTTTCGGCACCACCATGTATTTGGATACTTATTCCAAATTTTTTAAAAGCTATGTTCATTACCCCATCGGGCCGGGTTTTTTCCGCTTTAAAAAAAATTTGGCTTCCCTGTTTGCCAAGCCCAAAGACTGGCTGGTGATAGAACTGCAGGCCGAGCCTTGGTGCGACCAGCCCTATCAAAACGTTACCCAAGCCGAACGCGATCGCACCATGAATTTGGCGAAATTTAAAGAAGTGGTGGCTTTTAGCCGCCAGACCGGCTTTCGTGAATTCTATCTTTGGGGCGTGGAATGGTGGTATTGGGAACTTAAGCAAGGCCGGTCAGAAGTGTGGCAGTATGCCAGGACGCTGTTTACTAGGTAGTTGTCATTGCGAGCGACCGAAGGGAGCGAAGCAATCTCACGCACAAATATATACATTTATAGATAACCATTTTAATATATATTATTTCATTCGTGAGATTGCTTCGTCGCTACGCTCCTCGCAATGACAAACTAAATATGGCTAAATCAAATAAAAATCATGTTATCGGCGTTGACATCGGCGGCACTAAAATGAGCGCGGTTTTGTTTGACGGCAAGAAAGTTTTGGCCGACTATATGCTGGTCACGCCTAAGGATAATTTGGAGCATTTTATGATAATGCTTAAAGCTTTGGTTGAGCCGCTTGAGCAAAAAGCCAAAGCCGGCGGGCTGGTAATCAAAGGTATTGGCGTGGGCATTGCCGGCATGCTTGATTTTGAAGAAAAAAGGATTGCCGAAGCGCCCAATCTGCCGCTATTAAATGATTTAAAATTGCCGGCCAGTCTGGCTGGCCGCCTGGGAGTGGGAGAAATTAAAATTGATAACGACGCCAACTGCTTTTTGCGCGCGGAAATGAAGCTGGGCGCCGGCCGGAAATATAAAAACGCTTTTGGCATAACCGTGGGCACGGGCATTGGCGGCGCCTGGTGGCATAATGGAGAAATTTACCAGGGCGCGCACGGCGGCGCGGCCGAGTTCGGCTGGCTGACGGTTGATTTTAAAGAGGGCATCAGGCTGGAAGAAGCCTATCACCGCTTAACGCAAAGCAATCCGGCCACCTTGGCCGAAGAAGCTTACCGCGGCGATATTTTGGCGGAAAAAGCTTATGAAGAATTCGGCCATTATTTGGGCGTTAGCTTGGCTAACGTGGTAAATATTTTAGACCCGGAAATAATCATCGTGGGCGGCGGCGTCATAGAATCCAGCGACCTGTTTTTGTCCCGCACCAAAAAAATTATGCGCCAGTACATTAAATCGCCGGAGTCAAAAGTGGTGAAAATCGTCAAAGGCAAGTTAGGCGCCAACGCCGGAGCCATCGGAGCGGCGCTATTGGTAAATAATCAATAATCAAGATACAAGGAACAAACAAAATTCAATCAACAATAATCAAACAAATGCAAAAATTTGATTTAGAAGACAGGACAACGGAATTTGCCAAAAGGGTAATTAGATTATGCAAGGCTGTACCGAAAAATTCAATGAATAATAGGCTAATCGGCCAAGTCGTTGGGTCGGCTGGTTCGGTAGGAGCTAATTATCGCGAAGCCAACGACTCTTTAGGAAAGAAAGATTTTGTGCACCGATTAAAGATATCTAGAAAAGAATCTAAGGAAGCCATTCATTGGCTAGAATTGATAGCCGAAGCAAATCCTGAGCTTAAAACAAGAATGAACGATTTATTCAATGAAGCTAAAGAATTAAGAAATATTTTATCGGCCATAATTAAAAAGGTAGAAAAATAGTTTGAATATTTTAATTTGTTTGGTTATTGTTTCTTGATTATTGTATCTTGTCGTAGAATTTTAAAAACACGGCTTTCGCCGTGTTTTATGTTTTTGATATTTTTTATAAACTTTATCAACCGGCGCCTGTTACCGTAGTCAGCACAAACCTGACCAGCGCGTAGGCCGTAAAAATTATTACCAGGCCCAAGGTCGCCCAGATTAAAATGTTTTTTCCCTTAGTGACTTGCTCTTGATTGCCGGCCGACAGCATCCAGGTGGCGCCGCCGTAGATGAACATCACTAAGGCTAAAGAGCCGACGATGCCGAGAACGGAGTTAATGATTTTACCGAGCAGGGTGGGGATGGTTATGGGGTTTGCCTTAGTGCCTCCTAGGGGATCGCAGAGTTCAACTGTACCATCAGTCTGTTCAGCAGTTGGGCAAGTTGCAGCCAACGAAATTTGTGGAAAAAAAATAAAAATAAAAATTAGTAAAGTAAACAATTTTTTGTAAAACATGAGATTATTTTAAATAATAAATCTGATTTTATTATAGCAAAAAAAATAAAAGAGGGATAGTATCTTGCAGTTTCCGCAAAACACTATCCCTCGTCGTCACCTCCTTTACATTTTGATGTTTAAAGTAACATTAGCCGGCATATTTCCGGCTTTGATTTGTAATTTCCCGTTTATACAGGCCCTCCATGGCAAATTGCTGTCTACTCGTTCCCAACAATCGCCGTCATCATTCCGTACACGGAATTCTATCGGAGCATCGTAAGTCAGGAAGGTAAATTCCTGCCCCTTTTGGATTTCAATGCCATCAATAGTATAAATTTCTTTAGCCGGAACAGGAAAGGAGAAGTTTCTACCACCAGCTGATGTGGTGGTGGGCATGGTGCCGGGTGGTTTGCTTGTGGCCTTAGCCAGCATTTCCGGGGTTGCCAGCACAAGTTTAATTCCCGTCCGAGGATTAGCTTCGGGATGCTCGCCATACCATTTCTCGCCAGTTGAAGGATCTATGTAGGTTGTCGATTGACCATTTGGCGTGAAGTAATCCTCTCGCAAGTAGCTGTTAACCAATTGAAATAATATACACAAGACACAGATAGCTATCAGCACTTCAGTAGGACGATCAGCCTTCTTCTCTGGCGCAACATAGTTAATTCCCTTATAAATGAGGTACAATATAAGGGAATATGCCGCTATAGTTATTGCTATACAAAGCCACTTCGGCATTGAGTAGCTGTTTGTCGTCGTCCAGATGATTGTCCAAAGTACAAGCCCACCGGCGATAGAAATAAGCAGTATTGATATTTTTTTTATCCACGTCGGTTCTGCTCTTTGCTCACCATCTGTGGCTGGGGAGATACTTACATCTTCTTCATCATCATATATTTGATTTTGATCCATATCTAACCTCCGTTATTTTTTTAGGTTTTCTACTGCCTGAATTATTGTTCTTTCAACCAGCTTCCGTTGTTCGGGTTTTAGCTTAACCAATATTTCGCTGATTTTGTTTCCGCTGGTCATACCTTTTATTCTTTCTTCAAGGGCAGACGGAATTTGGTAGAAGATAGTGTTTGATGTCCCCTTTGCCGCTTCTCTAAACGAAAAAAGATATTCAAGCTCGGGGTAATCCTTAATGACTTCAAGCATTACTTTCCGAGCGTGGGCATCACCCTCGCCTTCTTTTTGTCGTTTTGTTTTCTCTCCTTCGGCGGCTAGTTGTTTCGCGGTGGCTTTAATTCGTTCTTTTTCCGGTTCCGAAATAGCAGTTTGTAATTCCTTGTTCGTGATGTCGATATTTTCAATTGCGAGAGAAAGGTTGGTTAAAGAGAATTGAATAAATGGACTTTCCTTGAGTTGATTAGCAGAAAATTTCATACAGTGATTCGACCCGGTCTCAAAATAAAAGGTAGGAACTTCCTTTTTCTTCTGAAGCTCAATTTCTTCTTCCGGTTGTGGGTGGATTTGCGGGCAGCCTTGTTCTGTGGGAACTATCCTGCCCAGTATCCAGTTTGTGGCGTGATACCTTTCTTGGTTTATTAACCGCCAAGGTACTCGACCGCCCAGGGCTCTAATAATATCGCGGACATAGGGTACTAGATAAGGGCCAAGCGTTTTAGCATTTTTGCCCGGCGCACGTTGAATGGCGCTATCTAACCGATTGCGGTCAAATCGTGCTAAAAGCGTGCAGCTAATATCAATTTCCGCTGGCTCCACTATTTCGTCGTAACCCCGCACTCTTCCCCGTTTTGTCATAATAGATTTAACCGAAAACGAGAATTTCATAAATTCTTTTGTAAAGGTAACGATTTTTATGAATGGCCAAAATTGAAGACGAGGACCAGAGTCGGCAATGATCAAATTTCCTCTCGAATCCCGTTTTATTATTGGCCGGCCAAGGAAGACTTTAAGCCCCATTTCATCAGTTGGAACGATTCTTATAGTACAAAAACCGATAATTACAATAACTGTTAGTAAAATCACCAATGTAATCATTTTTCTTTCCTCCATTTTTTTATGTTATTTTTTGTTTTTTCAATTTTTAAGGTTCGTTTTTAAGTCGAACCTTTTACACTCTCACTTTTGGCCGTAATATTTTTATGCTCTTTTTTAGAATTAAAGCCTTTCTGGATTCCGGCTTCCGCCAGAGGCGGATAAACTCCGGCCGGAATGACGATAAATATATGACCAAGAGTGAGAGAAAAAGGTGCCGACTAGAATTTATTATAATAGCATAAAATTAAAAAAAAGTCAACCGTTTCATAAAGATTGGCCTTTTTATGGCTAAAATTAAGTAAAATACTAATAAAAAATTTCTGGATTCCCGTCTGCGCGGGAATGACAAGAGCAAGGGGGTAAATGCAAAATATATTTTAATTAAATTAGTCATTTACCCCGTCCGCTTGCGGCGGGGAACATATTAAGGGGGTTGTAGGGGGATATCCCCCTACACGCGTAAGCGTCTCAATGGTACAATTGTGGCATATGCCAAATTACTCCATAGCCGCGCATACGCGGTATATAATCAAGTATCATTTTGTCTGGATTGTAAAATATCGTCATGATATTCTGGCAGATGTGGCAATCAGCGACGCAATCAATCAAATCATCAGGGAAATTGCTGAAAGGTATGGTTTCACAATAATTTCTCTGGCTACCGATGGTAATCATATCCATGTCTTTCTATCCGCTCCGCCCAGGTTTTCGCCCGCGCAGATTGTGAACATCGTGAAAAGCATTTCCGGCAGGCAAGTGTTCGAGCAATTTCCCGAAGTGAAAAAGAGGTTGTGGGGCGGGGAATTTTGGGGAGACGGCTACTATGTCGGTACGGTTGGCGACGGCACGACTACGGACATGATTAAACGGTATATAGCGAATCAGGGGAAGGAAACAGACCACAAAGATTTTGCTCAATTAAAATTGTTTTAAAATAACTTACCGCGGCAACGGGATTGGAAACCCCATCCGCTTGCGGTGGGGTAATTCATTTTTCTTTAGGTATTTTTGATTGCTTAATTATCGCCAGCAATGTTCCGATAAAAATAGGTTTGTTTTCAATTCCTCCAGCCATAATTCTAAAACTTCTCGCGCCTTTTTTTGGTTTCTTCAAAAGTGCGTCCAAAAGTTACACAGCCTGGAAATTGCGGAAATGAAACATTATAGCCGCCTTCTTTGGCCGGTTCAAATACGGCATGATATTGTGATTTTTTCTTTGGCATATTAATTGAATTTTACTGCATAACTTTTATGATGTCAAATTTTGGCACTCGTCCATGTTACAGTTGACACTATGGAGTGCAAAATATGAAAAAATTTAAAAGAAGAATGTGGGAACTGGATATTGGAATGAAAATATCCAAAAAAGATGCTAACATTGATAGATTTAAGCTGTTAATAAATAAATCTATCGATATTATGCAAAACAAGGCTGAAAACGAATTTAATCCTCAGGGATATCCATTATCCGGTGAGGCCAAAAAAAGATTAATATGGATGTATATTATTCATTTTGAAAGCGGCAAGAAGATAGCTAAAGCGGCTAAAAAAATAGGCGTGTCCAGGCAATGGCTGTCTAAACTGCATAGCTCGTGGAATGAGTCAGGCCGAGATCCGCGCTCGCTGGAGCCGGAATCTAAGGCGCCAAACAAGACCGATAATC
>Ga0210020_1003872_pt1 | contig 11350 bp, 8 predicted proteins | sample CryGeymeta201514_FD_183980 | JGI IMG/M metagenome (GOLD analysis project Ga0210020, IMG submission 183980) | Groundwater microbial communities from Crystal Geyser aquifers in Utah, USA - Crystal Geyser metaG 2015-14 (SPAdes) (version 2) | ecosystem: Environmental > Aquatic > Deep subsurface >... | reverse complement strand
GCACCTGGCGCGGGTTGTTCCAGTCGTAATCCCGCTCGCTGTTGGGGGCGTAATGGATCGTCCCAATGGCAGCCTGACCTGGGGCGATCTGGTCGAAGCAGAGATAGCGTTGGAATGGATTCAGGCTGGAGATGGAGGCGACAACGGCCGGCGCCCGGTTCAGATTATAAGCCCAGGCGACGAAATCCTGGCAATCGAACGCCCTGGCCAGGAGACTTTCGGCGCGGTGGCCGAAGGATTCGAGCATCTCGCCCACGCCGCGCTCGTATGAAAAGCCCATCAGCACGAATTTACGGTTGCCGCCGGCGGCGCCTGTCAGTGGGGGCGCATTGCACCAGAAAGCACCCTCCCCACCCATGGTCGATTCGTAGAAGCCGGCATAAGGAAAGGCAAACACCCACACCTCATCAATCTCGCGGTTGGACACGCGCGGCAGGATGCTGAAACCGGTCAGGATGGCCTGGTAATCCACCGTCTCCGGTTTGTGCGCAGCGGCCGTCTTGTTGAGCACGGCCGCGTACGTGGCCGGGTCATAGCGGTAGCCATCCGCCAGCGCTGGGAACTCGTTCACGTCAATGCGCTGGACGATCTGGTAGCGCGCCAGGCCGCCGCTGGTCTGCTCGATATCGGCTATGAAGCCGCTGACCAGCTCTTCCACCCGCTTCCAGTTCATCACCTGCGAGAGCTTCTGTCCGCTATCCGGATCCATGATTGGATCGTAGACGATCAGCAAAACGCGCTCGGTGACGATGCGCGCCGGCTCGGTGGTGTTATCGGCTGGCGCCGCCGGAGTCGTAACAGGCGGCTGCGGCGCGGCCTCCTCCGGCGCGGCCGGCGCGGTGACCGGCGGCTGGGGCGCGGCCTCCTCCGGCGCGGTCGGGATCGTGGCCGGCGGCTGCGGCGCGGCCTCCTCCGGCGCGGTCGGCGCGGTGACCGGCGGCTGGGGTTCCAGCGCACCGCCCGTGGCTGGCTTCGAGATGCCGAAGAGGGCGCGCAGAAGTTCAATGAGGAAGTCGAGGAATTTGCCGAGACCACTGGACGAGTTGCTCATGATGCCTCCGTTAGGGTACATCCGTTGCGTAATGGCAGCCTAAATGCCTATCCGAAAAACCTCCGGAGCGCGGACTTTAGTCCGCAGACTAAAGTCTGCACTCCGTTATTCGGATAGGCTCTAAGGGCTACCATAATAGACCTGGTTATCCACGCTCAAGAAAATATAGCGATTCGGGCTGACTGCCATGGCCGTAACCGGTGAAGTAAATTGCAACTTGCGCTGGTCAACGGTCGGCTGGAACTGGCCTTGCAGGTTGAGCGCATCGGGACGCGCGCTGAAACGATAGACGGCTTTGTTCATCGATTCTAGCATGTAAAGCGCAGGATCGGACGGCCCGGCGAAGAGCATCTGGGTGAAGACCGCGTCGCTGATCGTCGCGCCAGAGAGGTGCCCGGGCCGGGGATCGGTGAACGGATCCGGGTCCACGCAGCGGCCGCCGCCGACGCAAGCGGCCACGTGTCCGTCCTGGAAGAGCAGGTACAGGTCCTCGCCCCTGACCGCCAGGTCTATGGCCGTGTTCACGCCCTGCGGCACCTGTTCGCCGAAGAACAGGTTGGGGTCCTCGAACTTGTCCTTCACCCAGAAATAGCTCCAGACCGCGCTGCCGGTTGGGTCGAGCACGTAGAGGGTGTTGCTGTCGGCATCCAGTGTGAAGGCCGAGATGCTCTTCCAGCCCAGGCCCGGCGTCTCGAGCGGGACGGCGCGCGGCTCGAGGCCGTTGGCGCAGTAGAGCAGCGTGCCTGTGGCGTCTATGCCCAGCAGGGTCGCATTATTGTAGAGATTGCTGTTCAGCAACGCGACCAGGTCAACCAATTGGCCGACGGCGGTATCGCCGTAGGCGCCCGGTGAGCACTGGAATTCGGGATCAATCTCGTAGCGCGGAGCATTCGTTGTCACCTGGTTGGTGCGCATGGCGCGCAAGACGTTCCCGCCTGTCGCGTTGAGCAGGTACAGGTCGGCCTCGCTCGCCGCCATGCGGCTGACCTGGATCGTCGTGTCCAGCCCGCTGATGATGGCCGGGTGGAATTCCAGGCGTACGATCCGATCCAGGTTGTCCAGCTCGGCCTGGGCCTGCCAGCGCAGGGCCTGCGAGTCCTGCGTCACCTGGTAGGCTTCAGCTTTGTCGAGGTAGTAGAGGGTGCTCTCCCAGGCGTGGCGGACGACGGATGGGTCGGTCTGGCCAATCGCGCCCACCGCCGCCGCGACCGCTTGCTGGTAATTCTCATCGTATTGAGATAGCCGTCCATAGCGCATGTAGACCATCACGGCGACTGTCACGATCAGCAGCGGCACGGCGATGGCGATGAAGGCCATCGTCGAGCCGGACATGACCTCCGTCTCGCCCTCTTGCGGAGCGGGGAGCAGGCGCGGCAGAACCCTGCGAATGCCATTCGAGATGGATTGAAAGAACCCGCGCCCGGCTTGCAGTCTCTTTGCCAGCCAGTGGAAGAGGCGCGCGCCGCGCCGGGAAATCGGGCGGGAGATTTCGGGGATGTTCGCCGTATCGCGCGGGGCGATGAAACGACTTGGGCGGACGCCTTCCTCGGACGGAGGCGGCGCGTTCCTCCCCTCGGCCGGCGCGGACGGGGGCCGGCTGCTGCCCAAAGTGGTTGCGCCGTTGGCAACCAGCGGCCGCACGAAACGCCCCGGCCGGATCACGTGCGGACGAGGCGGCGCCGCCTGGGCAGGCAGCTCCTGCGCCGCTTGGGGCGGCGCGGCCTGTTCAGGGGAGGAAACGGCTGCGGGCGCGGTAGCAGGCTCACGGTCCGGGAAAGGCGGCGGCGCTGCCGGGGCAGGTTGAGAAGCCTGGCGCGTGGAAACAGGCGCAGGAGCGCGAGTCGGCATTTCCGGGGCGGGTTTGAAAGTCTGTACGATGTTCACTTTCCCGCTGCCGGCCTGCGCCTGGATCAAGACCGCGTTCAGGTCTTCGTCGCTCAGGGTGAGCAGTTTACGGCGCAGGGCTTCCGGCAAGGGAAGGCTGCGCTCGTTTTGCAAAGCTTCATCCCAGATAGAGGGGGGCGCAGCGCACAGCACGACCAGGTCGCCGGGCTGCAAGTCCACCTGGGAAAAATAGAGCGGCGTGGTCTGGCTGAAACCGAGACCACGGCCGGAGATTTGCGGGTCATGGACATGTTCCGCTTTTTCGCTGCTCAGGTGATAGATGTGCGTCGGGCCGCATTGGACGAAGATGAATTGCGCCCCGCGCATCACCCCAAGGATCAGGCGGGCAAGGATATATTGGCCGCGCCCGGTGCTGCCCATGTTGCGCTCCACCAGGGCCTGGTTGAGGGTCTCGGCGGTGGCGCGCAGCGCGGAGGTCAGCGCGCCAGGGTTCTGGTAAAAGCGCTCCGCCATCTGAGAAGTGATCTGGTTGTATTCGCTGGAGGGGAATGGTGTGTTGCCTGAGAGAGTTAGGTAGATGACCAGGTTGTCGCCCCGGCGGCTGCGCGCCGCGCGGCGCGGCGGCGCGGCCGCCAGGAGGCCCGGCAGCGTCAGCCGCTCCTGTCCCTTGATGCGATAGACGGAAAACAGATTCAGGTCGAATTCGGCAGCCACGTATTTATTATACGGTAAAATTCATATCTATAGCAACCCATCAAACAAGGCTCATGGAATTTACCCTCATCCAAACCCCCTCTGAATTCGACGCGCTGGCCGCAGACTGGAACGCCCTGCTGGCCGAAAGCGTCACCAACGTCCCTTTCCTGCGCCACGAGTACCTGCGCGCCTGGTGGAGTACGCTGGGCGGCGGCGAATGGCCGCGCGCGGAGCATTCGTTGTCAGGCGATCTGGCCATCGTCGCCGCGACCGAAAATGGACAACTGGCCGGCATCGCGCCGCTGTTCCTGACAGACAACCTCGAAGGCCAACCGGCGCTCATGCTTCTGGGCAGCCTCGAGATCTCGGACTACCTGGACCTGATCGCCCGCCCGGACGACCTGCCCGCCTTCGTCGGCGGCCTGCTGGATTTTCTCGCTCGTTCCGGCCCCTCTGCCTGGCGCGCCCTCGACTGGTACAACCTGCCCGAAACCTCCCCCACGCTGCCCCTGCTGCGAGCCGAGGCCGGGAAGCGCGGCTGGGTCTTTACGCAGGAAAATTTCCGCCCGGCGATCTCGGTTCCGCTGCCGGGTGATCTCGAGGTTTATCTTGCCAGCATTGACAAGAAACAACGTCACGAGATCCGCCGCAAGATGCGCCGCATCCACGAATTCGGCCTGTCCGTGCGCTGGTACATCGTGGAGGACGAAGCGACTCTGGATTCCGAGATTGACGGTTTCCTGGCGCTGATGGCCAACGACCCGGCCAAATCCGCTTTCCTGACCGAGGCCATGCGCGCCCAGATGCGCGCCAGCGTCCAGGCGGCATTCCGCGCTGGCTGGCTGCAACTGGCCTTCCTGACCGTCAACGGCAAGAAGGCCGCCGGTTACCTGAACTTCGATTACAACAACCGCATCTGGGTCTATAACTCCGGGATTGACTACAAATATCTCGAGCTTTCCCCCGGCTGGGTGCTGCTGGGCTATTTGCTGGAATGGGCCAACGAACATCAACGCGCTGAGTTCGACTTCATGCGCGGGGAGGAGGATTATAAGTACAAGTTTGGTGGATTAGAAAGATTTGTGGTGAGGGTAAAGTTGGTTCGATAAGTGCATATTCTGAAACCATGTTCAACTATGTTACAATTCCCAAGCGAGAAATGAGTGTTGTGAGTAAGAACATGATTATGGGTGATCTGATTTTCCCTCCCTTGACGGCATTTTATCAAACGAAATTTGGTGCTGCCTATCTGGGTGACAGTCGAGGGCTATTGAAGCATATCCCTGATAAAAGTATCAATTTGATCTTAACTTCTCCTCCATTCGCTCTTACGCGGAAGAAGGAATATGGTAATAAAGATGCGGATGAATACGTAGAGTGGTTCTTAGGTTTCGCCAGGGAATTCAAGCGCGTGCTAAAAGAAGATGGATCTTTAGTTATTGACCTGGGAGGAGCCTATTTACCCGGTTATCCTGTTAGAGCCGTATATCAATTCGAATTGCTAGTGAGACTATGTAAAGAAGAAGGTTTTTTCCTGGCGCAAGAGTTCTATCACTATAACCCTTCGCGCCTGCCTACGCCAGCAGAATGGGTAAATGTCCGGCGGATTCGTGTCAAGGATTCCGTGAACGTGGTCTGGTGGTTATCCATAACCGAGTATCCGAAAGCTAACAATCGCAACGTACTAAAACCCTACTCCGAAAGCATGAAGCAACTCTTGAAAAACGGTTACAAAGCAAAAATGCGTCCAAGCGGACACGATATATCTACCAAATTCCAGAGGAACAATAACGGTGCAATCCCGCCAAATTTATTGGCTTTGGCAAATACCGAGTCCAACAGTGCCTATCTGAGGCGTTGTAAGGAAGCTAATATTAGACCGCACCCTGCCAGGTATCCACTCGACTTTCCCAGGTTCTTTATTGATTTCCTGACTGACGAAGGTGATATAGTGCTAGATCCATTTGCGGGTTCGAACACAACAGGGCAAGCAGCAGAAATGGCTAAAAGAAGATGGCTGGCTTTCGAGGTTGATGAGGTTTACTTACAAGGCAGCGTGTATCGCTTCCAAGAAGTGAATGATCTTTTCGCAATAAGGGATGACGATGACCCGACATAACAAATATGACCTCATTGAGCATATTCTTAGGGCCATTACGGATTCTGGCTGGAACGTACTTTATTTGGCGAGTATAGACGAACATCCTTTTCGATTGCAAATTTATAACGAACGAGAAAGCTACAGAGTCCGGATTTATATCTGGCACATGACACATGGAGGTGGGCCAGCTCGTCCCAAGAATGAATACCGGATACAAATCACCGGAACAGATCATTTCGAACAAATCCCTGGGGAAAAGACTCTCATTTTAGGATGGTGGAGTGAAGTGGATGTTTTCGCTGGTTTTGATGTAAGAAAACATGCTGGGAGATTAGGAGCCTCCCCATCCATACAAATACGCGAAGAGTACTTGAGAAAAGCTTACATAAACGGCTTTTCTCCCTGCGATAAAGGGAATGAGGAAGTAGCGATTGCTTTTCGCCCAGACTTTTTTGTCGAATACGTTCGTAATCTAGAGTCACTGCACGATTTCGGACAATCTTCGCGTGATCTTGATGTTCTCAGTGAGGTATCCCAAAACCCCGAGATAAATGATGAGGATATACAAATTCCTGATACTGGACGCAAAAGTACTGTTATCTCTATCAGCAAAAAACTAAGAGACGTGAGTTTTCGAAAACGTGTATTGACTGCGTATGGTTATCATTGTGCCGTCTGCGGAATTCAATTGATGCTTGTTGATGCTGCACATATCATTCCGGTCAACCATGAGAACAGTACAGACGAAACCCGAAATGGACTGACCTTGTGTGCTCTTCACCATCGAGCATATGACCATGCCCTTATCGCTGTTGGTGAAGATTACTCTGTTTTACTGAGCAAGAATCAGATCAAGGAACTCAAGCATCTTGATCTGTATAGTGGTCTGGCGAGCTTTTCCCAGGGTTTACGGCCCATAATCCTGCTTCCTCCTGCTGTTTCTGACCGCCCGCATGTTGAATACATAAAGATAGCCAATCAAATTCGCGGTTGGAGATAGAAACGGCTATCCTAACGCGTCAGTGTCACCTTGTGTAATCCTCTCGGCTGATCGGGGTCAATGCCTTTGGCCAGCGCCAGGCCGAGGGCGAACAATTGCCCCGGCAGGATGGCTACGAGCGGGGAGAGCCACTCGGGGATTCCACTGGGAATGGAAATGGCTGTAGCTGCCAGATCCAACGCCGGTTGAAACGGGGAAACGACCACCAGTCGCGGGGCGCGCGGCTTTAATTCCTGCAAGAAACCGGTCAATTCTGCTGCCGTCTCCCCCTCCGGTACAATCGCCAGGACGAGGAATCCGTTTTCCACCAATGCCACTGGCCCATGCTGGAAATCTGCCGAGGAATACGGCTCGGCCAGCACGTAGGTCAATTCCTTGAGCTTCAGCGCAGTCTCGAAGGCGGTGGCGTAGTTGTAGCCGCGCCCGATCACCACGCAGGCTTCGGCTTCCCGATAGGCGGCCGCGGCGGAGATCACCGTATCAGCCTGCGCCAGAGTCTGGGAGAGGAGAGCCGGCGCCAGGTCCAGGGCGCGCCGCTGATCTACATCTTGAGAAAGCGCGGCGCTCAACATTGCCAGCGCCAGCAGGGAGGCTGTGTACGTTTTGGTGGCAGCTATGGAGCGTTCCAGCCCGGCGCGCAGGTTGATGCGCTGCTCCGCGAATGCCGCCAACGGCGAGAAAATGTCGTTGGTGATGGCGACGGTCAACGCGCCCTGCCGCCGGCCTTCCTGAATGACGGCCAGGATGTCCGGCGAGCGTCCCGACTGTGAGACGGCCAGCACCAGCGCGTCGCTCAAGTTGGGTGGCGACTTGTAAAGGGTGAATAGCGAAGGTGCGGCCAATGCAACCGGCAGTCGGTTGTGCGCGCCGAAGAGATACTGCCCGTAGCGGGCGGCGTTATCCGAGCTGCCGCGCGCCGCCAGCAGCACGAAGCGCGGGGCGCGGGCGCGGATGGCCGCGGCGACCTTTTGGATATTGGCGGCCTCGTCATTCAGCAGCCGCCGGAGGGCCTCCGGCTGCTCACGGATTTCGTGTTCCAAAAGGGATTGGGGCATATCCATCATTTCCAGAGACATTCGAGCCAGGGGATAGAGCTTATTTTCCATATTGCCGCCGCAGTTCCTCGGCGGCTTTTGCCAGTTCCTCCGCATTCCGCTGGATTTTGCGGATGGCGGCCACAGCGTCATCCACGCCCTTCCTACCGGCGCGGAAAATGGATTCGTCCAACCAAACGGCCTCATGCTCGCAGGCGCGCTCGGCAACCGGCAGGTGCATCTTCTCGAATTGGAAGTATTGCGGGAAGGCATTCGGCACGGCCAGCCGCGACCTGCCCGGCTGGAACAGGGTGTAATGGTGCATGGCCTCGTAACCCGTCCAGCAATCCACGCCCTCGGCGTCCAATGCGGCGCAGAGGACATCGTGTTCCACGCCGAAGACTTGCGGGTCTATGGCGAACATGTAGCGGTAGAACGAGCGCGTGGTGTGGCGCGGGTCGCGTTTGAGCACGCGCACGCCGGGGATCTCGCTCAAGGCTTCGTCCATGTAAGCGGCCATCTCCTCGCGCTGTCTGGCCTGTTCGGGGAAGCGCTCGATGCCGACGTTTGCCAGCGCAGCCTGGAATTCGGTCATACGATAGTTCGCGCCCATCAGGAAGTCCGAGCCTTTTTCCTCTCCCCCGCCCGGATGCGAACGGCCGCAGTCAATGATGCTGGCGGCTTTGGCGGCCAGTTCGGGCGTGCGGCAAAGCAACACACCGCCCTCGCCGGCGGTCAACGTTTTCGAGGATTGCAGGCTGAACGAGCCGAAGTGACCGATCGTCCCCGCGCCGCGCCCGCGCCATTTCGCGCCGTGAGCGTGAGCGCAGTCTTCAACTACAATCAGGTTATGCTTTTCGGCCAGTTCCATAACGACATCCATATCCGCCATTTGATGGCCGAGATGGACGGGGAGGATAGCTTTCGTCTTCGGCGTGATGGCTTTGGCGGCAGCCTGTGGGTCAATGCAATACGTGTTCGGGTCCACATCCACGATGACGGGGATCGCCCCGGCGGCCATCGGCGCGGCGGCGGTGGCCTGGAAGGTGTAAGCCGGGACAATGACCTCGTCACCCCAGCCAATGTCAGCGGCGCGCAAGGCCACTTCCATGGTCACCGTGCCATTGGCCATTGGGATGGCATATCCGCCGCCCTGCATCTCGGCGAAGCGTTTGGCGAATTCGGCGGTCTGCGGGCCGGGGTAGGGGTGGCCGCCCCAACGTCCCGATTTGACCACATCGGCCACGGCTTTCAGGTCGCGTTCATCCCAGACTGGCCAGGCGGGATAAGGTTCGCTGCGGGTTTTCGGCCCGCCCAAGATTGCGAGTTCGGACATATCAACCTCCAATACGTTTCACGGATCACGCTCGTAATCCGTGAAACGTGATGTGTGATTACGTTTTACGCATTCTTTTTATTCAACAGCTCATTCGTGGATTGGATCAGCCGCTCCCACTGGTTGAGAAAATCCACGCTGGCGACCTCCATGCCCAGCAGCACGCCGCCCACCACAGGGGGGACATTCAGACGCACCAGCCGTGCACCGGGCGCGACCTTGCGGACAGTGTTTCCCAGACTCTCGATCAGAAGAGGGTGCCCATCGAAGATGCTGCCGATCAGCACGATATCGAAGGCATTCTTTTCCACTTCAAGTTGGTGGATCACGCCGCAGGCCATCTGCCCCAGTTGGTCGCCAGCCCAACGCAGCATTTCCAGGGCCTGCGGATCACCCTGCGCGGCGACTTGGGAAGACAGTTTCACGAAGGATGGATCAAACCCGTAGCGACCCAGGTAAGTGCCCTCGATGAGATCGTCCAGATCTTTCGCGCCGGTTTCCTTCAAGAAGGCCTGGGAAAGGGCCGTGGACGGGCCGCGCCTGGCCCACTCAAAGGTGACAGCGCGCATGGCCCGCGCCACGATGTCGTAACCTCCCGCCGCTTCCCCCGACCAGTATCCGGCGCCCCCCACGACGCGGCCCTTGCGCTTGTGATCCTTGCTCCAGCCGCGGCAGTTGCAGCCGGTGCCGGAAACGATCGAGATACCCCAGCCCTGCGACGATCCGGCCAAAATCCCCAGGACGGCATCATTGACAATCTCCAACGGGCATCGCAGCCCTATCGGATGAATAGCATCCAGGTGTGCCTGGCGTTGGCTCGGCCAGTCGTAACCGCCGATGCCGAAGCCAGCCCCGGCGATCTGGCGAACGGGAATCCCTGCCCATTGTGTGGCCTGCCGCGTGACCTCCCGGAGAGCCTCGGTCAAGCCGTCATAACCAACTCCCTCCCAGTTGCCCGGCCCGGTTTCACCGAAGCCGAGCGCCTGGCCGGTCTCGTCAGCGATCAGGGCGTGGGTCTTCGTCCCGCCAACATCCACTCCCAAAAAATATGGCATCCATTCCTCCAATATTCGACCGATGGCCGAGGACGAAAGACGAGCCTCGCTTAACGGTATCGGTCTGCGATAATTTGGTGGTGGCTCCTTTTTTCCCCTCTCCCGGTGGGAGAGGGGCAAGGGGTGGGGGTTAATTCCTTATCAAATCGCGTAAGTTTCGATAGCCGATAACATGGATTCCAGCATTCTTCAGGAAATCCTTGATCTCCTTGCTCATGAACGTCTTGTAATTCGCCACCCGGCTGGGCCAATCCGGCGTAATGGCGCGCAGCTCAGGCGTGTCAACCGACGGGTGCAACATGAAGTGCGTCACGCCAGGCGGCAACCCGCCGAGCAGCTTCTCAGCAGCCTCGATCTGGTTCTCGGGCTGGTCGAGCGGCATGGAACCCACCGCATCCACCAGCGGCATGCCCTGCTCCTCCAATTGCTGCGTGAAGGCAGCGAAGCCGGCCGCGGTTTCGGCGTCCAGTCCCATCTCTGCGTAGACAGCGGCGTTGCCGCGTGGGATCATGGCTGGCAGGCGGTTCTGCGTAGCCGCCTGGAGATATGCGCCGATGAACTTGGGATGCGCGACCGTACCCATGTGCGTATCCACGTGGGTCGCGTCCACGCCCCAGGCGAGCGCTTTCTGGACCTGTAGCTGGAGTTCCGTTAGAACGGCATCCGGATCCGCCTGGGCCTGCGCCTCCTCCGAGGAGCGCCAAAAGAATCCGTCCGCGTCCATCAGGCCCGACCCCGGGTCGCGCGTCGAGAGCGGCCCCCAGCGGTAGGTCTGCCATTCGGCGGTCAACGTGGCATGGACGCCCATGTCCACGCCGGGATGCGCCTTGCAATAGTCCGCCGCGGCCTTCGCCCACGGACAGGGCATCATGATCGCGCCGGATGAAATGCCGCCGAATTCCCACAGGTCGGCGTAGGCCTGTACCGAGGCCTGGCACATGCCGATGTCGTCGGTATGGATGATGACGAGGCGGTCATTATCTGAAAAGCCGAGTTTCTTGAGAACGGGGTTTGGTTGCATGGTTTGTCCTTTCAGTAGTTCGTGAAACGTGAAACGTAAAACGTAATTTGCTCTTTACGTTTTACGTCTTACGTTTTACGCCTCGCGCTTCCCTTCCAAAATTGGGGAAGATATTGCCGGTTCGTCTCCAACATATCCTCCAGCACTTCCTGCACCTTGTCCGCTTTCGGCCCCAGCGGATGGGCCAGCAGCGCCTGGTAAGCCGCGTTGC
>Ga0210020_1003866_pt1 | contig 11362 bp, 14 predicted proteins | sample CryGeymeta201514_FD_183980 | JGI IMG/M metagenome (GOLD analysis project Ga0210020, IMG submission 183980) | Groundwater microbial communities from Crystal Geyser aquifers in Utah, USA - Crystal Geyser metaG 2015-14 (SPAdes) (version 2) | ecosystem: Environmental > Aquatic > Deep subsurface >... | reverse complement strand
AGGTGTTGCGCTCAGATTTTTTAACCCAGGGCCCCACAGTCCCCGCCTTTGAAAAGGCCGTTGCCCATAGCTGTGGTGCCAAGCATGCCGTAGCGGTCAATAGCGCCACCAGCGCCCTGCATATCGGCTGTTTGGCCCTGGGTGCAGGCAAGGGCGATTGGGTCTGGACGACCCCGACAACCTTTGTCGCCAGCGCCAACTGTGCACTTTACTGCGGAGCCTCGGTCGACTTCGTCGACATTGATCCGCGTACGTACAATCTTTGTCCCGACGCCCTGGCCCACAAACTGGCGCAAGCCGAAGGCGCAGGCAAGCTCCCAAAAATTGTGATTCCCGTCCATTTATGTGGTCAACCCTGCGCCATGGAGAAAATTTACGCCCTGTCTCGGCGCTACGGTTTTAAAATCATCGAAGATGCCTCCCATGCCATCGGTGGGCGCTACCAGGGCCAAGCCATCGGCAACTGCCGTTTTAGCGACATCAGTATTTTCAGCTTCCATCCGGTTAAAATTATTACCAGTGGGGAAGGGGGCATGGCCCTGACCAATGATGACGCTCTCGCCGACCGGCTGCGTTTGTTGCGCAGCCACGGCATCACCAGTACGCCGACGGCTATGCAGCCGCGTCCGGAGCAAGAAATCTGGAATTACCAGCAGATTGATCTGGGCTTCAACTATCGCATGACCGATATCCACGCCGCCCTGGGACTCAGTCAACTGCAGCGCATAGAAGAATTTGTCGCCCGCCGCCATGAGCTGGCGCAGCGCTACGACCAGCTGCTGGCAGATATGCCCCTTACCACCCCCTGGCAGAGCCCCGACAGCTATTCCGGCTATCACCTCTACGTTATTCGCCTGAATCTGCAAAAAATCAGCAGGACTCAGCGGCAGGTCTACGCCGCCCTGCGCAGCGCCGGAATTCTGGTTAACCTGCACTACATTCCCGTTTACCGCCAACCCTATTACGAGCGCATGGGTTTTGTCGCAGGTTACTGCCCGCAGGCCGAGCAGTATTATGCCGAGGTCATCAGCATTCCCCTTTACCCCAAGCTGAGCTTCGCCGAGCAGGATCGGGTCATCGCCGCCTTGCGCGAGGCCATCGCAATATGACTCTTGCCGTCATTCCCGCCCGCGGCGGCAGCAAACGGATTCCGCGCAAAAACATCAAAGAGTTTTGCGGCAAACCGATGATCGCCTGGTCGATTGAGGCGGCGCACCAGAGCAACTGTTTCAACCGGATTATCGTCTCCACTGATGATGAAGAAATTGCCGATATTGCCCAAGAATGGGGGGCCGAAGTCCCGTTTAAGCGTCCAGCAGCATTGTCCGATGATCACACCGGCACCACTGCGGTCATTCGTCATGCCACCGAATGGTTTATCCAACAGGGACAGCAACCGGAGCAGGTCTGCTGCATTTACGCGACCGCCCCTTTTATCTCCCCGGACGACATTCAGCGCGGGCTGGAATTACTTACGGCAACCGGCAGCGATTATGCCTTTTCCGTCACCAGCTACCCCTTTCCGATTCAGCGGGCTATCAGGATTACTCCAGAAGGGCGGGTTCAAATGTTTGAACCCACGCAGTTCAACCGCCGATCCCAAGATCTCGAAGACGCCTTTCATGACGCGGGTCAGTTCTACTGGGGGCGAACAAGTGCCTGGCTGGCAGAGAAAAAAATCTTCTCCCCCGATGCGTCGCCAGTGTTGTTGCCGCGTTATCGGGTACAGGATATCGACACCTTTGAAGATTGGCTACGGGCGGAATTGATGTTTAAGGCCTGGAAGAAAACGATATGAACATCATCTTCCGAACCGACTCATCACTGCAAATTGGCTCCGGCCATATCATGCGCTGTCTCACTCTGGCCGATGAATTGCGGCAGCGCGGGGCGGAGGTCACGTTTGTCTGTCGCGAGTATCCCGGCAATATGATTGGTCTGATTGAAACTAAAGGTTATCCGGTAGTGCGCCTGGCGCAAGCGGAAGCTGAATACGCTGCAGCGCCTGATGATCTCACCCATGCGGCATGGTTGGGCGTACCCTGGCAGCAGGACGCATCAGACACCATTACCGCTGTAAGAGATGCACGGCCGCAGTGGTTGATTATCGATCACTACGCTCTTGACCACCGTTGGGAAGAGCTGCTCCGCCCCCATGTCGGCAAGATCATGGTGATCGATGATTTAGCGGATCGAGCGCATGATTGCGAGCTCTTGCTGGATCAGAACTTCGGACGTACTGCTGATGCCTACGGGTCTTTGGTGCCTGAAGGATGCAATTTATTGTTAGGGGCTCAGTATGCTTTATTGCGTCCAGAGTTTGCTGTTTTACGAGAATATAGCCTCAATCGGCGTAAAAACCCGAGTTTTAATCAGCTCCTTGTTACTATGGGAGGTGTTGATAAAGACAACGTGACTGGTGATATTTTGAACGCCCTGAAGGATTGCGAATTACCGGATAACTGCCGCATCAAGGTGGTGATGGGGCCGACCGCACCTTGGTTGGATTCGGTTAGTCAACAGGCAAAATGCCTGCCATGGGATGTCGAAGTTAAGATTAATGTGGCAGACATGGCCCGGATAATGGCGGAAAGCGATTTGGCAATAGGGGCGGCGGGGGGCACTTCCTGGGAGCGGTGTTGTTTGGGACTACCAACTATCATGCTCGTCATAGCGAGAAATCAGGAAATAGCAGCAAGACAATTGGAACAAGTAGGGGCCGCCATTTTGCTCGATAGGGATTGGCAACCATGTCAGTTACGGTCTATTTTGCAGACTGTTTTTTTATCACCTTCCACAATTTACAAAATGGTTGTTTCTGCCTCTAAAATAGCAGACGGAAAAGGTGCCTCATCCGTTTTGAAATTCTTGATAGTTTGAGATTCTAATATGAAAATACCACAAAGTTGTTTCGAAATTTTAAGTAAAGATTTGCTAGAAACTGTGCGATGCTGGCGTAATCAGCCGCGCATCAGAAGAAACATGCTATCCACTAACGAGATAACCGAGTGTGAACAGGAACAGTGGTCTAAAGGATTGCAGAATGACATGACGCGCCTTTATTTTGTGTACTTCCAAGATTCCTGCCCTTTGGGCATGCTTTATTTCAACGAAATCACTGAAGATGTCTGCAGCTGGGGGTGTTATCTTGGCGAAGAGGCGGTTTGGCCAGGAAGCGGACTATTATTAGAGGTTGCCGCTTTAGATTATGCTTTTAAACAGTTGAATGTTAAACGTTTGAATGCTGAGGTTTTCGAATTCAACGTTTCTGCAAAAAAAATGCACCAATTTTTTGAGTATTCCTTCGAAGGGGTATCCTCGACAACTTACCAACGAGATGATGGTGAATATCATTTACTGAAGTATTTTTATCTTCAACATGAATGGATTGAGAGACGTGAACGTATACTCGACAAACTTCCTCGGCAGATAAATGCAGCGGCTAAAAAAATAACTTTCGGCAAATCGAATAGAAATGGATGTGGTTTATGAAAAAAATTATCCTTGAAACAATGCAGTCAGTTGCTGAGATGACGGAATGTGAACTTATTTCTGATTTAAATGAAGAAACTGTCCTGCTCGAAAGTGGGCTCGATTCACTTGGTTACGCTATCCTAGTATCACGCCTTGAAGAAGAACTGGGGTATGACCCCTTCAGCATTATGGATGAGCCGGTTTATCCGCGAACGCTGGCTGAATTTGTGAACATCTATGAAAAGTACGCACCAGTAAAATGAGTACCCTTGATGCCGAGTTAAGTAGGCTTAGCCAAGATACCAGCTGTTTAGCTACAGGCAGCGACCATGTCACGGTAGGCGAGTTGCGTGTGCGAGCCGCAAGTATACGAAAACAGATGCCGATGGTTTGTGGTCTCAGTATCGCTCTGTGTGGATTGTCTCCTGCCAGTCTGATCGAGACACTTGTTGCCTTTGATGGTTTTGCCAGCCAGATATTCTTACTGCCAGCCAGAATCGATCACGACACACAACAAAAACTGATTGAGAGTGCTCAATCTGCCTACGCGTTGAAAGAGAGCGAGGGCCTTGCCCCCACAAAAGTTGAGGCATCGTGCTCAGACCTCCACGATTCACCCACGCGCTGGATATTGGCAACTTCAGGCACAACCGGGGTGCCAAAGTTAATTTCCCATACATTAACGAGCCTGACCCGCACGATGAAGCGGGACACTAGGCGTGGTTCGACTTATACATGGGGGCTGATGTATGACCCCTGCCGTTTTGCCGGTTTGCAGGTTGTACTGCAGGCCCTCATTGGAGGTTCATGTTTAGCCCTGCCGTTGTCGGTGTCGTTTGAAGAGCAGGTTGACACTCTTCTTGAGCAGAAGGTCAACGCGCTTTCAGCTACACCGTCCCTGTGGCGCAAGTTGTTAATGGATGGCCGCGTACTCGGCCTTCCAATCAAGCAAATAACTCTTGGAGGAGAGACGGTTGACCAACCCTTGCTAGATGGATTACACAAGCGCTTCCCGGAAGCTCGCATTGTGCATATCTATGCATCCACCGAGGCCGGCGCAGCTTTCGCCGTGCAGGACGGACGAGCCGGTTTTCCTTCTGCATGGTTGGGCGGTATCAGCGCGCCTGTACCTCTTCGGGTAGGTTGCGATGGACAATTATTGATCAAACCCGCAGAAATGCCCGCAGGCGATGAAATCCTAAGCAGGTTGGACGTGGATGGTTTTTTAGATACCCAAGATCTTGTTCGACTGGATGGGGATCGAGTTCATTTCCTGGGCCGAGTTTCAGGTGCAATCAACGTGGGCGGTAACAAAGTACATCCCGAAGAAGTCGAGAACGTTATCCGGGAGATCTCAAACGTGTTCGACGTGCGGGTTTTTGCCAAATCAAACAGCATAATGGGCCAGTTGGTCGCCGCGGAGGTCGTGGCGGATGCCGGAGTGGATACCAAGCTGTTGCGCCAGCAAATTCAGCAGCACTGTCGCAGTAAACTGGAACCGTGGCAGTGTCCGGCGCTCGTCATGCTGGTAAACGACCTGCAAGAAACAGCCGCCGGAAAAAGAAAGAGGATGAGCTGATGAAAACTATTGTTGTGACCGGGGCAACCCGTGGACTTGGATTGGCTATAGCCAGGCGTGCCGTTGAAGACAGTTATAAACTCATAGCCATAGGCCGGAAGCCCAGTGAAGGGTTTAGTCAGTTGTTGTCAGAGTACCCGGAACAGATCATCTTCGTACCCTATGATTTTTCGGATACAGCCGGAATTCATGCGCTAGCGACTAGGATTGTTAAAGAATACGGACATCCCTGGGGTCTGGTTAATAATGCCGCTCTCGGTCACGACGGCATTCTGGCAACGCTCCACGAGCGTGATATCGCCGAGTTAATCAAGGTGAATATCGAAGCTCCGATTCTGCTTACAAAATACATGATCCGCCCAATGTTGATAAACCGTGGTGGTCGTATCATCAATATTTCATCGATAATCGCATCCACCGGGTTCAACGGACTTTCCGTGTATGCTGCAACCAAAGCAGCGCTTGCCGGGTTCACCCGGTCGCTGGCACGCGAAGTGGGTAAAGCCGGAATAACGGTCAATACAGTTGCCCCTGGATATATGGAAACCGATATGACCTCTGCCTTGCAGGGTGACAAGCTGGAGTCAATACGTCGTCGCAGCCCCTTGGGTCACCTTGCGCGAGCCGAAGAAGTTGCAAATGCTGTATGCTTTCTACTCGGGGAGCAATCCTCAAGCATTACTGGTTCGACGATGACGATTGATGCAGGTAGCACTGCATGACGATGCAGGCCGATAATATTGTCATTAGGATAGCCAAATCCTTTGATGGTGAAGGAGTCACCCGCCTTTTTTGTGAGGACGGAACGAACCCGTATGGATGGTCAGCGCACAAATGGCGTCACTATTATGTCGATTATCCTGATGGACAACCTGTTGCCGTGGTTGCGGAAATTAACGGGGATATTGTTGGCCACTATGGCATGGTGCCTGTTGTCATAGGTACTCTGCCTGCCATGCTGGGGCTTCATGCCTATGTGTCAGTGAAATACCGGGGCTTAACGATTATTTCGGCGTTGATGACAGAGGTTGACAGGATCTGCAAGGCCAAGGGTGTAGCTGTGATCTGCGGCTTTGCCAATCCGAGATTTTCTTTGATAAAAAAAACCTTCTTCAAATGGAATACTCCGTTCTGGCTGGGTTTCAAGAAGGGGGCCGCTCCGACTGATACTGTTCGCGGGGATGCGAAATTTTATTTCCAATATTCTGATGCCTGGTACCCGTGGCGATTCGGAGAAGATCGTAATTTTTACCTGAGTTGTTTTGTTGATACAGAAGGGAATGTACGCAAACAGCTCTTGAAAATACGAGACTCGAATTACAACGACGAAAACTTGTCTGACAGCGAATGTTGGTCAAAGTCCATGATGTACGCCAGAGATCAAGAGAGCCAGTTCTGCCAGCCTTTTTCTGTTAAGGTCTATGACCGGTCGCTCATTGACTTGGGTATTCTTCAGCCCGAAAACTGGTTCATAGAAATGGGTGACTCCGATACTTTCAGTTACATCTCGTGGAGTGAAAAATAATGATAGAAATTGCAAACCGTTTGATATGTGAGTCGCAGCCGCCATTCATCATCGCTGAAATGTCAGGTAACCATAATCAGTCGCTGGAGCGTGCTTTTCAGCTTGTAGATGCTGCCGTAGCAGCAGGTGCCCATGCACTCAAGCTGCAGACCGCAAGCCCTGATGGGCTGACTCTGAATGTTGATAGCCCAGACTTTGTAATTTCTGATCCTGACAGTCTCTGGTATGGAAAAAATCTTTACTCGTTATATCAGGAGGCTGTCACTCCTTGGGAGTGGCACGCTCAGCTTTTCGATTATTGTCGAGAGCGTGGGATTATTCTTTTTAGCTCGCCGTTTGAGCTTAAGGCAGTTGATTTGCTCGAAGAGCTTGATGCGCCTTGCTATAAGATCGCATCTTTCGAGCTTGTCGACTTGCAACTTGTCCGACGTGTAGCGCAGACAGGTAAACCGCTGATTATGTCCACTGGCATGGCGTCATTGTCCGATATAGAATTGGCGGTTACTACGGCGCGCAATGAGGGTAATGATCAGATTATTCTTCTTAAGTGTACTTCTACCTATCCTGCTACCCCGGAAGACTCAAACCTTATTACCATTCCCCACCTTCGAGCTGCTTTTCGAACGGAGGTTGGTTTGTCGGATCATACGATGGGAGTTGGTGTATCTTGTGCTGCAGTTGCGTTTGGGGCAACTCTTGTTGAAAAACATTTCACCCTTTGCCGAGACGATGGCGGTGTTGATGCAGCATTCTCTCTTGAACCGCACGAACTTAAGCAGCTTGTCATTGAAACAGAAAGTGCCTGGCAGTCACGGGGTACAGTTCGTTATGGCGGAAGTGATCGGGAACAAACTTCGTTAAAGTATCGCCGTTCTATATATGTAAGTAATGATATTGCAGAGGGTGAAGTGCTTACACACAATAACATTCGTGTTGTGCGTCCGGGGTATGGCCTCCATCCAAGGTTTCTTGAGATGACTATTGGTCGTCGAGTAAACAGAGATCTAAAAAAAGGGACGGCAATGGTGTGGGAGTTCATTGGATGAAGACGGTACTAGTAGTTGCGGCCCATACGGATGATGAGGCATTAGGTTGTTCAGGTACGATAGCTCGACATGTAGCTGAAGGTGATGCGGTACATGTTGTCTTTATGACCGATGGCGTCAGTTCTCGTGGCATTTCTTACGGAGATGTCGCCGACGAGCGACGATCAACTGCAGCGCAAGCTTGTTCCATTCTTGGAGTGAGATCATTTCAAAACTTTAACTTTCCTGACAACCGGATGGACAGTATCTCTCTTCTTGGTATAACTCAGACAATTGAAACTGAAGTGAACAGAATCCAGCCGGATGTTATTTATACAAACCATATTGGTGACCTGAATGTAGACCACCACATGACACATAAGGCAGTCATGACAGCGTGTCGACCGCAACCTGGGCATAGTGTGAAAGAAGTTTATGCATTTGAAGTTCTTTCTAGTACAGAATGGCAATCTCCTGGGGTGTTGCCTTTTATGCCGAATGTCTATGTAGATATAACTGCATTTATGGAAACCAAACGTAAAGTGTTGGCGGTGTATCAGGGAGAAATGCGTCTGCCTCCGCATAGTCGTTCAATTGAGAATATTCTTCGTCTCAATCAACTGCGTGGTAATTCAGTCGGTTTGGAATATGCTGAGGCGTTTATGATAGTTAGGCAGATAAGGTGACAATTTCTCATCTGCGCCAGCTCTTTCACTGCGAAGTCGGTCTCTCCGATCACACCATGGGTTTAGGGGTAGCGGTCGCGGCGGTGGCACTGGGCGCGAGCGTCATCGAAAAACACTTTACCCTGTGTCGTGCCGATGGCGGGGTCGATTCCTCTTTTTCGCTTGAACCGGAAGAGCTGAAAAATCTGGTGATTGAGACCGAGCGGGCCTGGCAGGCGTTGGGGCAGGTGAGTTATGGGCCGACGGAGAAGGAAAAGACGTCGTTAGTGTTGAGGCGGTCGTTGTATGTGGTCAAAGATATGCGGGCGGGGGATATTTTTACGGCGGAGAATGTGCGGGCGATTCGGCCAGGGTATGGCGTGAGTCCGAAATACATGGACATCGTTTTGGGCAAGAAATGCCAAAAAGACGCCCCCAAAGGAACCCCGCTGAGCTGGAACCTTTTGGGGTGAACTGCGACCCATGGCCCAGGGCCCAGGGCTGTTTTATTGACGCAGGGGGGAGTAACCGTAGTCGCGACTGCAAAACGGCAGGTTTTCTATTCCTGAAATCGCAGCAACTGACTTAATTGGGATCCACGCTTAAACACATCCGCCGATCACCGGGTACTTGGCGGCAGGTCAGCAAAAGTTTCTACCAAACAGGACAGCGCAGTTACAGCTTCACCGAACCTGTCCGGTTTTCATCGAGGAGGTTCGCGGGGATTCTCGCCCAGGCCAACCAGGCCCCGCAGCTGGCGCTCATGCTGCAAGGGTAAAACGACAACCCTTCTTGCGCTTTTTTGCATAGGAATGCCCGGCTGGGGTGATCTCAGCCGGGCATTTCTGTGGGGATTTCAAACGGGCGATGCGTGACCTAGGATATGACGGATGCGAGAAATTCGGCGGGGGTTGCGACGGCAACGCTTGCGAGGAGAAAGTCTTTGCTGTTGCGGGTGACAATGTATTGACAATGCTGTTGCTCGGCGCAGGCGCAGACGACGGCATCTTCAAAATCGGCAAAATTCAACGTTCGCGCTCTTAAAAAGGTGCTCTGGTCGGCCGGGGCGATGGTGAAGTTTTTTAACAACCAGTCCGTCAACTCGTTTGCTTGTCGCCGGTCGGCATACCTGGTGACCAGATAATGCAGGGTAGTTATTGCGTGGGCCGCGACGCATCCGCAGTTGTTTTTCAAAGCGAAATCGAGAACCTGGGCCGAGGCGTTGTAGTGGGGTTGACGTTTTTGAAAAACGTCCAGCAACAGGTTGAGGTCGATCATCAGTTTCATCGATGCTTCTCCTCCAACGCCTGGCCGTACTCCGCTTGTGCATCAATTTCAGCTGGTATGATCCCGCTGAAACGGACAATATCCGGGTGTAATTGACCCTCATGCCGACATTGAAGCTGTTTTAAATAGCGGTCGATCAACTGGGTCATGGTCAGGCCATGCCTGGCCGCGAACCGCCTGGCAAAATCGATATCTTCTTCCGGCAGGCGGACGGTGAGTTTTCGTGTAGGCATATTGTCCTCCAGTTGCCATTAACTGTACGGCCACTTTATCTCTTTTGTACGGCTTTGTCCAACCTACGGTTCATTGTCGAAATGAACGAGATAATCCATGTTCTGGTGCAAAATACCAATGACCTTGATGCCTTCGGCGCGCTGTTGATAGAAGATCAGGTGGCGTCCTGCGGGAAAACAGAAATATCCGGATTTGATGTCGGGACGAGGCTTTCCGGCGGAAGGATGTTCGGCTAACCACTGCAGTCGGTTCATGATCCTGTGGTCAGCGGTGTGTCGGGGTAAATTTTGTGGATTCACTGGATGACGATTCCGCTGGTGCATTCCCTTAAACGTCGGGATAAAAATCAGCGCCTTGCTCCTCCCCTTAAGTTAAGGGGAGGTCGGGAGGGGTTATGTCTGGCAGGAACTGCCATTCGCACAACACCCGAAAGACTCTAACTCCCCCCGGCCCCCTCTTACTTTAAGCGGGGGTGAAAATCTGTGTTTGGTCTTTTTTGCTCCTCCCCTTAGCGTACAACGGGAAAGCCACTGACGGGCGAATTGCGCACAGACCGATTTAAGGTCGAAAGACGTGGCATTGCAGTTCTTTGATAACGCGATAATGCTTGTCGTTGGCGGTCAGCAGGGGCTGCCCCAGGTGAATTGCACTGGCAGCAATCAGGGCATCGGCCACCTGAACGGCGTGACTTAGGAAATGTTGTTCAACGTAGACAATGGCCTTGGCGGTAATTTCCGCATTGAGACTGATAATCTCAGTATTCCATTCCCGTAAGGTGCGACGCAGCAGATTCAGTTCGGCCTTGTTGCGCATGCCCTGCACCAATTCCATGTAGCTGACCGCTGACATGGAAAAGGAAGAAGAATTTTCGATCACCTCGGCGGCGCGGAGATTCCCCCGCAAATACCAGATCAGAACGTCGGTATCAATCAGCATCAATATCCCGCGCCTGTCTGCCCTGGCGGAGTTGGCGCACGTAGCCGTCGACATCGTCGCTTTGCGCATAATCTTTCCAGATGCCAAACAGTGCGCAGGGTTTATCCTTGCCAATTTTTTGCGTGCTGATAGGAACCAGTTTGGCGCAAGGTTTTCCACGGTGGGTGACGACAACCTCTTCACCCCGCGTGACGGCTTCGAGCAGCTCTTTGGTATGCAATCTCAAATCTTTAGCGCTGGCTTTCATGAGGATTCCTTTGCTGAAGTGTACAGTTTGAAAGATACACTTCAGAACATAAATGGTCAACGAACCCTAACTCCCCCCGGCCCCCTCTTACTCTCAGCGGGGGAGAAAAGAATTGTTTTGACCTTTTGCTCCTCCCCTTAAGTTAAGGGGAGGCTGGGAGGGGTTATGTCTGGCAGGAACTGCCATTTGCACAACACCCGAAAATCCCTAACTCCCCCCGGCCCCCTCTTAATCTCAGCGGGGGAGAAAGTCTCAGCTCCCCTTTCCCCCTGAGTTTTCTATCCCTGAATTTTCAGCATCTGGCGTAATTGTAAAAAATAGTCCTGCGACCAGATATTTAACTCTTCAGGATTGTTTATGAATTTGTGAATATCTTCCTTTTTTGTGGGA
>Ga0210020_1003864_pt1 | contig 11363 bp, 8 predicted proteins | sample CryGeymeta201514_FD_183980 | JGI IMG/M metagenome (GOLD analysis project Ga0210020, IMG submission 183980) | Groundwater microbial communities from Crystal Geyser aquifers in Utah, USA - Crystal Geyser metaG 2015-14 (SPAdes) (version 2) | ecosystem: Environmental > Aquatic > Deep subsurface >... | reverse complement strand
ATATCGCCGATATTCAAAACATTGCAGGAGTTGCCTCCCTGTCGGATATTCTTGAACTTCAAGCTGATGTAATTGATGATCACTTTAGAGGCGGCAGGGTTGGTGAATCAGTTTATATGATCGGAGGCGGTTCGATTGTTAATCCACTAAACAACAAGAGAGCATTTTCTCCGATAGTAACCGGTTTACAGCAAGTGGAGGTTTATACAAGCGGATTTAGCGCCGAATATGGAAATGCACAATCTGGCGTCGTGAACATGGTTGCTAAAGAAGGTGGAGAAAAATGGGAGACGAGGTTTGAATCGTCAACGACTTTACCTTACTACAAGTCTTTTGGCGGAAGCGTTTATTCTCCAAGTAATTTAGATTTTTACAATATTCTTTATGACACAAAAGCCTGGCTGCAAGAAAATCCTACTCAACCCGGCAGAGCTTTATTTGATCTTGGCTATTCCTTTGGCAGTGTTTATTTACTCCCAACAAGGGCAACGCTAAAGGATTCACTTTATATTGCTAAATTAGGTCAAATAGGGTGGCTGCAGTCAATTAGGGATGTTGGTTTACAATATGCTAATAATTTTGATAACCGCTTCGACTTTACAGTGGGGGGACCTATTGCCAGAGATGTTAAAATATTTTTAGCCGCAAGACAAAATATTGATTATCCTATTGTTCCGACGACGACTCCTAATATTTCCAGACAGGTCATGAGTAACCTTTCCTATAATATGGGGCAATACGACAAATTTAAAATGCGCTTTGTTTTAGATAATCAAACTCAAAATGTCTTAAGCAGTAATTGGTTGAGATGGATCTTTGATAGAACATTTGGCGTCACTCAATCAATACAGACAACAAAACAACTCGGGCTTGAGTGGAACCATATCCTCAACCCGGCTACAGTGATGGAGTTGAAACTTAATTTTCTAAATGTGAAAAGTGAAGAAAGAATTGAATTATTACAGGACGGCGAGTTCATTGAACAATATAGTAACAAAACTAACTGGGTTTACTACCAAGGTCCGGCTAATTATTATGTTGGGAGACCTAATGATGACCGGGGTGATCAATTGGTTAAAACGTATGATTTTCACGGAAACATTTTGACTCAACTCAATAAAAATAATTTAGTCAAATCAGGGCTGCAATTTTCTTATTACGATTTGGATGTAAATCGCGACATGAATATTGTTGATGGCGGGAGTTATAGAAAAGTTTTATTTTCAGCATTTCCTTACGAAGGAGGTTTTTACATCCAAGACAAATTAGAATTTGAGGGCTTCATTGCAAACATCGGCTTAAGGTACGATTTCTATAACATGAATGCAGATTACTATTCCGATGAATTTTCACCTCTTCGAAATCCTTATTATGATGCATCTAAACCTTACATTGAAAGAGGGCTTTATTATGATCCTTCTTTGGCGATGAAAGAAAAAACTAAACTTTATTCAAGAATTCAACCAAGAATTGGTATCTCGTTTCCGGTTTCCGAAACTTCCGTATTTCACTTAAACTATGGAACTTTTACCCAAAGACCTGCCTTCAATATGGTCTTTTATAATCAAGTTACCAGCTTTAATGAAATCGAAATCATCGGTAATCCGAGACTTAAACCGGAGAACACAAGAGCGTATGATATTGGGTTAGTAAATGCTTTTCCTTACGGAATAAAATTAGATGTCAGCGCTTATTATAAGGATGTTTCAAACCTCGTTGAAACAGCCTATTATTATGATGAGCAACAATCCGTCTACCAGACTTATAAAAACAGAGATTACGCTGATATCAAAGGCTTTCATGTAAGCATTGAAAAAACTGACGGACAAGTAAAAGGTTATATTCGGTATAATTATGAAGCTGCAAAGGGAAAGAGCAGTAACGGGTTAAATGCCCCGGTCACTTATTTTGAGACTCCGGCGCCTGGACAAGATGCAGTAGATCTTCCGGATCCTGAAGATGTGTATCTTGATTATGATAGAACTCATAAAGCCATTTTCAATATCAGGTATAGATCAGCAAGTAAAGATGGATTTAACATCGGCAACATTTACCCTTTAGGAAACATTAGCGTTAGTTTAACTTGGAAATTTTCAACCGGAAGACCATATACCTGGGATGTAAGCGGGCAGGGTCTTAAGTACAATAAAAGATCTCCGGACGAGTCCGACCTCAGGATGAGAGTTGAAAAAACTTTCAAAATGAACGCTACGAACGTGACTATTTATGGAGAAGGTTTCAATCTTCTCGATAGAATGGTCTATAATTACTCGAGAACTTTTAATGATGAAAGAAACACTCCCAAGTTTGAAAACGACCGAGCAAATGTTTTAACCTATGATGAGTTTTCACCTTTTGTTACAAGCCAGGAGGTAAATCTGATAAGTAATCAACCGAGATACTTCCGTTTTGGAGTAATAGTTAATTTCTAAAGAAATGAAAATAAAAAAGAGTTTCTATAAGGAAGAGAAGTTTATGAATCAATGCAAGGTAAATAAAAAATTTATTTTTCTTATTTCACTTCTTGTTATATCTGCGGGTGTTAATATCGCTCAAATTAGAGAATACAGAATTCATGAAAGAGGAATGCTGCATGAAACTGTATTTAATACAGGTGAAATAGGCAGAGCTTGGATGACAGGCGATGCCGGAAATAAAACAAGCGTTCCTTTATTTGAATGGCCGAGTAGATCTGCTACCGTGGTCGAAGGGCTTGAATACAGCGGGCAGCATAATATTATTGGCGCCGGAGTTTATCTTGGAGCTAATTTGGATGGACTGCCCGGGAAAGCAAATAGACTTTATGCCTTTTGCGGAGGAGTTGGCGCAGGGCAGCCCGAAGTTACTTTCGGACGATGGGTCTTTCCGCTCAACATCGAAAGAAAAGAAAACTACCCGGTACTTGCAGACGGTTCACTTAACCCCAATTACCTCCCTGACGAAGCAGAAGAAATTATCATCGCTTCTTTTGCAACTTCGGTCGGAATTACAATCACCCGCACTTCACGAGTGTGGAGTTTCCCTGATTATGATGATATGATTATTTACGAATATGAATTGGAATACACCGGAGACACTGACGGCAACCCGGCTACAATTGAGCAAACTAAAATGCTGAAGGATGTTATGGTTTGCTTTAATTATGGTTTTGCTCCTTCTATGTATGGCTATCAGAGAACATATAATGTCTGGAAATATGATGCCGGAATTTATAGAGGCGACCAACGAGGTCATTGGGATTCAGATTATTGGTTAAGTTTTAATATGGATGTACAAACCAACTTAGATACTAATCTTGCTGGAAAACCTGAACCGAACAAAGATTTATTCAGACAATTTTCGTTGTCAGGTGAAAATGGTGGAGGTTTGGCAAGTCCTCAAGCACCGGGATATTGCATGCTCTCTTATGATTTAAATCATTTGGCAATCGTTGATCCGTTTGACTCAACGAGAAATGAATCCGAAGCTGTGCAAATCTTAAAATCCTCCGGTGGTGTTTATTATGAGCTTGATGAAAACAGTCGTATTAAGCAGCCCTGGTCAAATAAGATCAGTACCGGGAATACAAATTCTACAAAAATGATGAATCAGTTTTTTAACCCTGATAATAGATACAGCGGAGTTTATTCGGCTACAAGTACTACCTGGCCCGAATTACCCCACAATGATGAGAGATGGATCGGGCGAGGCGCTTATCCATATAGGCAGAGCGCTGACGCAGGTCAAAAGAATTTTGTCAATGGTCCTTATACATTAAAAATCGGCGACAAGATCAAATTTGCACTTGCAGAAGTTTGTGGATATGGGGCTGAACCCGGAAAAAGAGTCGAAGGAGGACAAACATCAACTCAATGGGCTAAGACACAAAGCTGGGATAGAAAAGTTGTCATTGGGGGTGAAGTTATGACTGAACATTATTTAACAGATTATGGCTATCCCGATTATATTAATTCAAATGTAAAGACGGTAACACAAGTCGCTCATAAGGCATTCACCGCTTATTTAGGAGAAGAACCGACCGTTCCGACCTGGCCGGAAAGTAATCCGACAGCGGGAAATTATAAAATTCCGGTTCCGGTTCCCGCGCCGGCTATCAGATTGGCAAACACAGCCCTTGGAGAAGTAATAGTTGAATGGAATAGGGCGGTTGAAAGTTTTACTCATCCTCGTTTAACCGGGCAGTTGAGTAAATTTAGGATTTACCAGGCAAAAGCCGGGATGGGTCCATGGAAATTACTAACAGAAGTCAACAAAGGCGATGTAAACGGTGAAGGTATGTATTATTTCCTGGATCAGGGTGCAAATTTCAAAATTGGCGAGTCAAGATACTATGCTGTTACTTCCGTTGATGTGAATGGAAATGAAAGCGGTAAAACAAACATTACAAAATTTGCAAAGAATGTCGGTTCAGTTGAAAAACTTGGAAAAGTTTATGCTGTTCCAAATCCATTTATTTCAAAATCCGGTTTTCAAGGGACCGGGGATGTAACTGATAAAATTGGATTTTATGGATTACCGGAAAAATGTACAATAAGAATTTTCTCGTATGGCGGACAACTTGTTGATCTCATCGAACATGATACTCCACTCTATTCAACCGAGTGGTTCCAAATGACTAAAAATGGCCAGGAGATTGCTTCCGGTATTTATTTCTATGTGGTAACAACCCCTAATGGTGAACAATCTAATGGAAAATTTGTCGTTATTAAATAAAATATCTTGCATAGAGGTATGCTAAATGAAAATCATGAAAAATAAATATTTAACAATCGGACTGCTGCTATTGTCATTTGCAGGTTCCCAGTTTCCCTTCGGAAAAGTTGGGACGACCTCATTTCAATTTTTAAAAGTATTCCCAGGTGCAAGAGCAAATGCTTTAGCTGGTGCGTTTACAACGCTCGCAAATAATTCCGAAGCTGTCTTTTGGAATCCGGCGGGATTGGCTCAAGTTAACCGGTTTGATATTTCAGCAGGCTATGTCGGATGGTTTATGGATGTGAAACATTATTCATTTTCAGCAGCATATAATTTGGGTGATATCGGTGTTTTCGGAGTCCATGGTATGGTTGCAGATGTAGGAAATATAGAAGTTACCACTGTTGATAAACTTGGATTTGTAAATGGTATTTATAATCCCGGACTTACGGGAGAAGTTATAAGACCGGGTTCGATGGTTTTAGGCGCTTCTTTTGCCCGATATCTAACAGATAAGTTTGCATTTGGCGTTACGGTGAAATATGTAAGGGAAAATCTGGTTTATGAAAAAGCCAGCGCTATAGTTTTTGACTGAGGATTAACTTTTAATTCAGGTTTCAAATCAATTGTTATTGGCGCTTCAGTAAGGCATTTTGGTCAAGAAGTAAAGTTTATTGATAAGAGTTATCCGCTACCTCAAACATTTAACATTGGGGTGTCTTCGTATCTTATTTCTGCAACTGATCCGTTACTCATGTCTCTTGATGATCAAAGTTTGTTATTTTCTTACGATATGATTCAGCCGAGAGATTATGATCAGATGCACAATGTAGGTTTAGAATATGGATACCAGGGGATGCTTTACCTCAGAGGCGGTTATTCGTTTAACAGCGATCAAGAAAAATTATCCGCCGGTCTTGGCTTAAAATATCAGAATTACCGGATTGATTATTCCTTTAATGATTATGGCGAGTATTTAAATTCCGTTCATAGAGTAACCGTTGGTTTCGAAATAAATTAAATAAAACATTATTTATGAAAGCACAAAACATGCAGCATGTTTATAAAAAATCAATTCTAACTAAAGTTTTTGCCGCGATACTTGTAGTGATGTTCGCAACTGCTCTTGTTGCTCAACATCGAGGGGACAATCTTTCTTTTCAAGGTCTTTCCGATAAAAATGAAGTCTCTGTAAAAGCTTTGGCTATGGGAGGCGCTTTAACTGCAGTTTCGGGAGACCTCTCATCATTATTTTATAATCCGGCTGGCTTATCCGGTATTAAACAATTACAAGTTTCCATTTCTTCCAATTATTATAACAAACAATGGAGAGAAAATCAAAATTACAGACCTGATAGATACTTTGTTACTCTGCCGTTTTATCTGGAGGGATTATATATCCCTCTTGATTCAAATAACGGAAAATGGGATTATCAAGTAGTTCAAGACACAAATTATAATTATATCGTTCAAGAACCGCAATTGGGTGTTGACCCTTATAGCGGTGAAGCGGCTGACTGGATGAAAAATAAAAGCAATGTTGGTTTGACAAATATTTCCGCTGCTATGCCGTTTCAAATATTGGATGAAAAATTTGTCGGCGCTCTCAGCTATAACAGGAATAATAATTTTTATGATTTTGATCGAAATGACACGTACTTAAATCCTCATATTGGCTATTTGGGATATGGCGGGGATATCACAAGAGTTGATGGTTTGCACACCATGGAGATGCAATGGTCAAGGTTTCTTCGTCAAAGATTTGGATCATTAAGTTCTGTGACCGGCGGATTATCTTACCGGGTGATTGACGAAATAATGGTCGGTGTTGGGGCAAATATTATGTGGGGTCAGAGCGATGATTATCAATCGCTCGTTAGGGTTGGTGATTTTTTATTGAGCAATCAACAAAGATTTACTTTTACCTATAGAGATATTTCTCAGTTACTAACAGAAACCTCAAAATATAAAGCTACAAGTTTTAACCTGAGTACAGTAATTCTGCTAAACAGGGTAACATTAGGTTTAAAAATAGATCTGCCTTATACTTTATCTCGAGAGTGGAGTTACACGCAAACAGATTTTGATTCTTCAACAACCGTCGCGACTTTCAGTGGAACGGACAAATTTAAAGTTCCGGCTATTTTTAATTGGGGAATTAGTTTTCAACCTGTTGATAATTTTACGATTGCTTTCGATTATGAATATGCTCCTTATAGTAAGGCAACCTTTGAATTAAGTTCGAACGATTCAAGCTTTAATAAATGGGTTAATAGAAATACAATCAGACTTGGTTTGGAGTTTAAAGCCATTGAATTCCTTTCATTCATGGCTGGTTATAAGAGCATTCCACAAACCTATATTCCCGACGGAGCAGCTATAAAGGACAAGGGACCGGATGCAAATAGTTATAGCGTGGGAGCTAGTTTGAATTTATTTTTTGGTAGAATTGATTTAGCATACGAATTGAGAATCTTAAAGTATTATGATTCTTACTTTAGTAATACAAATTACGTGTTTGAAAAAAGTTCTAATATATTAATCGGTTATACGTATGCTTTTAATTAACACACTTCACAGTCTTAATGTGAAAAGAAAGGTTATGATAAATTTTAAAGTGAGCAGTAAAACCCATCTTAAAATGGGTAAAATGTTCCCCGAACAGAATAAGGTAGCAGATTGAATGAATGGCATTGAATGGATGGATGTTTAAGATTTCAAATTATTTGATGCGAAATTGATGTCCATTCAGCAATACGTTCACTCATCTCTGAACTTTTGGTTCGTTTTTGTTCGGCTTATTTTTTGCAATTAATATCATTTTTTTAAAGTTCAATCATCAATTAACAACTAACAAAAAGAGGTAATTATGAAAAAAATTCTAATTCTTGCAGTGGTGATCTTTTCGATGGCTTCGGAAATCACAGACGCCCAGATTGCTTCAATTGCTGCCGGCAACTGGAGCAACATTGAAACTTGGGGGGGGCGGAGTTGTCCCTGCAGCAACTGATGATGTAGTAATCAGCGCCGGGAACACAGTTACTGTTGACGTAGATAATGCTGAATGTAAAAATTTATCAATTGATGGAACGATGACGTTTCCCGACGTTGAGGCTCGATCAATCACCGTTAACGGCTCCGTAATAATCGGAGCTACCGGTAAATTTAATACATATAGTAGTGGTTCACCTACGGCATTGAGAAATCAAAAAATTACGATCATGGAAGACCTAACTGTTACCACAGGAGGTATCATTGATATGAGAAGGGGTTCCAACCCCAACGTTGGTATTGGTACCATTGAGTTTGCAGGTTCAGTTACTTCAAATATTTCTCTTTCTCAAACTTCTTATGGTTCAAGCATTGAAGAATTTAATGGTATTACGATTAATAAAACAGGGGGCGCAAAAGTTATTCTCAAAACCGGTAACCTTTATATGTCCAACAATACTTCAACGGGTCCGACGTATTTAACTTTTATTTCCGGAATGATTGAAACTGAAGGGACAAGCGTTTGGGGTTATCTGACAACGAATACGGTTGGAATCGTTGGAACCAGCAGCTCAAGTTTTGTCAAGGGAAACCTCGGCAGAGGGATGTCCAATAGTGCCGGAGCAACGAGAATTTTTTATGTAGGAGACGACGAAGGTTTTAGACCAATTACCCTTCGGTCATCTACTCCACAGGGGGCAACCGGAGCTATGTTAATTGTTACCTCCGTTTTAGGCGACGCAAATAATAGCAGCACCTTTGTCGGAGGGATAGATAAAGTTTCTGAAGTAAGATATTTTAAAGTAAGATATTATAAAGGCGCGAGTGGCGCTGCATCACTAACCCTTGATTCATTGGCTATAAGCTATGGTTTAAGCGATGGAGTTTCTCCTGGAAATATTAATCTAAGAGCTGCTTATTCAACTGATGAACGAGCTACATGGACAGCAGTGCAGCAAACAGAGCCATATGTAACCGAAACAAGCGATACGAGCCGGGTGGGCGGAGATATGCTTAGTCCTGGCATCACTCTTACTGATGGGCAGATAATTTATTTAGCTCTTGCGCGCGTCTCGGGAACTACGGAGAACAGTTTGAGCGGATTAGTTCATGCAGTAGAAAAAGAAAATGGAATTCCTTCATTCTTTATGCTCGATCAAAATTATCCCAATCCCTTCAACCCTTCAACGAAGATCAATTTTTCTGTTCCGCTTTCCGGTATAGTAAGATTGAGTATCTATAACGCTCTTGGGCAAACGATTGAGATTTTGGTAGATGAATTTCTTGATGCCGGAAGTTATCATGTTAATTTCGATGCAGGCAAGTTGACGAGCGGAATTTATTATTATCAGATTCAAGCGAACGGCTATTCTCAAACAAAAAAAATGTCCCTAGTTAAATAGTTAATTGTTCCTTGTGTGGCCGGGCGTTGAAACAGACGTCCGGTTTTTTAATTTATCAGATTCAAAAAATGTTAAAATCACTAATCTGTCATTATAGTTTTCGATTTCTCTTTGTTCCGTTATTCTGTATCTCAAATATAATAGCGGCTAAGTTTTCTACATCTTCAGCCTCGGAAATAACATCTGCTTTATCTTTAGTACAGCCTGGTGACACGATTCTAATGAAGAAGGGAACATGGCTGGATCAAAAAATAGTTTTTCAGAAAAATGGTACTGCGGAGAAATATATTTATTTACTCGCTGAAGTTGAAGGTGAAGTTTTTCTCACCGGAACATCTTCTTTAAGAATTGCAGGGGACTTTTTGGTTGTTAGCGGTTTAATTTTCAAAAATGGCTATAGCCCCGCGGGCGGGGTTATTGATTTTAAAAATGGTTCTTTAGAGAGTAATTATTGCAGGTTAACGAATACTTCTATCATTGATTATAATCCATCTAACGGCATGACCGATTATAAATGGATTTCTCTTTACGGAACGCACAACAGGGTTGACCATTGTTATCTTAAAGGTAAAACGAATATTGGGACAAGTCTCGTCGTCTGGCTTTCTACCAAGCCGAACTACCATCAAATTGATAGTAACTACTTTGGGTATAGACCGGTTTTCCCGGGGAACGGAGCAGAAACAATTCGCATCGGTACCAGCGATTGGTCGCTGTATGATTCTTTCACCACCGTCGAATATAATTATTTTGAACAATGCAACGGTGAGATCGAAATAATTTCAAATAAATCATGTGGAAACAATTTCCGATTTAATACTTTTGGTTCTACCGTTAATAGTGTGAAAATAGGTTGAGTTTGCCGTTAAAAAAGAGAATAGCAATCCTCAGATTATCAAAATTTCTGTAACCTTGAGCAACTCTGTTTAGCTTTTGTATCGCACCATTAAAACGCTCTGCTCTTGCATTATTGAGATTGTATTTTATAATGTTGATTATTCCTTGCTTGTAATGCTTTAATGTCTTCGCTGCTTTTTTCATAGGCGCTATATTTGACTTAACTACATTTTCATACCAACTTTCAAAAAATATTGACGATTCTTCTGTCGTTTGTTTTTCAAAGATCTCCATGAAATTTTCTCTCATCTTCCAAGCCCTTGAGGTTAATAAATTTGCTTGGTTTATTTCCATGAATTTTGCTTTTTGCTTATCAGTCAAGTTTTCTGATTTTTTCAACATTACATACTTTGCTTTCTTCAGCAATGGTTCGGTTTTCACTTCTTCTTTTCGGGTTTCGTCTATCCCTTTGTTAAGATACTTGACCACATGAAATTTGTCATGGACAATCTCAGCTTGAGAGCATTTTTTTTTATTGCGCTCATGAACGGTTCCCACATATCAACGCATACGGCTTTTAGTGAACTCAATTGTTCTTCGGTAAATGTTGTGGTTAATAAGGTTTCCGTTGCTTCAAGCGTTCTGTCTTTCCCAACTTCTATGACTCTGTTTTTTGCTTGTTCGCTGATAACCGTTACATATTTATGTCCCTTTTTATAACTCTTCTCATCGAGGTTTAAGCTAATGATTTTATCTGAACTCAGTTCTCGTCTGGTCAATCCCCGCTTAACGCTATTCTTCATAACCCGGTTTATTTTTTCATAGCTTACCGCAAGTAATTCTCCTGCTTTGGTTTGGTTGTGCGTGGCTTGTAATAACTTGATTGCATAATTCTCAAAATCATGAGTATGTCTTTCTTCATCATTTGCCCACGGAACAGGAACGCTGCTTACTTCACATGAACTGTTTTTTACTCTCGGCACACAACAGTATAAATATGTTTTGTAGCCCATCAAGTCCAGATGCCTCCACTGTCTTTCCGGGCGATAATCATAAATTGGACAGATTTCACCTGTCCCTTTACATACCCCTTCTTTTTTCAAGTATCTTATTTTCAAATGGATATTTTGCTGAAGATCTTCGTATTGAACTTCATAGACTTCCCATTCTTCCGGGAGATGTAATAAACGCGTAAATAATTCTTTTGTTTCCATATCCTAATTTATCATTTTCACACTATTAACGGTAGAACCATTTTTTTCAAATAACAAATCAATTGTACCAATTAAAATTGAAGAACGTAGTCGTTAAGTTGACGCCTATGCGACAAGTCGGGATTAGGAAACTACTGCTCTATCCATTGAGCTACGAAAGTAAAACTGTAAATTTGGAAAGTTGTACCCTCGAGAGGAATCGGACCTCCGTCCCGACAAGTCG
>Ga0210020_1003850_pt1 | contig 11401 bp, 8 predicted proteins | sample CryGeymeta201514_FD_183980 | JGI IMG/M metagenome (GOLD analysis project Ga0210020, IMG submission 183980) | Groundwater microbial communities from Crystal Geyser aquifers in Utah, USA - Crystal Geyser metaG 2015-14 (SPAdes) (version 2) | ecosystem: Environmental > Aquatic > Deep subsurface >... | reverse complement strand
AGGCAGTATCCACTTTATCCGGATCTGTCCCGGAAATAGTGACGATACCTTTGTCATCGACGTTTACATCGCATCCGGTATTGGCAATGATTTGTCTTATGATTTTTCCTCCAGGACCGATCACTTCACCGATTTTTTCTTGAGGTATCGTTAGCATTGCTACTCTTGGAGCATATTGGGAAAGATTGGTTCTGGGAGTGGAGAGTACCGCCAACATTTTTTCCAGTATATGCTCCCGTCCTTCTTTGGCCCTTTGCAAAGACTCTTTGATTATTTGATCAGTGAGGCCATCAATTTTTACATCCAACTGAATCGCGGTAATACCTTGTTTTGTTCCGGCTACCTTAAAATCCATATCACCGCAAAAATCTTCAAGACCAATAATATCTGAGAGTATTTCGTATTTATCACCTTTAGAGATCAAGCCAAGAGCAATACCAGCCACTGGATTTGTTATGGGTACTCCCGAATCCATAAGGGCAAGCGTAGAACCGCATGTTGAAGCCATTGACGTTGATCCGTTTGATGACATTACTTCAGAAACCAGTCTAATCGTATAAGGGAAGGATTGTTGAGAAGGAATAACAGGAAGTAAGGCCCTTTCAGCCAGAGCACCGTGGCCAACTTCACGTCTGCTGGCAAATCCGATTCTGCCGGTTTCCCCGACAGAATATGGAGGCATACTGTAATGATGCATGTATTTTTTGGCTGTTTCGCCCTCAGGGCTTTCTATAAGTTGTTCAAGAGAAGGTGATCCTAAAGTAGCTACAGTCAAAACTTGTGTTTGCCCTCTTTTGAACATAGCTGAACCATGTGTTCGGGGAAGGAGTCCTACCTCTGCTTCAATTGGTCTGATAGTTCTGACATCTCTGCCATCTGCTCTTTTCCCAAGCTTTAGCACATTCTCTCTTAATTTTTCTTTAAAAATGTAATCAAGAGCCTTTTCTACCTCTTTCTTGTCATATTGGTCTGTATATGCCTGAGCAACTTTTTCTGCCAAAAGACTTAACTCGTCACCTTCCCGTTCTTTTGAAACCTTTGCTATGATGAGTTTTTCTACTTCTTTTTTGTAATCCTCCTTCAAAATCGTCCTCAGTTTTTCGTCAATAGACTTATCTGTGATTTCGATTTTATTCTGGCCGACATCTTTTACTAAATCGTTTATGCATGTAATAATTTTTAAAACCTCTTGTTTGCCGAATTCTACACCTTTAAAGATGATATCTTCAGTAAGTTCATTTACTCCTGCTTCAATCATTAATACTTTCTTTTCCGTAGCTGAAATAATCAAATCCAGATCTGAGAATTCCATCTCTTTCTCAAGAGGATTTGCAAAATAACCTGAGTTTCCGTTTTTTGGCGGAATATAACCGATTCTTATGGAAGCAATCGGACCATTCCACGGAAGGGGTGAAATTGATAAAGCGGCGGAAGTGGCGATTATACTGAGAATATCCGGTTCATTTTCACCATCAACAGAAAGAACTGTTACGATTACTTGTACATCATGGTGGAAGTTTTTATTAAAAAGCGGTCTTATTGATCTGTCAATAAGTCTGGCTTTCAGAATAGCATCATCAGATGGTCTGCCTTCTCTTTTGACCCAACGGCTTCCTTTAATTCTTCCTCCTGCATAAAGTCTTTCTACATATTCGACCATAAGAGGAAAATAATCAAGTTGTGATTCCTTTGCTGATGCTACCACAGTGGCAATGACCATGGTGTCACCGTAGCGGGCAAGTACAGCGGAAGTGGCCTGCTCGGCAAATCTTCCTACTTCAAGAGTGAGTTTTCTTCCTCCAATGTCAACTGATTTTGATACAATTTTCATATAATACTAACTGTTTTATCAATTATTGATTAGGATGTATTAATAAATTATCTGAAAGGGGGTTTAGATTTCCTGATAGAGCTAGGTTTATTCCTTTCAATTACGGAAACTCTACTTATTTAATTTTAATTTATTAACAATATCTTCATATCGGTCTTCAGCCTTTTTCTGCAGGAAGGTAAGAAGTCTTCTTCTTTTAGAAATAACGCCTAACAGTCCGCGTCTTGAATGATTATCTTTAGGATTTATTTTCAGATGGGAAACCAGATTTTCGATTTTGTGAGACAGTAAAGCAATTTGTACTTCCGGACTGCCGGTGTCTCCGTTTTTGGTGGCGAACTCAGAAATTATTTTTTTCTTGTCGTTTAGATTTGTAGATACCATAAGTATGATATATCTCTCTTATAAAGTATATTTTTCGTATTGGTAATTTAGTATTATACAGGAAATGTTCTAAACTCACAATAATGATTTTTTCTACCCTTTAGAATAATTTATTCTATTCCCGAGGTTATATAAGTTAGGTTATATAAAAAAGAGGATGATAGAAGAAAATCTTTTATTTTCCTGAAAAAAGGAAAACCTCCTGCTTTGACGGGACGCCTTACGGTATCCCAACACAGAAGGACTTACTTCCGAAATAATTATACTAAACTCTTACAGCTTTCGTCAACAGCTGAAGGGCTTGCTTCAAAATTACCAGTGAAAGGAGCCTGTCCGTGAGCCGAAAGATAATGATCTCCGATTATAATCGGGAGTTTCTGGATCATGGTAAAATAAGAGTAGTTTGAGGAGGGGGTTTATCAGCTTAGAAGGGTTGGTATCATTTAGAGTATTAGAATGCCCATGTCAACTACAGAGATGGACAACGAATACTAGAAATATCCCAATTTTTGGTAGAGTTATCAATATTTTCTACCCCCGTCCCCTGAAGAATATTCTTCTGTTAACCTATGAAAACCTATGAAACATCATATTGACTATTTCTATAAATTGAGTTATCTTATCAGATAATGAACCAGATACTTACCAAGAAACTTGAAAGCCTTCCAGAGTTACTTTCAATTGGTGAAGTAGCCGAAACTTTTGGTATTCATCGCGATACATTGCGGAATTGGGAGAAAGCCGGAAAACTTACTCCACTTCGAGTTGGGCCTAGACAAGATAGAAAATATCGCAAAGAAGATATTCAGACGTTGATTGATGAAATGGGCAGCAAACTGACACTCCAACAGCTTGAACAATTCTTATGGCGTAGCGCCGATATCCTACGAGGAAAAATCGATAGCTCTGACTATAAAAAATATATCTTCGGTCTACTTTTCTATAAAAGAATCAGTGATGTTTGGGATGAAGAGTATAAAAAAATCATGGATGAATATAAAGACAAGAATCTGGCGGAGGCAGATTATAATCACCGATTTCAAGTATCCAGAGATTGCAAATGGTCCGTTATTTCCGAAACTTCAGTAAATATCGGACAAAAACTCAATGATATTTTTGACAAAATAACCAACGTAAATAGCCCCAAACTTGATAAGATTTTTGACGACTTGGATTTTGCCAATAAAGACCGTTTTCCAAATGAGACAATACAACGATTAGTAAATCACTTTTCCCAATACAACTTTGGTAGTAACTATATTAGCTCAGATCTTCTTGGTGATTCCTACGAGTATCTGATTAAACAATTCGCTGCAGATGCTGGTAAAAAAGGTGGGGAGTTTTATACCCCACGAGAAGTTGAACGAATTATCATCGGAATTGTTAAACCTCACCAAAGAGACCATATTTATGATCCTACTGTAGGATCAGGAGGTTTTCTCCTTGAGGCGTACAACTATCTTAAAGATAAGTCGAGTGAGCAAGTGGCACGAACACTCTACTTTTATGGACAGGAGATCAATATCGGCACGTTTGCCATAGCGAAAATTAATATGTTTTTGCATGGACTGGATAGCGCAGATATAAGGCGCGGTGATACTTTAGCCAACCCGCAATTCCTTAATAACACAGGTAACTTACAGACTTTTGATATTGTAGTCGCTAATCCACCTTATTCCATAAAAGACTGGGAATTTGTACTTTTCAAGGGTGATAAATATGGTCGTACAGAAGGATATGATCAACCACCAAACAAAAATGCTGATTACGCCTTTGTGCTACATATTATTAAATCCATGAATATAAACGGTCGTGCAGGTGTGGTACTTCCTCATGGTGTACTTTTTAGGAGTGGTAGCGAAGGTAGAATTCGGGAGCAAATAATCAAAAATGATCTTTTAGAAGCGGTTATCGGGCTTCCTCCAAAACTTTTCTATGGTACAGGTATCCCAGCAGCTATTCTTATTTTCAATCGAAATAAGCCAGAACAGAAGAAAGGTAAGATTTTAATTATCGATGCCGAAAAGGACTTTTTAGAAGGTAAGAATCAAAATACTCTCCGTAAACAAGATATAGAGAAAATAATTAAAGCTTATGATCAGTACCAGGATATAGAAAAATACGCCAGAGTTGTAGATGCAAAAGAAATCGAAGAAAGCGAGTATAACCTGAATGTCAGACGATACATAGATTCCAGTGAGAAACAGGAAGAAATTGATGTTAAACAGGTTTGGAAAGATTTACAAACTCTCGAAAAAGAAAGAGAAGAAATTAACAAAAAAGTTACTGGTTTTATCAAAGAATTAGGCTATTCAGAATAATTATGGATCATAAACAAATAAAAGTATTTATCAATCAACTTGCAAAAACAAAAGATAGAAATATAGTGATCATTGACTTTGCCAATGTCGATAGATGGGAAGATTCTTTAAAGTGGAAAATAGGAATAAAGAAATTAGGTCAATTAGTTTCAAATATTGCTTATGGAAAGAAATTCCTTCGCCGGTTCTATTATGGAGAAGATTATGGACCAAAAGATAAATCCATAAAAATGACCAAATGGTCAGAACAAATTATTATGAGTGCTAAATATAGCGCATTTGAAGTTGTATCAAAGAGAGTGAAATATATTCCTGATGATAAATATGCAACAGGGTTCATTAAAAAATGTAATTTAGATATCGAAATGGCTGTTGATTTAATCCGCGAGAAAGACAATTATGACGCTGCAATTATATTTTCAGGCGATGGAGATTTAGCATATGTTTGCCAATATATTCATGATGAATTTAAAAAATCGATTTATCTTTTCGGAGCTCGCAATCACGTAGGCAAAGAATTGATTGACGCCAAATCAAAGGGAATTATTAAAGATATATTATTCGTGGAGGACTTTGAGTATAGGTTGAATTTAAACAGAAATAGCTGAATTCAATCAAAAACCCCCTCTCGGGGGCTTTGAACAAAGTCAAGTAGACCTGAAGTCTACGAGGATAGTATAACAGAACGAGCCAAACGAATCAAGCATTTAGGCTATTCTGACAATATAAATATAGGACTTGACAAAAATATGACAAATACAACGAATCGTTGGACAATAAAAAGACTAGACCAGATTGCTACTGTAATAATGGGACAGTCACCCTCTTCGTCTTCATACAACACGCAAGGTACTGGTGTACCTTTCTTACAAGGAATGCCACCTGTTATTGATAGTATGGGAGCAGCAGTTCCTAAACAATGGACTACTGAACCCACAAGAGTTGTTGAAGCTGGCACAGCGTTAATGACTGTACGTGCACCTGTCGGTGAGTTATTTACTACAAATAATTCCGTTTGTTTAGGTAGAGGCTTGGCAGGGATAAAAGCTAACAATGACGTATCCCAAGCATACTTGAATTATTACCTTCAATTTTCGAAGAAGCAGTTAGATACTTTCTCTCAAGGTTCAACATTCACAGCAATAAACAGTGGCGATCTAAAAGGAATACAGGTCGCTTTACCTTCCTACCAACAACAGAAATACGTTGGAAGCGTTCTAAACATTATTGACCAGGATATTGCTAAAACGTATCAGATTATTCAAAAGGCTAAAGTTTTGAAACAGGGCTTGATGCGAGAATTACTTACAAAAGGAATAGGACATAAAAAGTTTAAGAAAACAAAAATCGGAGAAATTCCTGAAGAATGGGAATTATATTCACTTGGTGATTTGTGTAACTTTATTACTGGTAAACTAAACTCAAATCAGGCAGTAATTGATGGAAAATATCCCTTTTTTACTTGTGCACAGGAAACGTTTGCAATTGACAGATATTCATTTGATTGTGAAGCTGTATTATTGGCTGGTAATAACGCCAGTGGTGTCTATTCGGTTAAGTATTACAAGGGAAAATTTAATGCTTATCAACGAACCTATATCATTACAATCAAAGATACATCGTTATTAGATTATTTCTTCCTTAAAGAAATCTTAAATATTAGATTAAATATGTTAAAGGATTTCTCGGTTGGAACGAATACCAAATTTTTAACTCTAAAATTATTGTTAGGAATCAAGGTTTTGTTGCCCCCAGTAAAAGAGCAGGTAAAAATTTCTAATATTTTGATGAGTTTGGAATCAAAAAAACATATGGAAATGCAAAAAAGAAACTTATTATTAAACCTGAAAAAAGGTCTTATGCAAGATATTTTTAATCAGAAAGTACAAATTAAGTAATATGAAATTTATTATAGATTTAAGTTGGATAGTTCCTTTTTTCAATTCTGCTTTCTTTGCAGGATTTGCAACTATTTTAACCGGATTAGTTGCTTATTTCATTTTTCTTAGACAAAAACATGATGAAAAATTAAAAGTGGCAAGGATAATTCTTGTTGAGATTAATGATTGTGAAAATTTACTTGATAATCTCAAAGTGAACGGAATTAATTTGACTAATATTAGACAGATACTTCCTGTAAATAGTTGGAATAAGTATAAACATTTGTTTGCAAAAGACTTCGATGCTAGAGAGTTAAAATTAATTGATAATTTTTATCAAGAATGCTCCTTGTTAAACCAAGAATTAAACGAATCTTATAGTTTACCTAATTATTGGCAAGAAAAAGCAAAAATTATTGCAGAAAGACATGCGAGTTTTAGTGAAAAAAGCAAAAATAAAGAAGAATATGAAATTATGAAAAAGAAAATCAAATTTTTTGAAGAAGATACATACTGGTGGCAGCCAAACGCACCGAAAGATCAGATGATTCAAAGAATTAAATTAATTAAAGATATTACAACTACAACGGTTGGTGAAAAAATAAAAGAGATTGCAAGACTATGAAATTTAACGAGCAATACACAGTCGAAAAACACATCATTAAATTCTTGTCCCAAACTTTGGGTTATGAGTATATTGAGCCTGACAGGTTTGCTGGTTTGAGAAGCTTGGAAAGCGAATACTTAATTGTTTCTTATCTTGCTGAAGCAATTAGGCGAATCAATAACATTACAGATGAAACGGAAGTACAAAGCGTTATCCGAGAAATAAAGAAAATTGATACAAACGAAGGCTTTTTGAAGCTCCTACGAGATGGCGTAAATCTCAAAGACTCATTAACAGGGAAAATGCGTGATTATATGGTTGTTGATTATGATGATCTCGACAATAACCGTTATGTGATTACCAATCAATTTTATTTTGAAGGCAATCTCGAGAATATCCGGCCTGATATATTGGTTTTTTTGAATGGTATACCAATTGTTGATATCGAAGCAAAGAGTCCTACAGCGTCAATAAGTGTTAGTTATGAAAATGCAATCGGTCAGATAAAACGTTATGAAAGAGTAGCTATGAAGCTGTTCTGGCCGAATTGTTTTAACATCGCAACAGACGGTCTAAAAACTATTTATACAACCACTTACGCACCTGAACAGTATTTCTTGCAGTGGAAAGATAAAGAACTGGAAAAGAAACTAGATGGACAACTTGAAATGACCTTAACTTCCTTACTGACTAAAGAAAGGTTGTTAGACATAGTCAAAAACTTTATTATTTTTGAACAGACAAAGGACGGTCGAATAAAAAAGATTGCTCGATACCAACAACTTCGTGCAACTAACAAAATAGTGGAACGAGTACGTGAAGGAGAGAAGAAACGAGGTTTGATCTGGCATACACAAGGATCAGGAAAATCTCTAACGATGTACTTCACCGCGTGGAAATTACGCTTTGATAAATCTCTCAAAAATCCGAAAGTATTTGTTCTTGTTGATCGTATTGATTTAGACAATCAGATTTACGATTCATTTATCAATGCCGGTGGTAAAAACGTAATTAGAGTTACTTCCCAACGTGATCTTGCTAAGAAAATTACCAATGACGAACGAGGTATTTATATTTCAACGATAGAAAAGTTCAATGAACTTCCCATCCACCTTGAAAATCCAAATGAAAATATCATCGTTCTCTCAGATGAAGCTCACCGATCAAACGAGGGTGTCGCCGGAATCAAACTAAGAGACTCAATGCAGAAGGCCTTTTTCTTTGGATTTACAGGTACACCAATTGATAAAACAACATTAAATACTCATAGGAACTTTGGACAAGAGGGAGAAAGATATCTTGATTATTACTCTATTCAACAAGCAATAGATGATGGAGCAACCCTACCTGTTACATATGAAGCTCGGCTTTCCAAATTCTTTATTGACGAAGAAAAACTTGATCAACAGTTTGATGTGTTAACCTCCGACCTTTCCCCTGAACAAAAACAGCTAGTCATGCGACGTTACGGCAAAAAAGAAGCTCTTATAAAATTAGATAAACGCATGAAAGCAGTTTCTCAAGATATTGTGGATCACTACAGACTTTACATTGAACCTAATGGATTCAAGGCACAAGTCGTTTGTTATGACCGAGAATCAACAGCCAAATATAAACAGTTATTTGATGAACTAATCCCAGCAGAATGGTCAGAAGTGGTTTACTCGCCGGGTGATCCCAACAGTGATCCAGAGAATTTGAGAAAATATAACACAAGCAAAGCTCAAAGAGAAAAGATTATTGATAAATTCAAAGATCCCAAGAGTCAACTTAAATTGCTTTTGGTTTGCGATATGCTTTTAACTGGTTTCGATGCGTTTATAGAACAAGCGATGTATCTGGATAAACCTTTGCGTGATCACAATTTATTACAGGCAATTGCTCGTACAAACAGAGTTTATCCCAATAAAGGGTGTGGAAAGATAATTGATTACTACGGAATCACTAGAAATCTTTACGAGGCTTTGAATTTCGATGAAAGCATTATTGACTCGGCACTTATTGATCTTGACCACCTTAAAAGGGAATTTTTAGAGGTTCTTGGTGAAATAAAAGATATTTTTTCTGGTATCAACCAAGAAGATCCATCCATCGAAAATTTAAGGCGGTGTCTGAAAATCTTCATTGATAATGAAAGCAAGCAAAGATACTTCACTGATAAGTATTCCAGATTAAAGCTATTATTCGAAGTTCTGTCACCTGATCCGTTCCTTGCTGACTATATTCGAACATTTGAGTGGATTACCAGCGTTTATATTGCTTTCCTTAATGATTTCCGACAAGAGAGTCTTACTTATCAGACGTTTAGAAGCGGTGATATTCCAACTTTTGGTGAGTATGGTGAAAAAGTAAAAAAGTTGATTCAGGAGCAAATTGATTATGAGGGAATTACCAAAAATTTCAGAGAGCTAAAAATCAATGATATTTATACTCTTGAGAGACTAGACAAAATGGATGACGAGGAAAAAGCGTTAAATCTAGAGAAAATGCTCAAGCAAGAAATTTCCATAAACATTGATACAAACCCAGTATTCCAAAAGTTTAGTGAAAGACTAACTGCAATTCGCAGAGAATTTGAACAACACCAGATTGATCTAACTGAAAGAATAAAACTTTATTATGAACTGATGAATGATATCAAAAGTAAGTCAGATGAGGCTAAGGAACTCGGTCTTAATTTGCAAGAATATGGATTATTTGTCATTTCTCAAGAGTTCTTGCCCAAAACAGAACAGCCAATTCTATTATCTTTGTCTAAAGATCTTTCAAAGAGATTGCAGTCTATTCTTGATGAAGGCTGGCAAAATTCATCCAAACGGGAGGAATTTCTCAAAGGTGTTAAACAGATTATCCAGGAACTTACTCTGAAAAACTATAAAGGTAAAATTCAAGTTGAAGATTTCCCTAAATTCTTAAATAGACTTGTTGATATTGTACTCAAGAAATTCTAATGAAAAGACAGATCAACCTGCACAATAGAGTAGTCAATTACTCAGTCCGCAGGAGCAACAGAGCCAAGCGGATGAGATTGGCCGTGTATTGCGATGGTAACTTTATTGTAACTGTTCCTCAGACTTTCTCTGCAAGTTTAATTGACAGATACGTAATCGCTAAGTCGCAATGGGTTATTTCAAAGTTGGATTTCTTTGAAGGACTCAATAAAAAGCAAAAATTAACTTTCGGTAATGATGGATTTGAGTTATACAAAGATAAAGCGCTGGAAATGGTTACAGAGAGGCTTGCAGTACTTAATCAGAAGCACTATCGACTCAAGTTCAATAAGATAGCAATTAAAAGTCAGAAAACTCGTTGGGGAAGTTGTTCTAAAAAACGAAACCTTAACTTTAATTACAAAGTACTGTTCCTTCCTCCAAAAATCAGAGATTACATTATGATTCACGAATTATGCCACATAAAGGAATTTAACCACTCAAGAAGATTCTGGAGGCTCGTTGCAAAGTCTATGCCTGATCATGGGAAAATTATCGAGGAGTTAAAGATTAAGGGTCTATCAATCTCGTAATTTTTATTTCTATTAGCTGATATGGTTACTGAGGTTGAACCTCATTTTGGATTATTACAGCAATCCGTCTCTCAAAACCTTTACTTGTGAAATGGAGTCTTGGGGATGATTCAGTGTATAAGTGAATCAGTGAATCAGTGAATCAGTGAATCAGTGAATCAGTGAATCAGGGACGGGGATGGGATATCTTGACATAATAAGATAAAAATCTCACATTATTCTCCATACCCAGAGCAAGATGCCTAATTGCTCCAGATATAAATCAACCAGGGGGTGAAGTTGTTAAAATAGTAGAAATTACGTGTAAAAAAGTAATTATTCACTCTTTTCCAAACACCTGTCATCGCGATCCCGATGAGATTGCTTCGCGGAGTCTACACTGAGCGAAGCCGAATGTGCTCGCAATGAAAATTCCTTCGCGAATAGGTGAATAGTTACGATTATAAGTATGGCAAAAAGTATGTTAGTATGGTAATATATTTATGGGTATATCTTTTGAGTGGGATACTGAGAAAAATGCCGAAAATGTGCGCAAACACGGGATTGATTTTAAAACTGCCCAATATGCTTTCGTTTCGCGGCCATAGGATTCGTATAATCGGTGCCGGCTACTGGAGGAAAGGTAAAAAAATTTATGAAAAACAAAATAATATATAAAAATGAACCTATGGTACTGAAAGTCATAGACGGCTTTTTACCAAGTCCCGAGGATTTAATTCTTAGGGAAAAAAAGAAAAAAGTGACCCTTACTCTTACAGAGAAAAGCTTAAATTTCTTCAAAAAAGAAGCTCATAAGCACGGAGCTTCTTACCAGGCAATGATCAGAAGGTTGCTTGATTATTATGGTCTAATGGA
>Ga0210020_1003841_pt1 | contig 11424 bp, 8 predicted proteins | sample CryGeymeta201514_FD_183980 | JGI IMG/M metagenome (GOLD analysis project Ga0210020, IMG submission 183980) | Groundwater microbial communities from Crystal Geyser aquifers in Utah, USA - Crystal Geyser metaG 2015-14 (SPAdes) (version 2) | ecosystem: Environmental > Aquatic > Deep subsurface >... | reverse complement strand
GCCTTGCCGCTTTGCTGCAGGCGCGCGGCTACAAGGTCCGCATCCGCAAGTTCGATCCCTATCTCAACGTCGATCCGGGGACGATGTCGCCCTATCAGCATGGCGAGGTCTACGTCACCGACGACGGCGCCGAGACCGATCTCGACCTTGGCCATTACGAACGCTTCACCGGCGTCGCGGCGCGCCAGTCGGACAATGTCACCTCGGGCCGGATCTATCAGCAGATCATCCAGAAGGAACGCCGCGGCGACTATCTCGGCGCGACCGTGCAGGTCATCCCGCACGTCACCGACGCGATCAAGGAATTCGCGCTCGCCGAGACCGACGATCTCGACTTCGTCCTGTGCGAAATCGGCGGCACCGTCGGCGATATCGAATCGCTGCCCTTCATGGAGGCGATCCGCCAGCTCCGGAACGAACTGCCGCGGCTGTCGACGGTGTCGGTCCATGTCACGCTGGTGCCGTTCATCGCCGCCGCCGGCGAGCTCAAGACCAAGCCGACGCAGCACAGCGTGCGCGAACTCGCCGCGCTCGGCATCCAGCCCGACGTGCTGCTGTGCCGTTCCGAACATCCGCTGCCCGACAGCGACCGCGCCAAGATCGCGCAGTTCTGCAACGTCCGCGCCGAGGCGGTGATCCCCGCGCTCGACGCGGCGAGCATCTACGAAGTGCCGATGCAATATCATGCCGAGGGGCTCGACGACGAAGTGCTGCGCGCCTTCGGCATCGGGGACGCCCGCGATCCCGACCTCACCCGCTGGTACGACGTGCTCGACCGCTACCAGAACCCCGAAGGCGAAGTGACGATCGGCGTCGTCGGCAAATATGTCGTGCTCCAGGACGCCTATAAATCGCTGCGCGAGGCGCTCGTCCACGGCGGCCTCGCCAATCGCGTCAAGGTCAACATTCGCTGGCTCGACGCCGAACTGTTCGAGGACGCCGACGAACTGGCGACCAGGCTCGAGCCGCTCGATGCGATCCTCGTCCCGGGCGGGTTCGGCGAGCGCGGCTCGGAAGGCAAGATCGCCAGCGTGCGCTATGCGCGAGAGAACGCGATTCCCTTTTTCGGCATCTGCCTCGGCATGCAGATGGCATGCATCGAAGGGGCGCGGAACGTCTCGGGCATCGCGCGCGCCTCGACCACCGAGTTCGGCGACTGCGAAGAACCCGTCGTCGGCCTGATCACCGAATGGATGAGCGAAGAGGGGCTGCAGAAGCGCGAAGCGGGCGGCGATCTCGGCGGCACCATGCGGCTCGGCGCCTATCCCGCCAGGCTCGCGCCCAACAGCCATGTCGCCAGCGTCTACGGCACCACCGAAATTTCGGAGCGGCACCGGCACCGTTACGAGGTCAACGTCCATTACCGCGACGCGCTCGAAAAGGGCGGCCTGGTCTTTTCGGGCGAATCGCCCGATGGCGAGCTCCCCGAAATCGTCGAGCGCCCCGACCATCCGTGGTTCATCGGCGTGCAGTTCCACCCCGAACTCAAGTCGAAACCGTTCGACCCGCACCCGCTGTTCGCCAGCTTCGTCGCCGCTGCGGTCAAGCAGAGCCGGCTGGTCTAGGCCGGGATCTCGAACCCGATGCGTCGGCTGCGGTCCGATCGTGGCCGCATGCGAAAACGGGCCGGAGGAATGCCCCCGGCCCGCTAGATGACAGGCGCCGGTTCAGGCGGCCTTGTCTTGCGTGCTCTTGTTTTCGATGACGCCATCCGACTTCGCGCCGATCTCGATCGAGCGCGGCTTCATCGCCTCGGGGATTTCGCGGACGAGCTCGACGACGAGCATGCCGTCGGCAAGGTCGGCGCTCTCGACGCGGACGAAATCGGCCAGCTCGAAGCGGCGCTCGAAGCTGCGCGTGGCGATGCCGAGATGGATGTAGTTGGCGTTGTCGTTGCCGCTCTCGGCCTTCTTCCCCTCGACCAGCAACAGGTTCTGCTGCGCGGTGATGTCGATTTCGTCGCGCTTGAACCCGGCGACGGCCAGGGTGATGCGAAAGCGGTCGTCATCGACCTTTTCGATGTTGAACGGGGGATAATTGTCGCTGCCGCTGCGCGCATTGGCGTTTTCCAATGCGTCGAACAAACGGTCGAAACCGACCATCGTGCGGCGATAGGGAGTAAAATCGAAACGTGTCATGTCAAATCCTTCCAAAGCAAGTTGACTGGTTTTCGGGGCCCATATGGCGCCCCAGGCCGGACGATGCCGCTACGGCCACCGTCCGATCGAGAGATGGTTTTTCGCAAAATCGATTTCAAGGGGGCGGGGCGTCCCGCCGGCGATCGTCGCCCGAGAGCGGACAAAAAAACGCCCGGGCGTTGGCCCGGGCGCAGCGTGACGAAAGTTTCGCCATCCCCCTCTGGCGGTGAAACCCTGGTTGGCTTTCGCCATACGGCGCCAGCCCGGACCCTGCCACATGCCGACGGTCAGGCCGCCGACAAGCGACGGAATATGGTTTCAGCTGCATCTTGTCATGCGCGAACGACAGCGCGCGGTTATAATCGCCGGCGGTTGTTGCCATCGTGCAACAGCGCTTTCGCGCCGTAGCCGTGCTTGCCAGCACGCGGCGTGCCGCCTAAGGCTGCGGCCTCCCGTCCCAAGTCCTGGGTTCCCAAAGCGGCTTTGCCATGATCCTATCCCCCGCCGAACGCCTCATCGTCAAACGCTACATTCTGCCCGGCAAGGGCGAGGGGTTCATCTTCCTCGTCGCCTCGATCAGCCTCGTTGCGGTGATGCTCGGCGTCGCCGCGCTGGTGATCGTGATGAGCGTGATGAACGGCTTTCGCGCCGAGCTGTTCGACAAGATCGTCGGCCTCAACGGCCATGCCGTCGTCCAGGGATACGACAATCGCATCGACGACTGGCGCGACGTCCTCAAGCAAGTGCGCGCGACGCCGGGCGTGACGTCGGCGACGCCGCTGATCGAGCAGCCCTTGCTCGCGAGCCTCAACGGGCGCGTCGACGCCGCCCTGGTCAGGGGCATGGATGCCAGCGATATCCGCGAGAATCCGAGCCTCAAGGGCAAGGCGATCGCCGGCAGCCTCGATCGCCTGACGCCGGGTTGCCAGTGCGTCGCGCTCGGCAAGGAACTCGCGCGGCAACTTGGCGCGCAGGCGGGCGGCAACATCACGATCATCAACCCGGCCGGGCGCAGCACGCCGTTCGGCACGGTGCCGCGCGAAATATCCTATTCGATCGCCGCGATCGTCGAGATCGGCGTGTTCGATTTCGACAAGGCGTTCGTCATCATGCCGATGGAGGACGCGCAGACTGCTGCTGATCGGCGATTCGGTTCAGATGATCGAAGTCGATACCGTCGATCCCGATCGCGTGACCGAAATTCTGGCGCCGGTGGCGGCGAAGCTGACGGGCAGGGCGATCATCGTCGACTGGAAACAGATGAACTCGACGCTGTTCGAAGCGCTGGCGGTCGAGCGCGTGGCGATGTTCGTCGTCCTGTCGATCATCATCCTCGTCGCGGTGTTCAACATCCTGTCGTCGCTGATCATGCTGGTGCGGTCGAAAACGCGCGACATCGCGATCCTGCGCACGATGGGCGCGACGCGCAAATCGATGGTTCGCATTTTCGTCACGGTCGGCGTTTCGATCGGCGTGCTGGGGACCGTCGCCGGCCTGATGCTCGGCGCGATCTTCCTCTATTTCCGCCAGGGCGTGGTCAATTTCGTCCAGTTCGTGACCGGCCAGGAATTGTGGGATCCCTCGATCCGCATGCTGACCGAATTGCCGACCAAGAGCGACCCCGTCGAAATCGTCGGGATCACCGCGATGGCGATCATCTTCAGTTTCCTCGCCACGCTCTATCCCGCCTTCAAGGCCGCCAATACCGACCCCGTGCAGGTGCTGCGTTATGAATGAGATGCGGTCGCAGGACATGCTCAAAGTCACCGGCCTCACCCGCAGTTTCGAACAGGGCGGGGTGAAGATCGACGTGCTCCGCGGCCTCGATCTCGCGATTGCGCCGGGAGAGATCGTCGCGTTGCTCGGCCCGTCGGGGTCGGGCAAGTCGACGCTGCTCCAGGCGGTCGGCCTGCTCGAAGGCGGCTTCGGCGGCTCGATCCGCATCGACGGCGAGGAAGTGTCGAAGCTCGACAGCGGGCAACGCACCGTCGTTCGGCGCGACAAGCTCGGCTTCATCTATCAGTTCCACCATCTGCTGCCCGACTTCAGCGCGCTCGAAAACGTCGTCCTGCCGCAGCTCATTCTCGGCACGCCGCAGGGCGAGGCCGAGCAACGCGCGCGCGACCTGCTCGGGCGTCTCGGCCTTTCCGAACGCGTCGAACACAAGCCGAGCAAGCTGTCGGGCGGCGAACAACAACGCGTCGCCGTCGCGCGCGCGCTCGCCAACCGCCCGCGGCTGATCCTCGCCGACGAACCGACCGGCAACCTCGACGAGAAAACCGCCGCCGGCGTCTTCGACCAGTTCCTCGCGCTGGTGCGCGGCCACAACTCCTCGGCGCTCGTCGCGACGCACAACGAAGCGCTGGCGCTGCGCATGGACCGCGCCGTTCGCCTGCACGACGGCGTCCTGACCTGACCGCACCGGCGGGGCCTCGCAAACCCGCCCCCGTTTCGATTTCGACGGTTACGAATCGGCCCCGCGTCGCTAGGGTGACGACGACCATGCCCCATGCCTCCTTCGTCCCCTTGCGCATCTTTTCCAGCTACACGATGCTGGACGGCGCGCTCGATCCGAAGGAAATCGGCAAGGCGGCGGCCAGCCGGCAATTCCCCGCCGCCGCGCTGACCGATCGCAACGGCCTCTATGCCGCGATGGCGTTTTCCGACGGCTGCATGGCGACGGGGGTGCAGCCGATCATCGGCACGATGCTGGCCGTCGAGCGCCCCGACACGCCCGACGGCGCGCAGCCGACGACGGACTGGCTCGCGCTCTATGCGCAGGACGAGGCGGGCTATGGCAATCTGTGCAAACTCGTCTCGACCGCGCATCTCGACCGCCCGATCGAACACGATCCGCATGCCAGCTTCGCCGCGCTCGAAAAATACAGCGCCGGCCTGATCTGCCTCACCGCCGGGGCGGAAGGCGGGCTCGCCCGATTGCTCGCGCAAGGCCAGGGCGCGGCCGCGGCGACCTATCTCGAACGGCTGAAGGCGATCTTCCCCGACCGGCTCTACATCGAACTCGCGCGCCGCGGTGACGCCGTCGAACAGGCCGCCGAGCCGCATCTGCTCGCGCTTGCCGACGACCATCGCCTGCCGCTTGTCGCGACCAACCCGTGCTGCTTCGAGGAGCCCGGCTTCCACCCCGCGCACGACGCGATGCTGTGCATCGCCCAGTCGAGCTATGTCGAAAGCGCCGACCGCCGCAAATCCTCGCCCGAGGCGTGGCTCAAATCGTCCGAAATGATGGAGGACCTGTTCTCCGACATTCCCGAGGCGATCCGCAACACGCTCGTCGTCGCGCAGCGCTGCGCCGTCGCCGCGCCCAAGCGCGACCCGATCCTGCCGAGCCTTGCGGGCGATCGCGACGCCGAATCGGCGCAGCTGCGCACCGATGCCCATGCTGGGCTGGCCGACCGGCTCGCGCTCTATGCCGACCTCTCGGACGACGCGCGCCAGGCCTATCTCGACCGCCTCGATTTCGAACTCGACGTCATCATCCAGATGGGCTTTCCCGGCTATTTCCTGATCGTCGCCGACTTCATCAAATGGGCCAAGGCGAACGACATCCCAGTGGGTCCGGGGCGCGGTTCGGGCGCGGGTTCGGTGGTCGCCTGGGCGCTCACCATCACCGGCCTCGATCCGCTCCGGCTCGGCCTCCTGTTCGAGCGCTTCCTCAATCCCGAACGCGTGTCGATGCCCGATTTCGACATCGATTTCTGCGAAACCCGCCGCGGCGAGGTGATCCGCTACGTCCAGGACAAATACGGCCGCGATACCGTCGCGCAGATCATCACCTTCGGCAAGCTGAAGGCGCGCGCGGTGCTCAAGGATACCGGCCGCGTGCTCCAGATGAGCTACGGCCAGGTCGACCGGCTCGCCAAGCTGGTGCCCAACCATCCGACCGATCCGTGGACGCTCGAACGCGCGCTCAACGGCGTCTCCGAACTGGCGCGCGAGTACAAGCAGGACGACGGCGTCCGCCGCCTGTTCGACATGGCGCGCCAGCTCGAGGGCAAGCCGCGCCACAGCTCGACGCATGCCGCCGGCGTCGTCATCGGCGATCGCCCGCTCGACGAGCTCGTCCCGCTCTACCGCGATCCGCGCTCGGACATTCCGGTGACGCAGTTCGACATGAAATATGTCGAGGATGCCGGGCTGGTGAAGTTCGACTTTCTCGGCCTCAAGACGCTGTCGGTGCTCAAAGAGGCCGAACGCCTGCTCGCGCAACGCGGCATCTCGATCGATCTCGACACGATGGCCTGGGACGACCCGGCGGTCTACGAACTGCTTCAGCGCGGCGACACCGTCGGCGTCTTTCAGCTCGAATCCGAGGGCATGCGGCGCACCCTGTCGGCGGTCAAACCGACCGCGTTCGGCGACATCATCGCGCTCGTCTCGCTCTATCGCCCCGGCCCGATGGACAATATCCCGCTGTTCGGCGCGCGCAAGAACGGGCGCGAGGAAATCGCCTATCCGCATCCGCTGCTCGAAGGCATTCTCAAGGAAACCTACGGCATCTTCGTCTACCAGGAACAGGTGATGCAGGCGGCGCAGATCCTCGCCGGCTACAGCCTCGGCGCCGCCGACCTGCTGCGCCGCGCGATGGGCAAGAAGATCGCGTCGGAAATGGAACAGCAGCGCGCTATTTTCGTCGCCGGCTGCGCCGAGCACAACGACATCGCCGCCCCCTATGCCAACGAATTGTTCGACTTGATTGCCAAGTTCGCGGGCTATGGTTTCAACAAGAGCCACGCCGCCGCCTATGCGCTGCTCGCCTATCAGACCGCCTGGCTCAAGGTCCATCATCGCCATGAATTTTTCGCCGCGTCGATGACCTTCGACGCGCACCAGACCGAAAAATTGTGCATCTTCGTTGACGATGCGCGGCGGTCGGACTGCATCGTGCTGCCGCCCTCGATCAACGCCAGTCGCGCCGATTTTTCGGTCGAACAGGACGGCGGCGCGCTGGCGGTGCGCTATGCGCTCGGGGCGCTCAAGGGCGTCGGTGAAAAGGCGATGGAAAGCCTCGTCGCCGAACGCGAGGCGCATGGCGACTTCGCCGATCTCGACGATTTCGCCGACCGCGTCGAACCGCGCCTGCTCAACCGCCGCCAGCTCGAAGCGCTCGCCGGATCGGGCGCGTTCGATACGCTCAACGATCGCCGCGAGGCCGTGTTCGCCGCCGCCGAGACGATGCTGTCGGTCGCGTCGAGCGCGGCACATGCGCGCGAAAGCGGGCAGGGCGGCCTGTTCGGCGGCGACGTCGCGACGATGCCGACAATCCAGCTGCCCAGGGTCGACCAATGGTCGATCGCCGAGCGGATGGCGCATGAGAAAGACGCCTTCGGCTTCTATTTCTCGGCCCATCCGGTCGAACAATATGCCGCCGTCGCCGGCGCCAATGGGGCGCGCAGCTTCGCGCAGGTGTGCGATCTGACCGGCTTCCAGCCCGGCATCCGCCGGCCCGCGGTGATGGCGGGTCTGGTCGAAAGCGTGCGCAAGCGCGTGTCGCAGCGCGGCAACGCCTATTGCATCGCCAACCTGTCCGATCGCACCGGCCAGTTCCAGGCGAGCTGTTTCGAGGACGACGCGGCAGAGGCGCTCGCCGAACTGGCCGAAGCGGGCGAATGCGCGCTGCTCAATGTCGAACTCGACCTGCCCGAGGGCGAGGACGTGCCGCGCATCGCGATCCGGTCGGTCCGGCCATTGGCGCGCCTGAACGAAGCGACGCCGCTCGCGCTCGATATCGCGGTGACGCACGAAGATGCGCTGCCCGGCATCGCCCGCCTGCTTGAAACCCGGGGCGAGGGCCGCGATTGCGCGGTCATGCGCGTGCTTGCGGGCGACAGCGAACTGGCCCGCGTCGCGCTCGGCACTGCCTTCAACATCGATGCCGACCTCGCCGCGCTGATTGGCCGTATTCCAGGGGTGTTCGAAACCGGGATTACGACGTTACCGCTGACGGGACTTGCCTGAGCACGGTCGATCGGGCCATCGTGCGCGAGTATAAGGGGAGAGGATGATGATCGGCGCAATGCAGGCACCGCCGCTGCGCGTGACCGACCTGATCGATCACGCCGCACGCGAACATGGACCGCGCGAAATCGTGACCCGCTGGGCGGACGGCACGACGAGCCGCTCGACCTGGGCCGAGGTTGCGCGCGATGCGCGCCGATTTGCCGCCGCGCTCGTCGATCTTGGCCTGGCCAGGGGCGATCGGGTTGCCACGCTGGCGATGAACCATGGCCATCATCTGGCGGCCTGGTACGGCGCCGCGGGCATGGGCGGCGTGCTCCACACCGTCAATCCGCGCCTGTTTCACGAACAGCTCGCCTATATCATCAACCATGCCGGCGACCGCGTCCTGCTGTACGACGCGATGTTCGCGCCGATCGTCGAAAAGCTGAAGCCCGAACTCACGACGGTCGAGCATTTCATCGTCTTCGACGGCAGCGGCGAGGACGGGTTTCGCGCCCTGATCGACCGCTCCGACGACGGCTTCGAATGGGTGACGGGCAGCGAGCGCGATCCGTGCGGGCTATGCTATACCAGCGGCACGACCGGGCATCCCAAGGGCGTGCTCTACGAACACCGCTCGAACATTATCCATGCGCTGGCGTCGCTCCAGCCGGATGTCTTCGACCTGTCGACCCGCTCGGTCTTCCTGCCCGTCGTGCCGATGTTCCACGCCAATGCCTGGGGGGTACCCTATGCCGCCGCCATGGTCGGCGCCAAGCTCGTCCTGTCGTGCACCAACGAGGCCGACGTGCTGTGGCGACTTTTCCGCGACGAAGGCGTCACGCACAGCGCCGGCGTGCCGACCGTCTGGCTCGCGATGTTCGCCGACATGGATGCCAATGGCGGCGACTACGGCCGATTGAGGCGTGCGGTGATCGGCGGTTCGGCGGCACCGCGTGCGATGATCGAGCGGCTGATGCGTGCCGGGATCGAGGTTGCGCATGCCTGGGGCATGACCGAGACCTCGCCGATCGGGACGATCGGCTCGCGACCCGGCGACTGGGACGATCTTTCGTTCGATCGCCAGGTCGATGTCGTCGTCAAACAGGGGCGGGTGCCCTATGGGGCCGAACTGCGCACGCTCGACGATGACGACCGGGTCCTGCCGCGCGACGGCGTCACCAGCGGGCGACTGCAAATTCGCGGACCCTGGATCATCGAAACCTATTTCGGCGACGATGGCGGCCCGGCGATCGATGCCGACGGCTGGTTCGATACCGGCGACGTCGCGATCCTTCATCCCGACGGCGTCATGCAGATCACCGATCGCGCCAAGGACGTGATCAAGTCGGGCGGCGAATGGATCAGCTCGATCGAGCTCGAAAACGCCGCGGTCGGATGCGCCGGCGTCGCCGAGGCGGCCGCGGTCGGCGTCCATCATCCCAAATGGGACGAACGCCCGCTGCTGCTCGTCGTGCGCAAACCCGGCAGCACGGTCTGCGAGGCGGATATCCTCGCCTATCTGTCCGACAAGGTCGCCAAATGGTGGTTGCCCGACGAGATCAAGTTCGTCGCCGAATTGCCGCATACCGCCACCGGCAAGATCCTCAAGCGCGCGCTGCGCGACGAATATCGCGATTATCGCCTGCCGGGCGCCTGATATCGCAGGGTGTCGCACACTTGCGGTTGTCGATGACAGTGCGCCTGAATTCCTGCCGGCGCGCGAAGATCCGGACTAGAACAACTCGCCCTGCGGGCCGCCTGGCCTGCGGAACCGTTCGGTCGCCAGCCGAGTGCGCGGCCCGTCGAGGCCATGGACCCGCGCCGCGCGCTTGAACCGCGTGCACAGCAGATCGGCCCAGGGGCCTTGCCCGCGCATGCGCGTGCCGAAATTGGGATCGTTGTCGCTGCCGCCGCGCAGGTCGTTGATGATGTGCATCACCTTGGCGGCGCGGTCGGGATAATGTTCGTCGAGCCAGGCGCGAAACAGCGGCGCGACCTCGTGCGGCAGCCGCACCGGGATATACGATGCGGCGCGCGCGCCCGCCGACGCCGCGGCCGCCATGATCCGCTCGATCTCGTGATCGGTGATCGCCGGAATGACCGGCGCGATGTTGACGCCGACCGGAATGCCGCGCGCGGCGAGCCGCGCGATCGCGTCGAGCCGCTTGGCCGGGCTGCACGCGCGCGGTTCGAGCGTGCGCGCGATTGCCGGGTCGAGCGACGTCACCGAAATCGCGACCCCGACCAGGTTCTGCTCGGCCATCGCGGCGAGCAGGTCGATATCCTCGCACACCCGCGCCGACTTTGTCGTGATGATGACCGGATGCCGCGTCTCGGCGAGCACTTCAAGCACCGCGCGCGTGATCCGCCAGTTGCGCTCGATCGGCTGATAGGGGTCGGTGTTGGTCCCCAGCGCCATCGGCGCGCAGCGATAGCTCGGCTTGGCAAGCTCGGCGCGCAGCAGCGTCGCCGCATCGGGCTTGGCGAACAGTCGCGTTTCGAAATCGAGCCCCGGCGACAAATCGTGATAGGCGTGCGTCGGCCGCGCGAAACAATAGACGCAGCCGTGCTCGCAACCGCGATAGGCGTTGATCGAGCGATCGAAGCCGAGATCGGGCGAGCGGTTGCGGCTGATGATCGTTTTGGGTTTCTCGATCGTCACGCTGGTCAGCGGCGCTGCCCTCTCGCCGTCGATCAGCGGTTCGGCATCGCTCCAGTCGCCGTCGCCTTCGCGGTCGAGCAGGTTGAAGCGCAGCGGGACGCGATTGGTCGGCGCCCCGCGTCCCTTGTGAACCTTCGTCGAAGCCATGGGATCGGACCGGGTTGCCATTGACCGATAGTCGCACCGAGCCTAGTACATAGCAAGAACAAATGAGGAGAGAGCTGATGACGCCACGGTTCAATTATCTCGAACTTCCGACCGACGATATCGAACGGTCGCGCGAATTTTACCGCCAATCGTTCGGATGGGATTTTACCGCCTTCGGGCCGTCCTATTCGGCGACGGTCAGCGACGATACCGATGTCGGGCTCGATGCCTCGCCCGACAAGAACCTGACGAGTGCGCTGCCGGTTATCGAAGTCGCCGACCTCGACGCGGTGTTCGCCCGGGTGCGCGATTCGGGCGGGACGATCACGGCGGACATTTTCGATTTTCCGGGTGGGCGTCGGTTCCATTTCACCGATCCCGACGGCCATCAGCTCGGCGTCTGGGAACGCTCGCAGGGCTGACCCGTCAGCGCTCGGTCAGGCGCGGGAGCAGCTCGGCGAAATTGCACGGGCGGTGGCGGCTGTCGAGCTGGTTGCGCAAAATCCCCTCCCA